>Ga0209269_1000784_pt1 | contig 22809 bp, 19 predicted proteins | sample MTBAKMMethaMetaG_FD_187455 | JGI IMG/M metagenome (GOLD analysis project Ga0209269, IMG submission 187455) | Enrichment culture microbial communities from Arthur Kill intertidal strait, New Jersey, USA, that are MTBE-degrading - MTBE-AKM (Arthur... | ecosystem: Environmental > Aquatic > Marine >... | reverse complement strand
CCCGGGCCTGCTTCTCACTGGCCAGTGAGGTCGGGACCGCGAGCAGGTCGTAACCGTCCTTTACCAGGCGGCCGATGGCCTCGATGGCGTAGTAGGCCGTGCTCCCGGTTCCCAGTCCGACCCTCATCCCGTCCTGTACCAGCTCCACGGCCTTTTCCGCCGCCAGACGTTTCTTGTCGGACATCCTAACCCTCGAAGTTCTTGCGTACCAGATCGGTCAAGGTATCCACCACGAACTGGTTGACCAGTCTTCCCTTTTCCTTGCTGGCCTTCCGGGCGTCTCCGCCGAACCCCTGTGGCAGGCATCGTTCCGCATCGGCACGGACCATGAAGTCCATGTCCACGAACTCACCGGCCGTGCGCTCCTCCGATACCAGGTCCGGTCGTATATCCAATATGCGGGACGTCTCGACGATGCCCCCGTGACCGTCCGGCAGTCCCTCGCACACGTCCTGCTTTTTCAAGTATGCCAGTTCATAATCGCTCAGCATCATCAGCTTCATTCCATGACGCGCCCAGTGCTCGCAGGCCAACTTGATGGCGGCGCGATGCACCGAGCCCAGATGCCCGGAGATCACAACGACCTTCCGGATGCCGTTCCTGTGCAGGGCGGCAAGTACGTCCACTACCAACGAACGAAGGGTGTCGAAGGTTATGTCTATGGTCCCTGGGAAATTGCGGGTGGAGGAATGCTGCCCGTAATTGATGGTCGGGGCGATCAAACCGCCCAAACGTTCGCTCACCTGATTTACCACGAACTCCGGCTGGAACGTGTCCGTTCCCAGCGGAAGGTGGGGGCCATGGGCCTCGATGGCGCCGATGGGCAGGAAGACGATGGGGTCGTCCTTCACCGCCTTGGCGAAGGAGGCGGAGCTCATCTCGTCTATCCTCATTCCTTCACCTTCTTTTCGGTATCGATGAGGGGGGTGTGGCACACCGGGCAAACGCCCCGTCTGAGGGAGTCGTTCTGATAGGTGTTCATAAGCTGGGCGTCGATCTCTTCGACCTTGGCCTTGTCGATGTTCTTTTTGCATCGTGGACAGTGTAGCGCCATTCTCGTACCGGAGAGGTAATGGTGCAAAATCAATTTCAATGCTTCCCTGCCGCATTGGTTATATCCGCCACGACGATTACTGCCCATGCGCTTGGCCTGCCTGTTCTCCGGGGGAAAGGACTCCACGTACGCCGCTCATCTCATGGAGCAGTCCGGGCACGAGCTCACCTGCCTGGTGACCATAGTGCCCGCGGACCCGCACTCCTGGGTGTTCCACACGCTCAATCTGGAGCACCTCCCGCAGATGGCCGAGGCCATGGGCATGGACCTGGTGGCGGTGCCTTCCAGCGGCGAGGAGGAAAGCGACCTGGCGGCATTGGAGGAGGCCCTGTCCGGTCTGAACGTCGAGGGCGTGGTGACCGGGGCCATAGCATCCGACTATCAGTGGGACCGCATCAACGGGGTGTGCGAGAGGTTGGGCCTGAAGGTGTTCTCTCCCCTCTGGCGTAAGGACCAGATGACCCTGCTCGAGGACATGCTGGCCGCCGGGTTGGAGGTCATCGTCGTAGGGGTGTACGCAGAAGGTCTTGACCAAGGATGGCTCGGACGACGAATGGACCGCGAGATGCTTCGCGATCTCGGTGAGATGGCCGTTTCCAAAGGTATCAATCCCTCCGGGGAGGGAGGGGAGTACGAGACCCTGGTCCTGGACTCGCCCATGCATTCGTGCTCATTGAGGCCGATGGACTGCTCCATCGAGTTCAAACGGGATTCCGGAAGGCTCATCATCGGAAGGATGGAAATAGTGGTCAAATGAAGGCGCGCGCCTCTTTCAGTAGCGCCGGAACGTCCGGTCCCACGTGAGGGTCCGGCGGTACCCATCGATACCTCACCACCATCTCCCGGTCGATTATGAATGCTCCACGGCAGCAGCGGTTCTTCATCCAAGAGTCGTCATCACAGGCGATCTCGTAAAGTCTGGTGACCGCCCCGTCCTCATCCGCCAGCAATGGGAACTGAAGACGCATTGACTCCTTCCATGCGGAATGCGAACGCACGCTGTTGGTGGAGATGGGGAGGACCTTCACCCCCGCGGACAGGAACTCTTCGTACATGTCCCTGATCTCCCCCATCTGTATGGAGCATATCATACCGAAGTCCGCGGGATAGAACATCAGTATGGTCACCCCGCCCCTGACCGCATCGCTCAGGCGTACCATGCGTCCCATGTCGTCCGGGAGCTCGAAGTCAGGCGCGGTCTCTCCCACTCCAGGCATGTGCTGGATGTCCATGTCCCTACTATTTCACCGGGGACCTTAAAAATCCTTCTAGGCCAACTTGCGCGCTTCGGCCAATATGAGATCGTAATCCGGTTCCCAGTTGGAGTCCGGTGGGATGTGCATGTAACGTACTATCCCGCCACTGTCGATGAGGAACTCCGAGCGCTTCGGGAAGCCCGGCCACGGCCCGTCGTCCGCCTCCATGGCCCCTAAGAGCCTGGCCAGCTTGGCCCCCTCATCGCTCAGAAGGTGGAAACCGATCTTCAGGTTCTCACTGTACGCCCCCAACGAGCGCTGCGAGTCGTTGCTCACGCCAAAAATCTGACAGTTGGCCTCCCGGAACGCCTTCTGCATGGCGGTGAAGGTGAGCATCTCCAGGTTGCATACGAACCCGAACGAGGAGGAGAAGAACAGGAGGAGCAGGGAGCCCTTGCTCCATTCCTCGCTGAGGCGCACCTCCGTCCCTATCTCGTTCCTCATGGTCCAGTCTGGAAATGGCTTGCCGACCAGGTCCTCTGTCACAGGTCGGTTAAGGTCCGGTGCCATAATAATAGGTTCGCCGCGGCCCCATGGCCAGGATTCTCTATGCTCCGGGCCTCAGGACGATCGAACGTGATCATTCCGGTTCAGTCCCGCTCCATCTTGGTGGGCTCAAGTATCATTTCCAGCTTGCCGTCCATGAACCTGTCCAGCACCTCATCCAGGCGTTCCCCCTCCATCATATAGATGGTGACCAGATGGTCGCGCAGGGCATGGAAGGCGATCTCCCCGACGTCGCATGTTATCAGGGCGTCCACCTTTTCCTGCACCAGGGTCCTCACCGCATGGAGACCGGCCCGGGCCTCTCTGTCCCGCTCCAGATTGGCACTTATGCTCCAGTCCTCCACCTTCCTCTCATCGCGGTTCACGGAGACCAGGGCGAAGTAGTTCGCCCTACCGAACTTCCTGGCCGGGACCGAGGCCATGCCCTCATCGTTGCTGAGAGGCACCACCACCCTCATCTCCTGGACCTCGCAGGGCTCGATGTGCACTACGATGGCCTCCAGTGGCTTCACGCACTCTCGCAGCTCCTTCTCCAGACGAGCGGATATCTGATGTGCCCTTTCCACGTCCAGTTGCTTTCGCACCTTGACGGTCACCTCGCCCAGAAGAAAAGGCCCCGACCTGCGCAGCTTGAGGTCAGCGAACCCCTCCACCCCGGCCACGCCTCCGATGGTCCGCACCACCTTCTCCTCCACCTCCTTGCTGGGGGAGATGTCCATGAGGGCGAAGACGGAGTCCTTGATCGACTCCAACCCTATCTTCAGGATGAACACGGAGATGGACATGATGGCCAATCCTTCCACGTAGGGGACCTCGTAGAAAGCCAGGACAATGGCCGCCACCACCAATAGGGACACGGAGACGTCCATGTGGGTGTCCCGGGCGTTGGTGATGAGGGACTGGGAACCGATGTCCTCCCCCACTTTTCGCTGATACCTTGCCAGCAGGGCCGAGGTCATGGCCGAGACAAGGGACACACCGGCCGCAACCAGGGGCTGGGACACTTCCGACATTTCGAAGAGCCGGGAATATCCTTCGATCACCAGTTCGACAGCGGCCAGGATTATGAACAAAGATATGAACAGGGTGGCCACGGACTCGGCCTTGAAATAGCCGTAAGGGAAACGCTCGTCAGGCTTCCGACGGGAGACCTTCAAACCGAGCCAGGAGGCGGTCACCGGAAGCACGTCTATGGCCGAGTGCACGGCGTCGGAGATTAGTACCACGGAACCGGTGAGCAGTCCTCCTACCCCCTTGCCCAACGCCAGGGTCGCAGTGACCCATGTGGAGACCTTGGCGGCCCTTTCGCCCTTGAGAAGGGCGGTGTCGGCGCCGTTCATCTCTCCCATTTCCCGATCATTCTGGTACCGCATCTGGGACACCTAAGGCTGGAGCACGGCCTTCCTCGGTCGTGCGGTTCGGAATGACCGCAGTTAGGGCACAAGCATTTGGACGCGGGTCCCTCGGTCAGCCCCCTTCTCCTTCTGAACATGATGTATCAGCGGTAATTACGCAAGCGGGGCAATCAATCTAATCCCTAATCCATCCGTCCCGTCGGGAGGGATGGAGAATGATGGGGCCGTCCGAATTTGAATCGGAGTCTCAGGCTCCCAAAGCCCGAAGGATGGACCAAGCTACCCTACGGCCCCTCGGCGGCGGGATTGAACGTCCGGTAATAAATAGTTGCCTGAGCTGGCAAGGAATATATAGGTGCCGGGTGCAAATCACCTGTATGAAGAAGGCCTGGGTGGCGGTCGCGGTCGGCGTCGTGGTCGCCATCATATTGATGTTCTACCTGTTCGGAGGGCTGCTGCTGGCCCCCCAAGGTTTCCAGGACGAGGACCTGAGGGCGCCCTGGGTGTCCGTGACGGCGCGGGAGGAGGAGCTCCCCGGCCCCCTGGGCCTGATCGATCATCCGGTGAACGCCAGGACCGCCATCAGTTATAACCAGAACGTCTACGAGGACTACGGTGGGATGGCAGAGCTGTACGTGGAGAACAACGGCAACAACGACGTTTACGTGCGCTATTACATCCTCCAATGGGAAGGAGGGGACGCCTATGTCCTAAACTGTTCCATGTTGGTTGAGCCAGGGGAGATGCTGGGGATGGGGCCGCTCTACTTCGCAGGTCCCGGTACCACCGGCCCGTCCACGTTGAACGTCATCGTCGATCTGTGGGGTTCCTCGAACAACGGCGCGACCTGGAGCGACAAGGGCGAGCAGCAGGTCATGACCCTGGATTTCGACGTGCTTGCCGAGGAGGACCTCCGTGAATGGGAGGTGGAGAGGAACCCGCTCAACTACTACAACAAGGTGAACGAGCTGGTGGACTTCGAGGTCGTGGGCGACATGGCCGAGGAGGTCAGGGACGCCGCTCCAGGGAACTACTCTCTCATGCAGATCATCAAGGCCTATGAGATGGTCCGTTCGGAGATCGCTTACCTGACGGACGAGGACAACCACTGGCAGTCCCCCTCTGAGACCCTGGAGCTGGGAACGGGTGACTGCGAGGACCACGCCATTCTACTGGCATCGCTTCTGACCGCCTTGGGCGGCAACTGCCGGGTGAACCTAATCGCCGGGCATGCCTTCCCCTCCGTCTTCGTCGGTAACGAAACGGAGGTGAACATGGTCGTGGAGGGAATACAGACCTATTACAGGAACGAGGTCCCGGTGCATTGGACCGAGGACGAGATGGGGTATTGGCTGGTGGTGGACACCAACGGCATGCCCTATCCCGGCGGCTACCCCGCCGCAGCTTCCCCCACCGGCGGACCCGGAGGGGAGAACTGGAACTTCGATGATGGTGACTGGATAAGGATGATCGACGTTACCGGGGAGACCGTATTCTCCCTTTGGTCCTAGGACCCGGCGGAGATAATCTCGCGCACCGCCTTACGTATGGCCTGGGAGCTGTTCATGGTCGGCTCCCAGCCGTAGGAGCGCAATCTCTCTGAGGAGAGCAGCATGCTCTTGACATCGCCGATCCAACCACGGCCCCCCTGCACCCCGCCGGTCCACTCGTACCGCACGCCCCGGAGCTCCATGGCATCGGTGACTATGTCGGCGATCTCCTTCACCGTCAACCGGTCGTTCGAGCCGAGGTTGAACATCTCCACCCGGTTCCGGGCGTATTCCGAGCCCATGACCATTCCGCGCACGCAGTCTGAGACGTGCACGTAGGACTTTACCGTCCCCGGCTCCGCCCCCAGTATCTCCAGGCGCGACGGGTCTGCCTTGAGCTTCGCTACGAAGTCGTGGAGAACGTTGTGGGTGCTGCGCGAGCCCACCACGTTGGCGAAGCGGAAGATGACCGCGTTCATATCGAACGAATGGGCGTAGGAGCAGATCAGCGCCTCACACGCCAGCTTGGTCGCTCCGTAAACGGAGATCGGTACCAGAGGCCCATAGTCCTCCGGCGTCGGGATGACGGTCGTCTCCCCGTAGACCGTGGAGGTGGAGGGGAAGGTGATGTCCTTGACGCCCGTGTCCTTCATGGCCTCCAGCACCCTGTACGTGACCTCTATGTTCTGCTGGTAGTGGGACAGCGTGTCCTTGGCCCCCGACCTCACGTCCGGGTTGGCCGCGATGTGCATGACCGCGTCCGCGCCCTTGAACATCGGTCGCAGGTCGTCCTTCAGCAGGTCGGCCTGCATGAAACGGAAGTCTGGATAACCCTCGGCGTACTCCAGGAACTCCTTCCTCCCTGCGCTCAGGTTGTCCACCCCCACCACCTGGTTCCCCAGGTCCAATAAGGCATCGGTGAGATGGCTACCGATGAAACCTGCACAGCCTGTGACCACAATCTTGCTTCCCCTGATCTTCATACCTTACCCTCCATCCTTCTCCCCATCTCTAAGGCGAGCAGCACCATGGCCCTCCCCCGGTGCGAATATTCGTTCTTCAGTCCCATGTCCATCTGGGCGAAGGTCAGTTCCTGACCGTCGGGGGCGAATATGGGGTCGTAGCCGAAGCCGGCCCTGCCCCTCTCCTCCTCGATGATCCGTCCGGGCGAAACACCGGTCACGGTGAACTCGCCCAGTTCGTCCGAGCAAACGCCGATGCAGCACTCGAAGCGCGCCCGGCGGTCGAGACCGTCGATAAGACGGAGCATGCCTTGGCAACCGATGGTCTGCATGACGTAGGCGGAGTATACTCCTGGAAAATCGTTCAGAGACGAAACGAAGAGACCGGAATCGTCGACTATGAAGTCACGGTGCCCGTCCCTTTTGAGCTGCTCCATGCAGGCCAGTACCACCTCCTTCAAGGTGTCGGCCTGTATCTCATCGCAATCGACGTCCAGATGCTCCACCTCCATTCCCAAAGGAGAGAGGCCGTGACGGTATTCCTCCAGCTTGTGCTGGTTGGAGGTGACCAATCTCAGCTTCATGCGTACCGCCCCCTCTCCTCGATGTCCTTGACCTTTGCCAGTACGTCCCTTCCACCAGCGAACTCCTTGGCGTAGGTCTCGGTGATCAGTTCATAGGCGTACATCATATCGGAATGCGCCGACTGGAACGCCTCCCGCAGAAGATGTATGTCCACCCCCATCTCCTCTAGGCTGGCCGCCTTTGTACCCAGCGACAGGTCGATGAACCAGACCCGCCCGTCCTGAAGTATCATGTTGGAGGTGGTGAGGTCCCCATGGGTCATACCGTTCGCATGGAGCCTGGCGACCATCCTCCCGATCTCCTCGCTTATCCTGCGGACCTCCGCGCGGTCTGCAGCGTACAGCGCGTCCTTGGCCCTCGGTCCTTCCACCTCCTGCATCCACAGCTCCGCGTTCACCAGGTCTATGCTGTAGACCACGGGGGTGGGGACACCGCAGGCCCTGGCCTCCTGCAGGAGCCTCGCCTCCATGCGCGTACGATGGGCGCGCAACGACCGGTCCAACAAGGGGTGCCGGTACGATTTGGGCACTCTGCTCTTGACCAGCACCTTCCGGCCCATGAACTCGCCCCGGCGGATCTCGGCCTCCGCCCCTCTCCTGATGACCTGCACGGACTGAGTAAAGTCAGTGCCCCGTTATTATCCTTTCACCATCCACCATCGTCGTCCACCGCACCCCGTTCTCCTGGTCGAAGAAATCCATGAGCAGTTCCAATGGATCGCCGTCCGTGATGTGGAGGTCCGGAGGAAGCATGCGAAGCACCCTCCCTTCAAGGTAACGAGGGTCCAGGAGGACGATGGCCGCGCGGTCCTCCTCCCTCCTGATGGCCCGTCCACATGCTTGAAGCACTTTGTTCAGGGCCTCATATATATCAAAGCTGGAGCGGTCCATGCCGCCTCCCATCCTTCTTAAAGCCCGGGCCGTCATCTCCCTCCTCTCCAAGCTGGGCGGCGGTATGGGCAGTCCGGCCACAATCACCATGGAAAGACAGCCAGGCGGAAAGTCCACCCCCTCGGAAAAGGAGCCGTGGATATTGCACAGCATCAAGACCTCACCGCCCCCGGAAAGTCTCTGCGCCATCATGTCTCGTTCCATCTTGCTCATTCCAGATCTCTCGTGGATCACGCTCTTCCTCTGGCCGGAGCGGCGCAGGGCCCGACGGACCGCGGCTAGGTAGGAGTAGGAGGGAAGGAACACCATGACGTTTCCGGGCACGGCATCGCTCAGCTCCGCCAAGCGGAAGGCCATGTCCACCACGCTCTCCTGGCAACGGTCCCGAAACCGTGTTCCGACCTCGGGAACGGCAATGACCATCCGCTTTCTGGGGTCGAAAGGCGAAAGGTAGGAGCGGCAGACGCAGCGATCGATGCCCAGGCGCGCGGCGAACACCTCGGGGGGATGTAGCGTACCGCTCATGAACATGGCCCCGGCGCAATGCTGCAGGACGTTCCTCATCACCAGCTCCGGTTCCATGAACCGTATGGATATGCGCATCTCCCTGGGGAAGGCCACGCGTACCGCCGAGTCGCCCATCCGCGTCCATACATCGATGTCGACGTCATTCACGTCCTCCGGTTCCGGCAGTCCGCCGGCCTCCATCCTCCATCGCAGCTCCCCTGCCGGTACGATGCGATGACCCCTGGAGAGCATCCCCCTCCATACCTCGTTCATACCCTCGCCGTTCTCAGAATGTACGCTAACATCGCGGCTGAACATGTCCATTATCCTCCCAGGCAGGTTGTGCGCCTCGTCCACCACCAGGCGCTGGGGTCTCCGGAAACTTTGAAATCGCAACGTGTCGGGGAGGTCTCCGAAGACCCGGGAGATGTCGCCGATCACCAGGTCCGCCCCTCCCAAGGCCATCCTAGCCGAGAGGTACGGGCAGGCCCCCCTGCGCAGGCAGAGTGAGATCAGTTCCTGGGCGTGCAGCGGTCTTCTCAATATCTCCTTGACGCATCGCTCTATCCTGCCATCCGCTTCCAGATGGCAACGCTTCCCCTCCAGGCACGGGGGCCGGACGCCATGGGGACACATGCTCTCCCGGGATAACAGGTCCACGGTGCCCACGTTCCTGTGCAGCATCTTCACCGTCTCCACCACCGCCCGGTGCTGTGATTGTCTGGGGGTGAGGAACACGGTACGTCCCCCCTCGCGAATGGAAGCTTCCAAGGACGCGGAAAGGGCCACGGCCGTCTTGCCCAGTCCGGTGGGGGCATGGGCCACCAGGACATCACCACGTCGAGCACAGTCCCGAGCGTCCTTCAGGAACTCTCTCTGTCCGACCCGGGGGGCAGGAAATGGAAAAAGGTCGTCGATATCTTCGGCCATGAATCACGATTCACCCCGTGAATGTACTCATCACCTACTACGGTCAGACTGCGCTGGTCACTAGCACGGAATAAATGAATATAGGATTATGACCGTAACCATCTCAAGGTGGGTATCATGAAATACACTATCACAGGGGACAACCTACAGTTCGTGAACATCGAATTCGCTCCTGGTGAGGTCATCTACTCGGAGGCGGGCAGTATGGCCTACATGAGCGGGAACGTTCGCCTGGAGACCAAGGCCAAGGGCGGAGTGCTTTCTGGACTGAAGCGTGCGGTGTCGGGAGAGTCGTTCTTCGTCACCAACTTCTACGCCGAGGGTGGCCCTGGATTGGTGGGTTTCGCGGGCAGCGTACCCGGAAAGATCATGGCCATCGACCTGAGGGGAGGGAAGCAGTGGTTGCTGCAGAAGACCGCCTTCCTGGCCGCGGAGGACGATGTTACCATGGACATCGCCATGCAAAGGAAGTTCGGCGCCGCGCTGTTCGGAGGCGAGGGCCTGATACTGCAGAAGGTCTTTGGAAATGGGACAGTCTTTATAGCCGGGGCCGGAGACTTCATTGAGTACAACCTCATGCCCGGTCAGGTCATGAAGGTCTCCACCGCCAACGTGGCGGCGTGGGAGGCCAGCGTATCGTATGACATTCAGAGCCTGGGGATCAAGACCGCGCTGTTCGGAGGGGAAGGTCTATTCGTCACCACCCTTACCGGACCGGGACGGATCGTGCTGCAGTCTATGACCATGTCCAAGCTGGCCAACGCCCTGGTGCCCTATCTGCCGAACAAGGGGTGATGGAATGTCCAAGGGCTCGGACGTCACCATAGTGGCGCTTCTGGTCATAGGCGTGATAGCCGTGGCCATCCTGGCCCTGCTCTATCTGGAATGGCTTCTGGCCGGCATCATCGTCCTGGTGGCCGTGGCCGTACTGGTCGTGGCCGCCGCAATCATATTGGGAGGTCTGGCCGCCATTCCCTATTATTTCCTCAAACGGGGCCGGGACTCTGAACCGGGGCACTACACCCTGGAACAGATGAAGGACCCCAAGGACCAGGAGAGGAAGTAAAGGTGGAGGAGCCCAAGCTAGTAGCCTTCAGGTGCGACCCTCTGGACGAGATGCTGGACGGAGGCGTTGAAGGCGGCTGCCTCACCCTCATCTATGGTGAGGCGGGGACCGGCAAGACCAATCTCTGCTTGACCCTGGCGAACAACCTGGCCTTGCAAGGCAAGAAGACGGTGTACGTGGACTCCGAGGGGCTGTCCATGCAGCGCCTGATGCAGATGGCAGGTGAGGAGCGAGAAAAGGTCCTCAGGGAAGTGCTGGTCAGCGAGGTCCACAGTCTAGAGGACCAGGACCGCATGATCGTCAAGGCCATGAAACTGGCGGAGGGGAATCCGGACGTCGGGTTGATCGTGGTGGACTCCATCACAATGTTCTACAGGTTGGCCAGCAGAGAGGACGAGAGGGCGGAGCGCAGGGTGCTGGCAGGGCAGAGCGCCAAGCTGCTTACATTGGCCAGAAAGCTTAACCTGCCCGTGGTGGTCACATCACAGGTGTACACGGACGTGGAGACCGGGACCTTCGAGGCGCTAGGTGGGAACGTCCTGCACCACAACGCCAAGACCATCATCAGGATCGAGAGGCTCGCCCCCAGCAAACGCCGGGCGGTGCTGATGAAGCACCGGCACCTGGCCGAAGGCAGGTCGGCCCTGTTCTATCTCACGGACAAAGGAATAGCCGCAGAGCCTCAGAGCTCGCGCCCCACGGCGTAGTCCACCATCTCCCTAAGCATCTCCTTCTCCTCAGAACCGTTCAGGCAGGACAGGAGGTCCTTGGCCCTCTTCGCGTAATCGAGGGCGAACTGCCTTGCATGCTCTATTGAGCCGATATCCTCAAGAAGCTGTACGGCCGCCCTCACCTGCTCGTCCGTGGCCTCTGGGTTGCCTAGGGCCTCCGTGAGCACCTTCTTTCGCGGGTCCTCGCTCAAACGCTCCAGGGCGTCCACCACGATCAGGGTGCGCTTCCCGTTGCGGATGTCGCTTCCCACCGGTTTCCCCACCTTCTTGGCGTCGCCCTTGATCCCCAGCACATCGTCCCATATCTGGAAACCGATCCCTAGCAGCAGGGCGTACTCCTTCATCGCCGCGATCTGCTCCTCCGTTCCCCCGCCGATGATGGCCCCGCCCTCGGCGGCGCAGGCGAACAGCACGGCCGTCTTCTTCTCCACCATGTCCAGGTATTCCTCCCGGGAGACCTCCGGACGGTCCTCGTTGTCCACGTCGATCTGCTGCCCCTCCGCCACCAGGAACACGGTGTTGGAGACGGTGCGCAGAAGCCGCCGAAGGCGTTCGCCATCGACATCCGTCTTAGACAGTACATCATAGGCGATGGCGAAAAGGGCGTCCCCGGCGATGATCGCCGTAGGCTCGTCGAAGGCCACGTGCACCGCAGGTCTCCCCCGTCTCACAGGGTCCTTGTCGATGACATCGTCGTGCACCAGCGTGAAGTTGTGTATGATCTCCAGGGCGCAACCGAAGGGCAGGGCCTGCTTCCCCCTGCCCCCCACCGCCTCGGCCGTCAATATGGCCATCAACGGCCGCATGCGTTTCCCGCCCGCCTCCGGGTAGTGCAGCATGGCCTTGATCAGCTTCTCGTGCTTGCCGCGCTCCACATATTTCATAAGGGCGCGGTCTACCTCCTTCACCATCTCCTTGGTCCTAACTTCATGGTCCATGAGCATCAATCCTCCGAGGCGGTCAGCCAGTCTGCGGTCCGCCCGCTTACTATGACCCGGCGCTGACGGAGCTCATGCACGCTCTCGCAGCCGGTAAGGAACATGGCCGCCTTGAACTCGGCCTTCATGATGTTCAGTTTCTCCAGCACGCTGTCGCTGGAGTCCATGGCCTCCGCCAGCAGCGCACGGGCGCACCCGGAGGCGCTCGCTCCCAACGATATCCCCTTGGCCATTTTCAGCCCGTCGTCCACCCCGCCGCTGGAAATGAGCTCGAGACCGACGTCGGCCTCTATCACGGCGGCCGGGGCAGGTATGCCCCATTCGAAGAACGTGGCGCCCAGGGCCGCCGCGGCCCGGTCCTCCTGTCTCAAGGCCCGATGCATCTCCACCGCGGCGAAACTGGTCCCGCCGACGCCGGAAACGTCCATGCCCCGGATGCCAGTGCCCTTAAGCAAAAGCGCCGTTTCCCTGGAGATGCCTGCACCGGTCTCCTTGACCATGCAAGGTCCGTGCCGGGCGACCTCCCTGATGCCGTCCAAGCATCCCTTGGCGTTCACATCGCCCTCCGGCTGAACCACCTCCTGCAGGAAGTTCAGATGAATGGCCATTATGTCCGCGCCCACGACCTCCTGTGCCGCGGCCACGTCCTCCACGGTGAAGGCCCGCTTCTTCTTCTGCTCGACCAGCTGGGGAACGCCAACGTTACCGATGACCAATGGGACCTCATACTCCTTGACCACGGAGTACGTTCCATCGTCCCCGTTCTCGATGGAAGGTCTCTGGGAACCGACGCCCAATCCCACCCCGGCCTTGGCGCAGGCTTCTGCAAGATTGCGATTGATCTTCTCGGCCATGGGGAAACCGCCGGTGATTGCCGTGACCACCAGGGGGAGGTCCAGCCTCTTGCCGAACAGCGTCACGGAGGTGTCTATGGAGTCCAGGTCCACCTCCGGGAGGGCCTGATGCACCAGACGCACATCTCCCCAGTAATCGTAATCAGGAACGACCTTCTCCTTCAGCGTCACCTCGATATGGTCAGATTTACGTCGCTCGATCTTCTTCATTGATCGCTCACCACCCTTGAGGCCAACACTTCTTCGCCCCGCAAGGCCGCCTCCAGCCTTCCGGGCACTTTCCCGTTGAGGACCAGGCATTCCCCCGTCGTCCCGGCCATGTCTATCATGTATTGGATCTTTGCGAATATGCTGCCGGTGACGTCCACGTTCCTCTCGGTACGGGGAAGCGAGTCCAGCGCGCTCTTGTCCACTCTATCGATGAGCCTGGCTTCGGGGTCTTGCGTGGGATCGGCGGTGAACACACCGTCAACGTCCGTGACGAATATGACCTTGGAGGGCCGAAACTCCCCGGCCATCGCCATCATGAGCTGGTCTCCGGAACATATGCTCAATCCGCGAGCCTCGTCCCAGACCACGTCCCCGTAGGTCATTGGCACCATCCCCAGGTCCAGATATTTCCAGAACTTGTCCAGGTCCAGTTCATGTAGGGCCCCGTCCCTCATCCGGGCGCAGGAGGCGGGTGGCAGTGGGACCACTGGCAGTCCGTTGTCGGAAAGGCATCGGCACATCTCCAGGTCCAGCTCCCTGACGTCGGCCATGACCTTGGCCGCTCCCAGCAGCTGTGAGCCCTCGGAAACCCCCAAGTGAAGACGGTGCTCCTTGGCCAGCATGTGCCCGAACGACCCTGCGCCATGCACCAACGCGACCTTCTGCCCGGCGGCCGCTATCTCCGCGGCCAAGCGGCTAGCGGTGTTCCGATCGAAGGTGCGATATCGTCCCTTGTCAGTAATGACGCTCCCGCCCAACTTGACCAGTATCATCTATTTCATCGGGATAATCGGTCTCGGGGTATTAATGTTTCAATAAGTATTCCCTCAAACCTTCCGTCCGCATTTGGGACAGAAGACGTCCTCGGCGGCCAGTTCCGCCCTGCAGTAGGCGCAGACCCTCTTGACAATGATGGGAGCTCCGCACTTACGGCAGAACACATCCTCCGAGGACACCGTGGCGGAGCATTTCTCGCATCTTTTCTCCGGCTTCGGGACCTTCATCAGAACCGCGTTCTTAGGAGGTTCGGATGGTTTAGGGGCCTCCTCCAATAACCGGCGGGCCTTCAAGCCTTCCCGCAGAGCCTCATCGTACCTCTTTTCCTCGAAACAAGCCTCTGCCCGCGCCAGATGCTCATCGGCCTTGGACAGGTCCTTGCCCGAGCCTTCCTCGGCCTTCAACCGGTCGCGGCAGGAATTTATGATGAACCGCGACTCCATCAGATGAGGCTCCAGCTTCTTGACCTCGTGCACGGTCTTACGGTCCTCATCGGAGGCGGGCGGAACCTCATCCTTCTCCAATGGTGCCGCGATCTCCAGGGAAGGTGCGTTCATCAACAGCTCCCTGGCCCTCTTGGCTGAATCGCACGCTGAGACGAACTTGTTGCGCTTATAGGAGTTCTCCGCCTGGATCAGGGTAAGCTCAGCCTCCTTGGTGTCCCTTCCCTTCTGTTTTAAGGTAGAGGCTATGGCCTTGGTCGTGGCGATGGCATTGTACGCCTCATCCTTGTCCATCATCTGCTCGATGTACTCCTTGTTCTTGGAACGCATGAAGCGGAGCTCCAGGTAGATGACCACTGCTAGCACGATAAGAAGGGCTATCAGAAAGATCTGATCCGCGTCCAGCTTCACCACCTTCGACTCCGGGTTAGGACTAGGTCCCTGATGGGTATTAATTCTATTGCATGAATTGAAAGATTTGCGAGAGTGGTGATGAAATAAAAATAGAATGGCTGACAGCGTTCCGGGCTTCCCGTGGGCTCGCGCACCACAGTACCACATGGAACGCGGGCGGGCTTAGCTTCTGGGATCGGACGAGACCAGGCGTATCCCCGCCGCGATGGCCGTCAAACCATTCTAAACCAGTGCAAACAATCCGATTATAAAACCTTTTTGGATATTAAAAAAATCATACCATCATTGCGTATGGGCATCACGCTCTTCAGGTTGAATGTTCAATAGCATTTAAAAACGAATAATAATATAATATTTAAATATATATTATACGTAGATTGAGCGTATTTCGTATAATAATAACGAAATCATGTCAAATATACCTCGATATTATCAAATTTTGAACAATAAGTAAATTCCATCAGGATAATGGCCAGTTAAAAAAATGCGAATGAGAATTTTATAATTATTATTCTCAATAATGATAACAACTCTTATATAGACACAAAATCTAGTAAATAAATGATTCAACCACATCAAGTACAGTCATAGACGACACCAACTCTACACAACCTACTACGAACCACTACCATTCAACGGCCGCTTAAGCGGTTGGATCATCAAGGGGGGGAACGACGACATGAGCGCTAGTGATGATACTAGTAAGATCGATCTATCAAAGATTGGAGCGATAATTCTGGCAATTTTTATGATCAACGCCGGATTTATCACTATGGTTCAGATCATATCTGATTCAGGTTCTGCTGCTGAATATCCAGCGGAATACTTTGTTGGTTATGATCTTGAATCTGAAATATGGCAAGGTGCGAACTTAGGTAAAGCCTATATTGAGAATGACATGGTGTCCTACCAATTGCGCCTGGACACATCTAGTAAGGCGTGGGGCGACGATTACTTCGACATCAAGTATAATTTCTATCAAGGAGCAACTAACGCGATCTATATTGACGGGTTCGACACTTCTTGGGATACTGGATTCCAATATTCTACAGGGGACCTGTTGGTAGATGGGGTGGAAATCCCAAGCTCTGGATGGGGTACCCATATACCCACCCCTGAGGCTGGGGAAGCTCCAGGAACTGGACCCACCATCACCAATTACATGCATTCCTGGGAGGAGGTCGCTGACAGCGACGCCAGTCCCAATGTGTACAGGTACTTCAGGATCAGTGGATTACCCTGGCAGGCTATAGAGGACTCCGGTTCCGACCACGTGATCATATTCTTCCGGGCCCATCTAGCCCTGAGCATAATTTGGCAGCAGGATTACGAAAGTACCCTACCCGAGGCACTTTCGGGCAATGAGTTCTCGGGCTGGACCGGAACGATGCACAACGGAGCTTCCTACGCCAGCGGTTCGTCCAGGCATTTCTACCTGGAATCCGAGGGTATTGGATTGAAGACCGTGCCCATCCCGATCACCGGTTACCCGACCAACGTCATCAACGGACAGAAGTTCGTCAACGGCCAGCCATACGATGGTTGGTGGATCAACATGGAAGGTTGGTTGTACCTATGGGGAGAGTGCGATAATTATACCACAATACACTACACCCCACCCGCGATCATGACCGCGGCGGGTCCATGGGTATCAGGATACTACGCCTTCACCGGTCTGCCTCGCGGTAACTATTCGGTCTGGGAGGATGATAAATCAGGGTATACGCTTGTATTGATAGGCGCAGTCCCTGATCTATTGGATCCCTACCATAACTGTGGGACTGGAGACATAATCACCCCTAACCCCGATGAGAGCAACGTTGCTCATTTCGGCCTAGAGCGCGGTACGCAGGTTAGCCCGAACGCCCAGAAGGTTGATTTCTACAACGTCTTCGGAACCCCCGACATTGACATAGAGAAATATGTCTGGAACGGTACAGACTGGCTCGATGCCGACGAGGCCACCGGCCCGTTCATCCTTGAAGGTGATGGATGGGTGGACTTCAAGATCAACGTCACCAACACCGGCGACGTGGAACTGAGCCAGATCACCATCGATGATGATATGTACGGCGAGGTCGCTGTATTGCTCACGCTGGCTCCAGATGAGTCCTATGAGCAGATCTACAGTATGGAATGGGCTCCTGGTCAGCAGGTGAACAACGCTAGCGTCGAAGGCTACTTCGATCTACTAGAGGTATGGGTCACCGACTTCGATCTAGCCCATTACTTCGGGGCGATTCCCTGTATAGATATATTCAAGTCGGTGGACTACGAGATGATCGTGCCCGGTCATGTGGTGACCTACACCTTCAATGTGACCAACTGTGGAAACGTTCCGCTGTCGAATGTAAATGTGTATGACGACCTGATCGATGATACCTGGTATCTCGGTGGGGATGGAATATTGGAGCCGGGCGAATGGTGGAACTTCACCAAGACCTTTGAGGTGCCCGAACACTCCGGAGAGCTTTGCAACGAAGCGACCGCATACGGCGACTTCGGGTCCATGACCGTCTCCTCTACTGATACCGCATGCATACTGGTGGTCAATCCCTGCATAGACATCACGAAGTCCGTCGACTACGAGATGATCATACCGGGTCACACCGTCACCTACACCTTCAACGTCACCAACTGCGGTGACGTGGACCTGATGGACGTCAGCGTGTACGACGATGTCCTGGACAAGACCTTCTACCTGGGCGGAGATGGCATTCTCAGTCCTGGTGAGTGGTGGAACTTCACCGACACCTACGTGGTGCCGGTGATGTCCGGGGAACTGGTCAACACCGCTACGGCATCCGGTTGGGTGCATGATGACCACGGCGAGGTCACCGACACCGACACCGCAACGGTACTGGTGGTCAATCCCTGCATAGACATCACGAAGTCCGTCGACTACGAGATGATCATACCGGGTCACACCGTCACCTACACCTTCAACGTCACCAACTGCGGTGACGTGGACCTGATGGACGTCAGCGTGTACGACGATGTCCTGGACAAGACCTTCTACCTGGGCGGAGATGGCATTCTCAGTCCTGGTGAGTGGTGGAACTTCACCGACACCTACGTGGTGCCGGTGATGTCCGGGGAACTGGTCAACACCGCTACGGCATCCGGTTGGGTGCATGATGACCACGGCGAGGTCACCGACACCGACACCGCAACGGTACTGGTGGTCAATCCCTGCATAGACATCGAGAAGAGCGTATGGAACGGAGAAGAATGGGTGGACGCCGATGAAGCTACCGGCCCGTTCATGGCCCAAGGTGACGGAACAGTGAAGTTCCTGATCAATGTCACCAACTGTGGTGACATCGAGCTGCATGATATAACGGTCTGGGACTCCGACCTGAACGACTACGTCACCTTGCCGTTCACCAGCCTAGCCGCCGATGCCAGCATGGAGGTCGAATACAGCCTGGCATGGGCTGCAGGTCAACAGGTCAACACCGCTACGGCATCCGGTTGGCTGCATGAGGACCACGGCGAGGTCACCGATGCCGACGATGCGAACTACTACGGTACCGGCAAGATCTGCGTATACAAGTATGAAGATCTGAACCTCGACGGCAGGTACCAGGAAGGCGAACCCGCTGTGGCTGGAGTGTTGATAGAGATATTCGACTCTCAAATGTGCCTGATAGCATCTGGTTACACCGATGCGGATGGCATGTTCTGCTACGACGGACTAATGCTGGATACCTACCACGTGCAAGAGACACTTCCAAGTGGGTGGTCAACCATCGATGATACTTCTAAGGAGGTAACCATCGACGAATTCAACGTGCATGGCAGAGTCAACTTCTTGAATGCCAAGAACATCGACCTGTCAGCATGCAAGTACCAGGATGTAAACGGCAACGGCATCATCGATGAAGGCGACCTACCTGTGGAGAACTGGCGCATCGACCTGTTCATAAGTGACGATGGTTGGGAGCTCCTAGAATCGAAGTGGACCGGCCCCTGCGGCTGCGTGCTCTTCGAGGACCTGAACCCCTACTACGACTATATGATCAGTGAGGAGTGGATGCTGGGTGAGGAGAGCGGTTGGTATCCCGCCCCAGGCTGGGACACCGAAGTGATCTTCATACACGGCGTTGACTTCAGGTCGGGCGACAGCTTCTACGGCAAGGGCGTCGTGTACGGTATCCTCAGGGAGACCGGGGATGTCTATGAGATAGATATCCCGACAGGAACCTCCACGCTCGTGTTCGAGATGCCAACTCCGCCAGGTGCCAACAGCGCTTCGCCTAATGGGCTGGCATATGACGCCGTGAACGGATACCTGTACTACACGGACTACGGACTGGGAACCACCCCGGACACCCTGTACTTCTGGGACGGCATCACGCAACACGAGGCCGGACAGATCGCTCAGGGAACGGTGGCCTGCGCGGACTTCTATGATGGGAGGTACTACTACATCCCATCTGGAACGGACGATCTGCGGGCTATCTCGTTCAACCCTGATGGAACGATCCTGGAGGACGTCCTGATCGCCGATATCTCCGGTAACGTTCACAGCTGGACGTTCAACGGGGACATCGCGGTGAAGGATGGAATCGTCTATGGATGGGGCCTATGTGGGGTCAGCGATCATGGGTATGAGTTCTTTACCTATGATCTCGGAACCACCGCGTTCTCGTTCATAAAGACGGCCTACCAGAGCTCACTCCAACTGGCGTTCGGTTCTGACGGCACCCTCTACGGGCACAGGTCGGGAGAGCTGGGCGAGTTCTACGTCATCGACATCTCGACCGCCGAGGTGACGATGGTCATACCGACACCTGACCCGGCCAACCAATACACCGACACCGCGTCCGGAGTGGACACCACCCACGTGAACTTCCTGAACATACGCTATGGCAAGATATGCGTCTTCAAGTTCGAAGACCTTAACGGCGATGGCGAATGGCAGTGCGGTGAACGCGGAGTTCCCGGCGTGACCATCGAGGTATGGCAGAACTGCGAACTGATCCGCTCTGGAGTCACGAATTGCTTCGGAGTCGTCTGCTTCGACAGGATGCTGTTCGGTGATTACATCGTCCGCGAGAACCTGGCCGGAAGTTGTATGGATTGTTGCTGGTACAACTCGACCCCCGCAAGGGTCGATGTGACCATCGACACCGATAACACGAACGTCTGGGTCAGCTTCGGTAACGTCCGGTTCGGAATGATCTGCGGTCACAAGTACTACGACGAGAACAACAACGGGCAGTTCGATCCATGCACAGAGCACGGAATAGCCGGTTGGGAGATCTGGCTGTACAAGGATGGCGAACCATGGGCAATGACCCACACCGATTCCAATGGGGTCTATTGCTTCTGTCACCTTGAGTTCGGGGACTACACCGTGGTCGAGACGGTGCCAGAAGGGTGGTTCGCCACTGGGCCCGTTGAGATCTCCGTGACCATCGATCATTCCGGTCAGCGGGTATGCAACGTGGACTTCTTCAACGATGATACCGGGACCATCTGTGTCTTCAAGTACGAGGACCTGAACGGCGACGGTGAGTGGCAAGAGGGAGAACCAGCGGTGCCCGGCGTCACCATCAACCTCTGCAAGGACGGACAGCTGGTCGCCACCGGGGTCACTGACGAAAACGGTCATGTGTGCTTCGAGGACCTCAAGGTCGGAGAGTACGTGGTGAGGGAGATGCTCACCTGCTGCTGGTACGCGACCTCGGACAACCCGCAGGTCGTGCAGCTGGACGGCCCATACGCGAGCGTCACCTTCCTCAACGCGAAGTACGGATGCATCTGCGGTTACAAGTTCAATGATACCAACATGAACGGTATCTGGGACATGTGCACCGAGGAGGGCATCGAAGGCTGGGAGATCCAGCTGTGGCAGGACGGAAGGATGATAGCCTGGACCCTGACGGACAGGGACGGTCATTACTCCTTCTGTGGCCTGAGGATCGGAGACTACACCGTGATCGAGGGCGCGCAGGAAGGATGGCTGCCTACCAGCTCGACCGAGATCGGAGTGAGCATCGAGCGGTCCGGGCAACTGGTCAGCGATGTGAACTTCCTGAACTTCTTCGCCGACCCGTGCATCTGTGTCGATAAGGAGGTCGAGGGTGAGCTGTACACCTTCACGTCCCATACCCAGGGCTTCTGGAAGAACCACCCATGCGAGTGGGTGGGCATACTTCCAGGTGATATGTTCCCCTGGGTGGATTCGGTCATGTATCCGGACGGTCTCACCTACATGCAGGTGTTCAACACGCCTCCTGCAGGTGACGCCACCCTGATCCTCGCCCACCAGTACATCGCGGCCAAACTGAACGACCTGAAGTGGGGCGCCCCGGAGGGATACGCCGAGTTCATAGCTGACGCCGAGGAGTTCCTGGCGGCCCATCCGATCGGTAGCTTCCCAGAGGGTTACGACAGTGACGTTGCAGTGCATCTCTCAGAGATACTGACCTCATACAACGAGGGTGATTTCTGCTGCGAGGTGCCCATGGGCCTGCTGACCTACACCGTGACCGTGACCAACTGTGGTCATATAGACCTGTATAACGTTGCGGTGTTCGACACTCTGATCAATCAGTGGTTCTACCTGTGCGATTACGGGGACTACGATGGCATACTGGCGATCGGTGAATCTTGGACGTTCACCTACACCTACGAGATACCGGGATGCTATGGCCACGATTGCCCCTACTGCGGATACGACTGCGGAGAATGTTGCAACTGGATCTGTAACACCGCCTTCGCCTTCGGCCAGTGGGGTCCAGAGGATATGAACCTGTGGACGTGCGACAAGGATTCGGCCTGCTTCGAAGTGCCGACCGATGACGGCTGCGACTGCGAACTCGAATGCCCCTGCAGCGAATTCGACTGCGATTACCTCGGATGCTTCTACTATCTGGGCCGTGACATGGAGGCGATAGTCTTCAACATCAGGTTCGGATCTGACGACATCGAGTACGACGCAGATGTCAGTGACGCCGAGGTCAGTGAGGGACCGGTCTTCAGGACGGAGGTCGAACCGCCCCGGGAGGAAGTCATCTAAAGGCGGGAACGATCCGAACAGGAATGATAAACCTCAAACAGGGGGGCAACCCCCTGTAATAGACTTTCTTTTTTTATAAAGGACATAAATCGGAACAACAGGTCTTCCTTCAAAGAAATGAATGAAAAGTAAGGAGGCTGACAGCGTTCCGGGCTTCCCGTGGGCTCGCGCACCACAGTACCACATGGAACGCGGGCGGGCTTAGCTTCTGGGATCGGACGAGACCAGGCGTATCCCCGCCGCGATGGCCGTCAAACCATCCTTAGAACCAGGGAAAATGATGAACCTATTTAACCGTTTCTGATGAGGGGCTAAAAAGGTCTTCCGGGCCTTCCAGAACGGCGGCCTCCCTCTCCAGGAATGCTAGCTCCTGATGAGCGAACTCTTCGCGGTCGGCGAACAGGAGCACCAGGCCACGGTTGACGCACGCTTCCTCATACAATCGGCCTATGAAATCGGTCAGATCATGAAAGTCGTTCTTGTTCTTGAGGGCGTACACATCGTAGATCACCACCGCCCTTCGGTCTCCTTCGCGCAGATGGTTCACCAGGATCTTCCGAAGCTTGAGAAGGTTGTCCGTAAAAATGGTCTTCTCCTCCCTCTCCGGTTCCAATATCACAACCTCATCGTTGGATGTGAACTCGATGTCCTGAGGGGAGACCAGCACAGGATCGAAACCTTCGCGTATCAGGTATCTAAAGAAATCCAACGCAGCGTTAACTTCCCTGTGCCATATCAGGTACGCCCCGAAGTCCTCCTCTCTCCCCACCTTCATGTCCGTTAAAATACTGGCGGAGGCAGTATTAACTG
>Ga0209269_1000782_pt1 | contig 22882 bp, 22 predicted proteins | sample MTBAKMMethaMetaG_FD_187455 | JGI IMG/M metagenome (GOLD analysis project Ga0209269, IMG submission 187455) | Enrichment culture microbial communities from Arthur Kill intertidal strait, New Jersey, USA, that are MTBE-degrading - MTBE-AKM (Arthur... | ecosystem: Environmental > Aquatic > Marine >... | reverse complement strand
ATCGGGCGCGGCACCACCGCCCCGTCAAGCACCCGACGCAGCCCTCAGCAGCCGGTCGTCATCGCGGTCTGGTCGTTCTGCCTCTCGGTGAACTGAGCGGTGCGCGATGGCCTTCTTGGACAGGCCCCTAGTGCGACTCGTCGCGGCTCCCGCGTTTGCCCTCGTGAGCGAACTCGCCTTCCTGATCGGCGTCGTCGCCGTTCTTGAGTCGGCACGGAATCTGCGCGCCTTCGTCGCCGACGACTACCCTATCGTCCTGGCCCTCTCGCTCGGCTGGGTCGCGGTGCTGCGGCTACTGCACACCGCCGCCTATCCCAGCGTCGCCGCGCTCGTCGGCGCCAGCCCCGCCCTGCAGGAGCAGTTCGAGCTGGCAGCAGGCATGCTGCTCGCGGCCGGCATGTTGCTCGCCCCGTTCGCCATCGGTCGCCGCCTAAGCCTCGGGCGGCTGATCGCGTGGCAGGCGTTTGTTGCAGCGCTTCTGATCGCAGCGGTCCTCTGGTGGCGCATCTTCCCCGCGGTTGGAACCGATGAAGGTGCGACGCCGTTCGCGATGGCCGCTGGCGTAGCCGTAAGCGTCGCCCTAGCTGCCGCGGCGCTGCTCACCTACCGGAGACGTGGCCTGCTCACAAGGCCCTTCTTCGTCGCCATCGAGACGGCACTGTGCATAGCGATTGTCGGCTCCCTCCTCGAGACGGGCCTGCACGAGCAGGACCTGACCCATCTGCTAGCCGTGGCCTTCGTTGCCCTCATCTATGTCGCCGTGACCCGAAACGGACTCGAGCGGCCCACGGCGCTGATGGTCGCGGGTCTGAAGGAGAACGAGCGGGAGGCTACTCGACAACGCGCGCAGGCGCTTCGGGAGCTGCAGGGCTCTGAGGCGCGATACCGCTCCCTGTTCGAGGACTCACCCGTGGCCATGTGGGATGAGGACCACGCTGCCGTCATGTCGCAGCTTAGGCAACTCGTCGCTGCAGGCGTCCCTGACGTGGCTGCTCACCTCCTCGCGCACCCGGAAGACTACAAGCGCTGCATCGCTCTGACGCGGGTGCGAGACGTAAACACGGCAGCGGTCACGCTATTTGAGGCGTCGAGCCGCGCGGACTTGGTTGCGCGCGCGGACGATGTGTATCCGCCGGGCACGCGCAGTGGCCTCTGCTTCTTCTGGGCGGCTCTGCTCGCGGGCGAGCAGTCAGCAGAGTTCGACGAGACCTCAGTCACCCTGGGCGGCCGAAGGCTACATCTCCTCGAGACCTGCACGGTCGCCCCCGGTCACGAGAAGACATTCGATCGTGTGTACGTGGCCGATATCGATGTGACCGCGCGACGCGAGGCCGAGCAGCAGCTCCGCTCGGCGCTGAACGCCACGGTCGCCGCCTTCGAGGCGGCGACCCAGCTACGCGACCCCTACACCGCCGGTCACCAGCGGCGCGTCGCCGAGCTCGCCGTCGCCATCGCGGGTGAGCTCGGGTGGGACGCGGACGACACCGACACGCTGCGCACCGCGGCGCACCTGCACGACATCGGCAAGACGGCCGTGCCATCCGAGATCCTCTCGAAGCCAGGAAGGCTCACAGAAACGGAAATGCAGCTCGTCCAGGAACATTCCCGAGCCGGAGCAGAGATCGTGGCGGGAATCGACTTCGGGAAGCGCGACATCGCACAGGTCATCGCCCAGCACCACGAGCGCCTCGACGGTTCTGGATACCCTGCCGGACTTGCGGGAGAAGAGATACTCCCGGAGGCACGACTCATCGCCGTTGCTGACGTCATCGAGGCCATGCTCAGCCACCGTCCCTACCGCCCGGCGTTGCCGCTCGAACAGGCGCTCGCCGAGATCGAGGGCGGCGCCGGCACGCGCTACGACGCGGCCGCCTGCGAGGCCGCCGCGCGGCTTCTCCGCGAGGAAGGGTTCACGTTCGGCGTGTAGGTCGAGTGAGCGTCAGCACGGCGAATCCAAGTAGCCGGTCCCCTCGTCACTGCCGCAGACCAGCTACGACTGCCGTCGTGACGGTCGACAGAGCTCACAGTGACAATCCTTCGCGTGCCACCAGCCCTCGCGAGGCGCTGTCTCGGCAGCCACAGGAGTGCGTCTCCCACGTCTGGTCCCACTCCAGAAGGCGGTGCCGTCGAAGTAGAGGTCTGGCTCGTCATCGCCGCGCGACGATGCCCAAGCCCATCGCTCGGCTTGGATGATCTGGTTGAGACTGTAGCGCCTCTGTGGGGGTCTCATTCTAGTGCCTCCAGTGCTGCAGTGAAACGCGGTGCGCCAGCCTAGGCAGCCAGCCTTCGCAGGACAAGGTCCAGTAGACGAATGGCCCACGCCGGCCGAGTCGTCCATCGCTGATCCACCGAGATCACCGACCACGTCTCGCTCGGTGCGCTGCGAGAGGTCAATCTCGCCACGCACGAAAGCCGCAGTGAGTTCTCGTGCGACCCCCAACGAATGTGCCGAACGACCGCCGGGTGGGGCAGCTGCGCAGGCCACCGTGCGTTCCCCGTCGACGCTGAGCGTCCGCTTGGGAGCGTTCCCGCGGACGCGAGGTCGCCTTCGCGTCGGGAGGATGCGCACAGAGTTCTGAGGCCTGTCGGGGGGCATGGACAGGCGTCTAGGGACCGGTACCCGGGCAGGCCGAGAAGCCGCCCCGCCCCACCCCCCATCGGCTCCCAAGCGTCCCAGGACGTGCGCCCTAAACGCACATCCCAGCAAGTCGAGTGCAGCGTCTGTCGATGCTCCTTTCAGGACTGAAAGTGGATTGCGAGGCCGCGGAAGCAGGGGAGTGGATCGTGCAGGCAGCGCGCAACAGGCAGAGCGGCTTCATCACCTTCAAGCTGCAGACCATCGTGATCATGGGGGTCGTTGCGCTTCTCGGGCTCGTCGTCGTCCCAGTCTGGGTCAGCCGCTCGGCGGGCCCGCGCGAAGTCATCCTCGCGACGAACCTCGACACCGTGGCAGAGGTGTACGCCCTGACCCTGGCAGAGGGCGGACCCGGGGCCTCGCTTCTGACCACTCCCGGACCCAAGACCGCCGCCGCCTTTCGCGCCTCGCTCAGGCGTCCGGTCGTGAATCATGCCTCGCACAGCTCGGCGGTCGTCTCCGGGGACGACTGGACTTCGGCAGGAGCTGCGCCAGGTGTGTGGATCACCTCAAGGCGCGAGGCATCGCCGGCTGAGCCCGCGGGGAATCAGCACATAGGGGCCGCTTTGGCCGGCACGGTGATCGTCTACGTCGGGCCGGATCTCGAGATCGACGTCTACGCGGTCTCGCTGACAGAAGAGACCTCGAGTCGCCGGTGCACCTTGTTGGCGCCTGACCGCCGCTCGCGACGACTTGCGAGGCTGGGCCGCCGCGCCAGGACTCCCAGGCCGCACGAGCACGTGCGCTTCGACGCCGAGGTCTACGTCCTCAAAGGAAATGTTCGGCGCAGACGGCCATGGCAGCGGATGTCATCAAGCCTCCTGGACCGCAGTGGCGCTCTCTCGGGCGCCACTTCAATGCCTTGCGCGGCACGGTAGGCTGCCCCGCCGGCGGCGTCGCGCTCCAGTTCGGCAGACGCTCCGCCGACACAGTCTAGGCCACCAGCGCGGGCCCTCGGAGTTGATGCTCGGTCAGAAAGGTGACCTCTGTTGAGCGATGGCCTTGACGTCTACCTTGCCATAACGGCTCTGGCGAGTGGCATCTCGGCGATTCTGGCCCTTCTCGCCTGGCGCCGCCGACAGGTCCCCGGCGCCACGTTCCTGGCGCTCATGCTGGCAGGCGCCGCCATCTGGTGCGGCGCTTGCGTTGCCGAGCTCCTCTTGCCCACGCTCGCCGGCAAGCTCCTTGTAGCGCGCCTCTCCTATCTCGGCGTTGTTGTCGTTCCCTGGAGTTGGCTGCTATTCGCTCTCGCCTACACAGGAAAAGGGCCGCGGCGCATTCGGGGCCTGGCGACCGCCCTTGCCCTCCTGCCCCTGGCCACCCTGGTTCTAACCCTATTCAGTCCCCGCCTTCCGCTTCTTTGGTCCTCGGTCCGCCTTGCCGAGGCCAACGGCCCGGGACCGCTACTGGTCGCACATGGAACCTGGTTCTGGCAGGCGCTCGATGTCTACCCGGGGCTCGTACCGGCGGGGCGCGATGCCGTCTTGCAGGCATGATCTCCCCGGCCGAGTTCATGTGCGAGGGATTATTGGACAGAGATGGCGCTCTGCGATGACGGCACGCTCGTGACCCTTGAGGCTCACCACTCTGCCGATGGCGCTGGAGGTCATGATGACCGGTCTACGCGCGCGAACCGTGCAACATGCAGGCTTCGTCTGCTACGCGCCGACAGGGCGCCGACGCGAGCACTCCGTGCCTCAGCGTTCTTACGGAGAGGATGCCGAGGCGGTGCATCATCGTGTTACGCGGCGGATGGTCCCAGGTTCGTTCGAACAGCTCGGCCCACTCGGCCGATGGCCGGCGCGAGAGACGCAGCGGAACGAGCGCAACGTCAACGCCATCGCCGCGAAGGCGAGCAGCGAGCCCCCTCACCCAAGCCTTGTGGTCCTCGTCATCCCAGGAGTAGCTGATGAAGGTGGTGGGCGGTGCACGCGATCCCGGCGCCGCAGGAGGAGGAGGCGGAGCGGATCGCGGGGCTGGTCTTCGCCGCCGAAGGGCTCCCCGCCGAGCCTGCCTAGACGGATGTCCCCGTTCGCTTGATCCGGGGCTACGGCCGATACTGGAAGGCGTGACCCAACCGGCCGCCCTCAGCTCGCTCGACGCCGCGCTCAGCCGCCTGCCGCGGCCGCTGCTCGTCGCCCTCGGCCTGGCCGGCGTCGCGCTCATCGCCGTGCTCGACGACGCCAGCCGCCACAGCCTGCCGCTCATGGCCTTCTACGTCGTCCCGGTGCTCGCCGTCGGCTGGCTGACCCGTTCCCTCGCCTGCGGCCTCGTGGTCGCCGGCGCCGCGGCGCTGGTGCGGCCGCTCGAGACACTGGCCGTCGCCGCGCCCCCCGGCGTCCCGCTGCCGCACCCCGCGCTTCTCGCCGCCGGCGCGGCCGCGCAGCTCGCCCTCTACCTCGTGCTGCTCGCCCTGCTCGGCTCCCTGCGCGCCTACCTCGAGCGCCGCGAGGCGGAGGCGCTGCGCGACGCGCTCACCGGACTCGCCAACCGGCGCGCCTTCGTGGCGAGCGCCGCATCCGAGCTCGAGCGCAGCCGCCGCTACCACCACCAGCTCTCGCTGCTCTACCTCGACGTCGACGACTTCAAGGCGGCCAACGACCGCCTCGGCCACGGCGAGGGCAACCGCCTCCTGCGCCGCCTCGCCGCCGTGCTTGCCGCCACCCTGCGCTCGGTTGACACGGCGGCGCGCCTCGGCGGCGACGAGTTCGCGGTGCTGATGCCCGAGACCGGAAGCCGCGCCGCCGGGCAGCTCGCAGAGCGCGTCCTGCAGGCGCTCCGGGAGGAGCAGGCGAGCGACGGAGCGCCGCTCAGCTGCAGCTGCGGCCTCGTCACCTTCCGCACGCCGCCGGCCTCGACCGCGGCGCTCATCGCCGCCGGCGACCGGCTCATGTACGAGGCCAAGGCAGGCGGCAAGAACCGCCTCTGCCGGGGCGTGCTGCCAGTGGTGAGCGCGGCGGCGCCAAAGGGCGGTCACGAGGATACAGACGCCGCACCGCGCGGACGCTCTGCCGTGCGCTGAATCGAGGTGAAGGCGGCGTCAGCGGCGCGCGTGAGGCGGCCGCAAGGCGCCCGCGCGCACTCAGGGTCCGGCGCGCAGCTCCTTGACGGCCTCCCAGTAGTCGAGGCGTTCGCCGCCGCCGACGTCGATGCTCCGGGCCTCGAGGATGCGGTAGCCGCGGCGCTCGTAGAAGCGGCGCGAGGGCAGCGAGACGCTGAGCCTGGTCGAGCACTGACCGGCGCGCAGCGCCGCCTCCTCGAGTGCGTCCATGACGAGCCCGCCGAGCCCCTCACCCTGGCGCTCGGGGGCAACGAACACGCCAGAGACCTCATCCGCGCGAAGCGAACCGGTGGCCACCAGCCGGCCGCACTCCTCAACCACGAGGAAGGTGCCGGTCCGCGCCCGCTCGAGGATCGCCGCGGGCGCGTGATAGCGCCGAAAGAAGGCGACCGCGCGGGGCGAGTAGACGGCCGCGTAGGAGGCGCCGATGGTGCGGCAGATGAGCTCATGCGCGGCGCCCAGATCGGCGCCCCCTGAACGACCGCAAGACTGGGGCCTGCGCGCCGCTTGATCCGGCCTTGGGCCCTCTGGCCGGGCGTTCGGCCGCAGCGTCGCCCTGAAGGGCCTTCTCCATGCGCTCGAAGCTGATGCCGTGGGCGGCGAAAGCGGGATGAGTCGGCGCCAGGCCGGGAAGCCGGCGGAAGCCGAGCGCCCGGAAGAAGCCGGCCGAGGAGCTGCGGGCAATGACCTGCAGGCGCGGGGAGCCCTCACCTGCGGCGCTGCGGCAGAGCTCCGTGACCAGGACGCGGCCGACACCGCGGCCCTGGGCGGGGGCGGCGACCGCCAGGTGGCGCAGCTCAGTCGCGCCGCCGGGCCGGCGCACGGCGACCAGTCCGCCCACGAGCCGCCCCTGCTCGCGGGCCAGGAGCTCAAGCTCTGGGCCCTCGAGTGCCAAGGAGCGGCGCACATCGCGCGGCAGCCCGAGGGGCTCCCAGAGCACCTGCCAGAGGAGCTTGTCGAGCGCCGCTGCGTCGTCGTCCGAGGCTGCGGTCTCTACGATTGCCATGTGCTCACCGTCACGGCCTGCGCTCCAGCGCCAGTCTCGCACCGAGGGCGATGAGCACGAGGCCACTGCAGCGGTGCATCCACCTCTGCACCTGGGGTCGCGAGCGAAGCCAGCCGGAGAGCAGGCCGGCCGAGAGGGCCATCGGCCCCTTGACCACGAAGGTGAGGGCGGCGAAGACCAGGCCGAGCGCGAAGACGGTCACTGCCGGCCGCGCGGCGTCGGCGGCGACGAACTGCGGCAGGAAGGCCAGGTAGAAGATGGCGATCTTGGGGTTGGAGACGTTGGAGATCGCCCCGTCGGCGAACAGGCGCAGGAGCGAGCGCGGCGCCGGGTTCCCAGCGGTGAAGTCGACGTTCCTCGCGCGCAGCATGCCAACGCCCAGATAGACGAGGTAGGCGGCGCCGACCAGCTTGAGGACCACGAAGAGCGGCTCGGAGGTGCGCAGGATGGCGCCCAGCCCGAGGGCGGCGAGCAGCGTGTGGGCGACGAGACCGGCGCTCACACCGGCCGCGGTCGCGACGCCGGCACGGGCGCCGCGGGAGACCGAGCGCGTGACGACCAGCACCATGTCCTGCCCGGGGGTGAGGATGAGCAGCAGTGACGCGACGATGAACACCGGCCAGGCCGCCTGCACCATCTTCCGAGCTCCTTTGTGCCTTCGACTGTCGGCGCCGGCACCATGCGCCGACAGGCTTCGCTCTGCATCAATACCGTACCATGGGCGCCATTGGCACCCGGCACCTGCGTGCCCATGATCAAAGCTCGAGAGAGCGCCACCGTGTTCTGCGGTGGCGAGCGGTTCCCTACTATGATGGTGAGTCTCGTCGGCCGAATGTCGGCACGTGCCCATCCCCGTCACTCAGGTCGCCTTGAGCATCGCGCAGGTCGCCGGGGCGGTGTGGATGAGGCAGCGATCGAGCAGGCGACGGAAGATGTCCAGCATCCAGCGCTTGAAGTTCGAGAGCACGATGTGCGACCAGGGCAGCCACTCATCGATCTCAGCGGGGCTGCGCAGGGCTCGTCCGCGGTGTTCGTAGCCTTCGTAGGTGAGGCCCGCATAGCCTCTCCAGCGTCGGTCTGCACGATGCTGCCGTGGGCGATCATGGCGCTGGCGGCGACGTCGAGGCTGCTTGAGCTGCCGTCGTCGACCAGCAGCAGATGCGCGCGGCCGAGCCCGCCGCCCGGCGTGTGCTCCGCCGAGACGGCCACCATCGCCTTGTCGCGCTGACGGCGCCCGCGGCTGGCGGGCCTTGCCCGTCTGCCACCGAGGAAGCCCTCGTCGAGCTCGACGAGGCCGCGCAGCAGGAGCTCACCCCTCCTGCGCGCCATCGCGTGGGTGAGCTTGCGCCGCAGAAGCCAGGCGGTCTTGGCCGTAACCGCTGTCATGATCCGCGTTCGTCCGTGGGCTTCTTCGAGGCGTACTCCTGGACCACGTCAGCGAGCTCCTCGCGAAGCAGGCGCAGCTCGGTGAGGGTCTCCTCGAGACGCGCAAGCATCTGCGTGTTCGCCTCCACTGCTTGCTCGGCGAGCGCGCGGAACTCCTCCTCGCGCGAGCCCGCCATGCGCGCCCGCCACGTTGCGAGGGCCTGCCAGAGTGTGACGATGATGACGCTGCCGATCAGGGCGATGCCGGCGATGGCGATAGCGGTATCGGGCCATTCACTCGCGGCGACGATCATTGGGAGCCTCCTTGGGATAGTTCAATCGTGCTGCCCTAACGTCCTCCCATTCACTGCGCCAGTCGTCGGCCTCGAGGAGGCACTTCGCCTGCGACCGAAGGACTAAGTGGGGGGCTTCGCCTACCCTGCTGGGCGTACCAGAGCGATCTCGCAGCCGATCACCACGAGCTGGGCGCGGTCGCCAACGCCGAGCTTCATGATGACTCGGCTCACCTGCGTCTCTTGGCGGTCGTCGGGCTGATCGTGAGGCGCTCCGCGATCTCCTGCTCGGAGCGAGGAGCGGACAGGGCCGCTCCTCGCCCCACGGCACGCCGCTCTAAGACACCTCTCTCTCAAGCGCTCGTCCCGCCGGCTCCGCCGGCAGACGGAGCGCGCACCGCACCGACTCCGGCAGCCACCAGTTCCAGCGACCGAAGAGTGCGACCAGCGCCGGTACGAGCACGGCTCGCACGATGAGGGCGTCGATGAGGATGCCGGCGGCGAGCCCGGTCGCGACCACCTTGACGTCGACCGGCCCGGCCGTCGCCATGGAGACGAAGGCGAAGAACACGATCAGCGCCGCACTGGTCACGAGCCGGCCGGTCCGGGCGATGCCGCGCACGACGGCTTCGTCCATGTCACCCGTCGCGTCGTATTCCTCACGCACGCGCGCGAGAATGAAGACCTCGTAGTCCATGGACAGTCCGTACAGGAAAGCGAACACCATGAGCGGCGCCCAGAACTCGATCGATCCGGGCGCCTGGGCGCCGAACAGCGCCTCCGAGCCGAAGCCATACTGCCACACGAGTGTCATGACGCCCCAGGCGGCGAACACCGAGACCAGGTTCAGTGCAACCGCCTTGAGCGGCAACACGATCGAGCGGAAGGCCCGGGCAAGCAGGATCACTGTGACCAGAGCGATGAGGCCGAGCATGAGCGGGAACGACCCATACACGGCCGCGACGAAGTCCTGGACCTCAGCGGTCGAGCCACCGACGGTCGTCGCCTCCAGAGCTCCTGCTCGGTCACGGACAGCGGCAACGACGTCGCGGCCTTCGCGAGAGTTGGTGTCGACGGTCGGGAAGACGTCAACCACCGCCCAGCCATCGGCTCGCCACCCCGTTGCGCTGGGCGCCACCATTGCGCGAACGCCCTCGACCTCGCCAAGCGACTGGGCCGTACCGCCTGCCTGGTCCGCCGGTGTGAGCACCTCGATGGGGCTCAACGGCGCGGCGCCGATGCCCGAGTGCTCCAGGGTCGACAGAGCCTCTTGAGCCGGTCCACCGCCGGCCAGCGAATCCGCCCTCGGCAGCCCCAGCAGCATGCCCGACGCGAGCACCACGAGCGCCGCGAGCGCACCGAAGCCGAGGATCGCCGCGGCCCATCGCCAGCGAAGCACGAGGCGGGCCCAGGCAGCCCAGTGCCGCTCCGCCTTCTCCGTGCGCCGCAGGCGACGCCGGTCTGCCCTCGGTCCCACGGTGGCCAGGACGACGGGCAACAATGTGAGCGCCACGGCGACCGAGACCAGCGGGATCAACAGGCCGCCGAAGGCCATCGAGCGAAGAAACGGCACCGGCAGCACGATGGCGGCCATCAGGCCGATCGCGACTGTCGTGCCGCTGAACACCACTGCCCGCCCGGAGGTCGCCATGGCGGTCATGATGGCCTGCTCGTTCGCAGCCCCCTTGTCGCGTTCCTCACGCCAGCGCGTGACCACGATCAGCGCGTAGTCGATGGCGATGCCGAGGCCGATGAGCGCCACGAGGAAGAGCACGATGGAGGAGACGTCGGCGAAGGCCGTGATCCCCCACACGGCCAGGAGTGTGGTCGGAATGGCCACGACGGCCATGACCAGCGGCACCAGGGCGAGCGCCGACGCGAACACGAAGATCAGAACGACGAGGGCGGCGGCGCCGGCGATCAACGCCTCCACGAGCACGCCGGTGCCCTGCTCCTCCTGCGTCGTCTCACGGTCGAGCACGGGCATGCCGGTAAGCTCGACCTGCGCGCCGGCGACGACCGCGCCATCGGCCACGCGCTGCGCGGCCGCGAGCACGCCGGCGTCGACTCCGCCCTGATCGTCGGTTGCCGCGACCGGCAGGTGGACGATGGCGAACGTGGTGCCGTCATCGTCGGAGACGAAGGCTCGGTTCTGGGTGGATCCGTAGGAAGAGACCCGTGCAGCGGGGACGGCCTTCTGGAATGCCCCTTCGAGCGCTCGGAGGTCGTCCCGCACGCCCGGGCTCTCGACTGTCACGCCCGCGGGCAGGTCGACGACCGCGACGAGCGTGGGCGTGCCTCCCCCGGAGCCGGTGAGCGCCTGGATCTGCTGATTGGCGGAGAACGCCTCGCTCTGCGGCATGGAGAAGCCGTCGTCGAGTGCCTCCGCTGCCTTCCCGGCCCCGGCGAAGCCGGCGATGGTCAGGAGCAGCCAAAGCCCGGCGACCAGCAGCTTGTAGCGGATGACGAACCGGGTCAGAGAGACGATGGCACCGTTCGGCGACCTCCCGGCCGATCCGGCCTTTGCATTGCGTTGCACTGTCATGGAAAGCCTCACTCTCACTCGTTCTTGATCGGCGAGTCGAGTGTGAGCGAGGTGGTCTCCGCAGTCGTCGGCCCCGGGGAGACACTTGTCGTCCCCCCGGGGCCGTAGACCGCACGGCGCCGCTACTCAGTCTGGCGTAGGCGCAGCATACCGTCCGTCGCTCTCCTGCGGTCCCAGGGCGTCGCGCAGCGCGCGCAGCTCCGCGACCGCTTCGTCCAGTCGGATGATGGTCTGCGCCTGCGCTTCGACGGCCCGCTCGGCAAGCTCCCGGTACTCGGCCTCACGCGCGCCACTCATGCGCGCCCGCCACGTGGCAAGGAGCTGCCAGACCGCGACGACCACCACGCTGCCGACGAGCGCGATTCCGGCGATGGCGACGGCCGCGTCGGGCCAGGATTCCAGGGTCTGTGCAGTTGTCTCGGCGAGCATCTTCTCACTCCCTCATCGGATCTACGGTGACCTCATTGTCGTCGGTGGACCCATGGCCGTCGTCGGCCTTGCGGCCGCACTTCCACTACCCTTTCGGACGCAGGCTCGAGGAGGTATCTACAGCGCAGGGCGCACAAGGCCGGTCTCGTAGGCGAGCACGACGAGCTGGGCCCGGTCACGGACGCCCAGCTTCATCATGATGCGGCTCACGTGGGTCTTCGCGGTCGCGGGGCTGATGACGAGCCGCTCGGCGATCTCCTGGTTGCTCAGACCACCGCCGACGAGCACCATGACCTCCCGCTCTCGCTCGGTAAGCTCGCTGAGCCGCTCGGGCGGCGGTCGATGGCGCTCCGGCTGAGTGACGAACTCCCGGATCAGGCGGCGGGTGACGCTGGGGGAGAGCAGCGCGTCACCATCGCTGACCACGCGCACAGCCTCACGCAACGCCTCCGGCTCGACGTCTTTGAGCAGGAAGCCGCTCGCTCCCGCATGCAATGCCTCGAAGACGTACTCGTCGAGCTCGAACGTAGTGAGCATGACCACGTGGACACTCTCGAGCCGCGGGTCGGAGGTGATGCGCCGGGTCGCCTCGAGGCCGTCCATCCCGGGCATGCGGATGTCCATGAGGACCACGTCCGGACGAGTGGCGACCGCAAGCCTGACGGCCTCCGCGCCGTCACCGGCCTCGCCGACCACCTCCAAGTCATCGGCTCGCTCCAGAAGCGCCCGGAAGCCGGAGCGGACCAGGGTCTGGTCGTCGGCCAGGAGCACGCGGATGCTCACGAGGAGACTCCGTCGGTCGGCAGCCAGGCGCGAACCCGGAAGCCCGTTGCGGGGAAGGGCGCCGGCCCTGCGTCGAAGCGTCCGCCGAGGGCCACCGCCCGCTCTCGCATGCCTCCGATGCCGTGCCCGCCCCCACTAGGGACCGCCGCGCGGCCTGCGCTGCCGTCGTCGTCGACCTGCACGATCAGGCCCTCTCGCTCGTAGCGGATGCTGATGCGAGCTGAGCGCGCGCCGGCGTGACGCACCACATTGGTGAGCGATTCCTGGATGATGCGGTACGCAGCGAGGTCGACGACGGCCGGGAGTGGTCTGGTCCAGCCGGAGACGTCGAGGCCTACGTCCACGTTCGCGCTCGCGGCCATGGCGACCAGGCCATCAAGTTGAGTGAGGCTCGGCGCGGGCGACCGCGGCGCGCCATCCTCGTCACGCAGCACTCCGACGGTCGCCCTGACCTCGTCCATCGCTTGTCGGCTCGTCTCGCGAATGGTGCGCAGCGCGGCCTCGGCTGCCTGCGGCGCATCGTCGAGCGACTCCGCAGCAACACCTGCCTGCACGCCGATCACGGCGATGGAGTGCGCCAAGACGTCGTGCATCTCCCGAGCGATCCGTAGCCGCTCCTCTCGCACGAGCTCCGCCGCCTCGCGTTCCTGTTCCACCCGGGCTCGGCGCTCACGCTCGGCCGCCTCCGCCACCAACGCGCGGCGGCTGCGCAGGGTCTCGGCGAGCAGCACGACCACCGCGATCAGGAGGCTCTCCTCGATCGTCTGACTGCCGAGCACGTCGATGAAGCCCTGCCCCTTCCCGAAATCCCGATAGGCGAGCGCGAGGAGCTCGAGCCCGGCCACGAGCGTGACTGCCGGCACCAGGCGGCCTGCGAACGTTGCGGTGAACAGCGCGGCGGCGAGCGGCAGGGCGATCCCAATGGCGGGGTAGGCAAGTGAGTGATACGCCATCACCATGGCCGCCGTCACAGCCAGCACCCCGAGCGGCCATCGCCGCCAGAAGAGCAGCGGCACGGCGATTGCCACGGCCAGAAGGTAAGCGAGCGCGTCCGGGTCCTTGGCGCCGGGCTCCAATCCCGCACCAATCGCGACCATGACGGCAGCGGCCACCGCGGCCGCAGCCGTGGCGTCGATCGCGATGGTCGGGAGGGGACTCAATCGTGCGATGCTTCGTGACATCCTGCACTCACCGTAGACGGTCGTCTTCTCTGTGTCATCACCCCTCAGGGGCAGAGCGCGTACACCCTCAGTCGTACTGCATCGCCGAGGAGCAATGGCGCCTTTGCGGCGCTTTCTGCGCTCCGCCGGCGCCGCGCCGACGCAGTACCAGCCAAGAAGAAGCGAGAATCGCCTAGGAATGCCACGGAATGCCGTAGTTTGCCGCGATATGCCACACCGCGCGTGGCATATCGCGCGATCTCACTTGCGGATGCGCCAGCTCATCTCCTCGGCATCAGTGCGAACGCACCCCAACCCAGATACTCACGAGTGAAAGCGGCGTAGCGCTCAGGTTCCGAGATCAGCTGGGCTCGAACATCTTCTGCGAGCTCGTCGTCGGGATTGGCTTCAAGCCATCGGCGCATCGTGAGCCATTTTGCCGCCTCGTATCTGTCCCAGCCATCTTGGTCAGCCAGAACCATTTCAACAACGTCGTAGCCAAGGTGGCCGAACGACGCGAGTAGTTCTGGAAGCATGAGATAGTCCGAGATTGAGTTGGCACCACATCCCTTGGCAACCTCCTCCGTCGGTGGTGGCTGCCGCCAGTAGGGCTCGCCGATCAGGATGATCCCTCCGCCGCGCAGGCTCCGTGCCAGAAGCTCGATAGCGCCGACGACTCCCCCGGCGATCCACGTGGCGCCTACACACGCCGCCACATCGGCCTTCTCGTCAGCGACATAGCCGGCAGCATCGCCATGGATGAACTTGACTTGATCGGCGACGCCGAGTTCTTCAGCACGGGCTCTCGCTTGCTCGGTGAACAACTGGCTCATGTCGATGCCGATGCCGACGACGCCGTGGTCGCGTGCCCAGGTGCACAGCATCTCCCCCGAACCGCTCCCGAGGTCGAGCACTCTGGCCCCCGATTCCAGACGCAGCGCCGCGCCGAGAGTGGCGAGCTTTTCAGGTGTGATCGGGTCGTGGATGCGGTGAGCGCTCTCAGTGATGTTGAATATCCGTGGGATGTCCACTGTGGAAGATCTCCCTACGCGTGTGAGTGAGCTCGGTCCCGGCCTAGTCATCATGCGATGAGACGGCCGGCCCATTTCCGCGTATACCGTGGATCATCCGCGGGGTTCGGCCCGCGGCGCCACACACAGAGGGACCGGCCATGCCAGAGCTTACACACATCGGGCTCGACGTCCACAAGGAGACCATCGCCGTGGCCGTGCTGCGGCCCGGCACCAGCGAGTGTGACGAGTCCGTGATCGCGAACACCCCTGAGGCGCTGCGCCGCCTCGTCGCGCGCTTTCCCGACCGCGCCGCGCTGCGCGCCTGCTACGAGGCCGGGCCCACCGGCTACGACACCTGGCGCCTGCTCAGCGCGCTCGGCGTGCCCTGCGAGGTGATCGCCCCCTCGCTGATCCCGCGCCACTCCGGGGCGCACGTCAAGACCGACCGCACTGCCGAGGGCCGCCGCCGTCTGGCGGATGAGCGCCGTCCCCCAGGCGGTCATGCGCCGCGATTCCATGCCGGCCAGGAAGTCGGAGGTGCCCCAGGAGAGGCTCGAGCGAGCGTACTCCGGATTGGACTACCCAGCCGACCGCCACCGAAACAGCCGACGGTCGTCTTGGGTAGCCGGGTTCGGCTTCGTCCGTTCGGGCGACGCCCGTCGTCCATCAAAGACGTCAGCTATCCGTACGGTCCGTCTCGAAGTCCCAGATCTCTCCGTGTGCGGTATCGGTGAGCACTCCGCGCACGAGCTGCAGATTCCGCTGCCACGACCGCTCGGGTCCGTCGGCGTCCACGCGGAAGAGCAGCCGGTCGTGATTCGCGTCGACGGCGATCCACATCCTTGTCTCCAAGCTCAGACCGATCTCCGTCACACATGACTCGATCACCGCCACCCAGCCTTCTCGCCATGCGGTCACGTCGGTGACGCGACCGGAAAGAGAGATGTCGCTCTGCGGCCATCCCGGCTGCATCTCAAGAGGGCGAGGCAGCTCGATCGCGCAAGTCTCGCCGCGCTCCTGCGAGCGATACGTCATCGCCGAGAGAATCTCCACATCCGTCCCCCTGATGAGCATCAGAAGCATGCAGCCGACGTACTGGGAGTCGGGCATCCATTCTCGCGCCGACTCATCAGCTCGCGCGTGGAACTGATCGAAGTCGGCCTCACCGGGGATGTGGGCTACCCGCGCGGCTTGCGCGGCGTAGAGCCGGTCTTGAGCGTCCAGCATCGCCTTGATCTCTTCGGGCGAGTGCCCCTGCCAGTCTGTGACCTCACCGACGACCCGCAGCGGCTGCCGTGAGCGGTATGACCTGGTCGGGTTACCTGCGAACTTCTTGTCCGTCAGGTCCGGGTCGTCCACGAACGGGCCGGTAGGTTCAACGATGTAGATCCTGCCGGGACCGTCGCCCCGAGCGAGTTCGGCCCCCCAGGGCGACAATGTGGCGCTCATGTACACCCAGCGACTCTTGCGCCTCCCGTGGCCATAGTTGGAGCGATTTCCGGGCGTGATCAGATCGCCTGGCTTCAGGTCTGCCTTCGTACCGTGGTAGAAACGCTGTGACCTCGGGTCGTCGATAGCCGCCATCGGCTCGCTCCTCACGTTCGTACCTTCGGGTCCACGGCCGCTGAGTATGCCGTACCCGTAGGGGCTTGCCGCAAGCCCCCACCCGTGCGGTACAGTGGGAGTGGCAGGAGGTCGACTCGGCAGCCGTTGTACCCTGACGTCGCCGGCGATGTCCGGCCGTCCCCGACCCGGAGCTCCCCGCTGATCGACCACCGCACCCGTGACCGCTGCATCCGCAAGCGCCTCAAGGCTGGTGAGATCCCATCCTGCTTCGTCAAGACGGTGCAGGCGGAGACGTCGGCGAACGACGATTGGACGTTCGGCAGGTTCGCGACCTGGCTGCAGACGCAAACCACCGGCTTCGCACGGATGGTCCCGCGCGCTCCGCGGGTTCAGCAAGCGAGCCCGCACATCGCGCACCCGTGCCGCTTCGTCCTCCGCCGTCGTCCTCCGCCGTGTTCTCCTATGATCTTAGCTCTCGTCGGCAGGACGCGCACCACCGGAAATCTCCAGGTGCAGGGAAGTTCTTGGAGGCGGCGACCGGAGTGGAACCGCTGATGGAGGTTTTGCAGTCGTCAGATGGCCATGCTCGAGTGTGGGCACGTGTACGCGAAGGTGCTGCACGACCCAAGGTTCTGGCGAGCGGTCATGACCTCACGCGCGAGACGGTGCTGAGCAGTGTGTGGGCGTCTCGTCAGCAGCGCGTCGGCAGAGGAGCGGCACAGAAGCGGCACGCGGCCTGAGCGCGTGCTATGCCGCCTTCCCGATCACGCTGCCGACCTCGCTTCGAGATACTCCCAGGGCCAGCAGCGACTTGACCAGCAAGTCAAGTGAGACCGATGCATCGGCCGCCTCCATCCTGGCGACCCGTGACTGGCTCGAACCGAGCCGTCGCGCCACCTGCGACTGCGTCCACGCGTTGCGCGTGCGCAGATCGCGCAGGTAGTCGGCGAGCGCCAGCTTGAGCTCGATGAACGCGGCCTCCTCTTCACTCAGCTCGAGGACGTCGGCCACATTCCCGCTACGCCAGTCGCCGTCAGCTTGCGGAACTGGCTCCACCTGGAGCCGCAGCGCACGAAGACGTAGGCCGAGCCCTGGTTAGCGTGCTGCGGTCGGCGCTCGCCGTCGTCGCGGCGCCGAGGCAGACGGCCAGCACCGCCTCACGACGTCGACGCCACGATACGCGAGGCGTCTGGGGGCCAGCAAGTGGGAGCCGTTGCGGCGGACTGTTTTGCAGTCGTCACGGCTGGAAGAGCCGGATTATGTGAGCCTATGTGACCCGATTCGGCCTTCTCGCGCACAAGACGATAGTGCCATTTTACAGGTCTTTCTCCCCCAGGAAGCGGCCCACAAACACAAATCCCGGCTCACATACCACGAAGTTCGTATGTGAGCCGTTTCTGAGACGCTCCAAGGCGTGCCTTCCCGGCACCCTCGTCGTCGGACCAGAGCCGAACCTTCTTCCGTCGATCGAACCACGACGCCCCGGTGACTCGACACCAGGCAGCGCGCGCATCCAGAGAGAAGCGCCGTGCTGACGGGTCGTCCGCGGTCTCGTAGCGCCACTGCGGATTGGCCTCGTTCCACTCCTCGCGCATCTCGACCCACGGTGCCTCGCGATGGCGCCTGCGGTGCACGAACACAGCTAGCCTCACATGCTTCTCGAACATCGTTCGGTCACGCGCCGGCACGTGGCGCGAACGCGCCCTGGAGTAGGCCTTGGCCAAGTCATGGGGCGGAACGCGCGGGTTGATCCTGATCGTCATGTTCGAGGCCGCCGGCAGAAGCGAAGGAATCGGCCCCTTGATCGACATCCCACCCATCGGGCGCTCATCAGTAGGGATGAAGGTGGCCGCCTCGGCCGCGGTCCAGGCTCCAAATGAGGCCATGGCGCGACCACGAGAGACCATCTCAAGATGTGCCAACGCACCATCCTGACGAATGCTGACCTCGCGCTCTCGATTGCGTCCATCCGCGTAAGGTCTACGAGAAGGAGTGGTACGCCTACCGCGACCCCGAGCACTCGATGGAGTTCTACGCGGCGTTCCTGCAGGCGGCGATCGACGAGGCGCTCACGGGCTCGCCGGCGGTCTACCAGTTCTTCGCCATCACGCGCGTCGAGTGCGTACTGGCCGCCTGGCGCGAGGCTGGCCTCCTCTCCCACCAGACGCTCATTTGGCGAAAGAGCCGCGCGGTGCTCACCTACTCCGACTACCTCTGGGACTACGAACCGTTCCTCTACGGCTGGATCGAGGGCCGCAGGCCGAAGAGAAGGCCACCGGCCGATCGCGTATCACACCAGTCCTGGGGAGCTCGTCTACGAACCCTTCTGCGGCTCGGGCACGGCGCTGATCGCCGCCGAGCAGACGGGCCGGGTCTGCCACGCGCTCGAGCAGAGCCCGGTGTTCTGCGACGTCGCAGTGGCGCGCTTCGAAGCGTTCACCGGCGTCAAGGCGGTGCGTCATGGCTAGAGCCTCCAAGGCCGAGATCGCGCGCCGCATCGACGACGTGCGCCCGCTGCCCGTCGAGTGCCATTCGCTGCGCGAGATCCGCGCGGCGACGGTCAAGGGCACGAGCTGGACGGAGGCACCGTTCGGGCTCGTGAAGCCGTTTCGAGGAACCTACGGCGACCCGGCAGGGAACGCGCGCAACGCGCAGACCTCGGATCGCGTCAAGTGGACTCACTGAAGTGATGCGAACTCCGCTGCGGGCGCAGGAAGGCGGGGCCGTGTTAGGCCCCGCCTTCCTGCTTGCTCAACGGACCAGGTGGGCCCTTCTCGCCTACTTGACCGTGCGAACGCGCACGTTCACCCAGTCAAGTGTCTTGCTCATTGCATCGAGCCGGTCATTGAGCTCATCCACTTCGCTCGTGACGATTGCCCGGAGGCTGGCCTTGGCGGCGCCGTACCGGCCCGCGGCGATCTTGTCCATGGCCGGCATCACGTCTGGGAGGGGAGACAGGTGACCCTGCGCTCCCCAGAAGAGGCCTCCCCACCAGCCAGGCAGCTTCATGGCCGCCTGCATCTGGTAGTTCTCATGACTGAAATCGAGGCCAGCGCCCGTGTAGCCGACTTCGGACAGCGCGTCGAGAGCCGCCGCCTTGTCCACAGGCTCCTCGAGCGCCGCCAGCGCCACGCGCAGCTGCTGCAGGTCGTTGAGCACCTGCGCATGTGGATAGACCGTCGAGTCCCACGCGTCGAGTGCGGTGAACGACTTGTTGATTCGCTTCTCGATCGCGAGCAGTCTCTTGTTCACACGGTCGAAGGCGCGGGCCTTGAGCTTGGCCGAGCGTGCCTCGTAGGCGGCAGCGCGCGCCTGGAACTTGGCCACCGCAGCAGCGATGCGGTCGGCCTTGGCGGCGTCGGCCCCCGCGGCCTTGAGGTCATCAGCGTTCACGGTCGCCGCGAGGTGGTTCGCGCGATCAAGAAGGCTGTACGGCAGCACGCCCCGGTCGAACTCCCGGACGACACGCAGGAGGAACTTGTCGAACCGCGCGAGCGAATCCCAGTCCATGAGCGACGCCTGGTCGAACTGGGTGTGATACCAGTTCGATTGGTACTCGGCGGTGCGCTCGCGGAAGTTGATGCCGGGCACGCCCGCCGCGTTGAACGTCCAGGCGTCGTTCCAGCAGTTGGTGTCGAGCATGATGTGACCGTTCGGCACCAGCGCCGGGTACTTGGCGACGAGATCCTCGGCCATCCGGCTAACGTCGGGCGAGACGTACATCTTGAGAGGAGCATCCTTCATGCCGGGCCCGTCGAGGCTGAGCAGAGCAGCTGTCGTCCCCGCCCAGCCGGGGTGACGCTGCGTGATGCAGTCCCAGGCACCGATGCACCAGTCGTAGTAGCTGTTGATGCGTCCGTACTCCTCGCCCGTTGTGAACAGCAGGGTGACGGCGCGCTTGGCCTCGTACCCGCTCAGCTTCATCGCCTTTGCCATAAGCATGGCGCCGACGACGCCGCCGAGGTCATCGACGCCGGCATGGAAGTAGCTGTCCTTGTGGGCCGTGACGATGATGCGGCCTGACCCCTTCTGCGACCCGGGCAGCGTCCCGACCACGTTGTAGCCCACGCCGCCGTTGCGGGCGAGCGTGTAGTCCTGGTCCAGGGTCAGGGTCGCCGTGACCGGCGCCCCGCTCATCTCCGCCTTCAGCCAGTCGGCGTCGCTCTGGCTGATGTAGACGGCGGGGGCAAGGGCGTATCGATACTCAGCGTCGAACGACCCAAGAGCTGCGGGCTCGCCGTAGTAGGAATCATCGCCCGCGAACCCGCAGTAGATGATCCCCACTGCCCCGTTGAGCGCCGCCTCCGTCCAGGGCCAGTTCATCCAGTAGGAGCCCAGCATCTCGTCGATCAGAACGATCTTGCCCGAGACGTCCCCGGCGGCCTCGAAGTCGGCCGCCGTGCCGCCGTGCACGTAGACGATCTCCGCCGTGATACCTCCCTCCGGGGTGGCGGCGACGCCGCCGAACGTCGAAGCGGTGAGTACCGTGGCGCCCACGGTCACCGAGGCGCCCTTGAACTCCTGCACGTCGATGGACACCGGCTCCAGGCGCACGTCCCGCATACCCAGCTTGCGCATCTCCTTGGCCAGGTACCTCGACCTGTTGTTGTCGGCGGACGTGCCGGCCAGACAGAAGCCAATCGGCGACGTGCCCTGGCTAGTCAGGTACGTCTCAAGTCTCTGCGGGTAGCCGTCCTTCACGAGCTTCTCGACGGCTTGGTCGTACGTCATTGCAGGAGCGGTCGTCACGGCCACAAGGAACACGGACACTGTGATCGTGAGTAGAAATGAGAGGCGCTTCCCCATGCTCTTCCTCCTTGCTGGCATTACCCTCGGATCCAGACTTCCGCGCCTGCCACCATTGCGCGTTCATTGCTAGCGCGAAGACAGGCGCTCCTGCGCAAGACCAACGGACGCCACCACCTCCCCCTCGGTTTTCGGCCGAACGTTCAGACGAACTGATTCTACGGCCGAACCCTGGGGTGTCAACGGAATCGGGATATGATTCGACGGCAGATGGAACCCGAATGGCAAAGGAACTGGGGCGTGCGAACAACGGACCGCGGAGGCTCCAGCAGCGCAATAGCGGAGAGCCGCAGCATCAGTACTCGCCCGCTGTCTCCCAAGGTTGAGGGAATACTGCTCGCCGCGCAGCGCATCCTCCTACGCGACGGCTATGGAGGCCTGACCATCCGCCGTATTGCCGATGAGGCTGGCGAGAACAGCTCCGTGGTCATGTACCACTTCGGAGGCAAGGCGCAGCTCATGGCGCTCCTCGCGGACTCGCTCTGGCACCATGAAGATGTCCAGTTCGCCGAGGCGCTTCCCGCTCTGCCCACCGACGCGAGGACGCGCGTGAGTGCACTGATCCACCTGCACGCGCGCTTCACCCGAGACGAGCGCCTCTATCGCATGTACTACGAGCTTCTCCCGCACATCAGCAGGCATGCGAAGATGAGGCGGTTGGCGGCGGACATCTACGCATCCTACAGGGAAGACATCGGCGTGAGGTGCCTAGAGCCAACCCCCCTGCCGGCTGCACAACGAGGCCCCCTGGCAACCCTGCTTCTGGCAATAGGCGAGGGGCTGCCCATCCAGATCCTCCTGGCGCCCTCGTCCGTGGATCAGGACGCTTGTTTCGGATACCTCGAAGGCATGGTGATTGACCTTGTCCAGCATGCCGGTACTGGCGAACGGCATGACCGCGCGACGGAAGGCGGGTCACGCCCTCCACTCCGCGAGCTTCTCGCTGGGGACTGCCAACCCGCCGTCAGGCTCCCTCGGCCGGCAGAGAACATCCTCCAGAGCGCCATCCGCGTCACCCGACAGAAGGGGGTGAACGCGCTCACACTGGATGCTGTCGCCCTCACCTCCGGACAGCCGAGATCATCGGTGTCCTACTACTTCGGGAGCAAGCAGGGCCTGCTTGCCGCGACGCTCGACGCTATCGTTGCGGACAGCAGCGCTACTTCTGCGAAACGGCTGCGTGCAGTGGCTTCCCAAGGCCTGACTGCCTTCGTACCGCTAGCGGGGGCGCGCTCCGTCCAGCGGGCAGTCATCGAACTGCTGCCTGTGGCGCTCCGGGACCAGCAGCTCCGACGCGCGCTCGCGGCGCACTATGACTGGCGTCGCAACTCGATGGACGCGGCCTTCTCCCGCCCCCTCGCATCCCCAGCAGCGAGAAGCGTGCGGTCCACTCTGGCGGTCGCCGCTCTGGACGGACTCGTGATGCAGGCCATGCTCGGGCTGCGCGAGTTCAACCCGGCGCCAGCTCTTGCTGTCCTTGATGTCGTGGGCGAGCTCGTCCGCGAGGACACCCAGCATGGTCACTGAGTTCGGCCACCGGTAGTCTCCACGCGCTCATCCGTGGCTGTGAGCTGAGCTTGACCCGGCTGTCACTCGGCGACAAACCCTCGCAGGCACGCGGCCGCCTCAACGCCCGAGTGTGTGTCGATCCACTTGTCTACGGCGTTGATGAGCCCAATACTGCCCTCTTGGACTAGATCCGAGAATGGTAGTCCATTCCCTTCGTACCTCCGGGCAGCGTAGACCACGAGACGTAGATTGGCGGCGATCAACTCCTTTCGCGCCGACGTGTCCCCCGCCGCAGCGCGACGCGCCAGTGCGACCTCCTGATCGGCCGACAGCAGTCTCATGCGAGAAATCTGGTGCCACCGTCTCGATCACGCTCGACACCTACTCGCACGCCATCACTGCGCTGCAGGAGGAGGCCACCTACTGCTGCATCGACTTCGGCTACCGCTCCCCGGCCTGCGCCTGGCTGCAGGTCTCGCCGAAGGGGCAGTGGTTCATCGTCGCCGAGCTCGTCCCCCACGACTTGACCACAGGTGAGTTCGCGCAGGCGACCTTGACGCAGAGCGCCCCCTCGGCCTCGCGCAGCCGGTCCGCGAGACCTTCGTCGACCCCGCTGGCAGATCGGTGAACACGCACACCTCGGAGAGCGAGGTCGAGGTCCTCGCCGCCTGCGGCATCGACTGCCGCAGCAGGCCCTCCGGGGTGCGCGAG
>Ga0209269_1000780_pt1 | contig 22915 bp, 16 predicted proteins | sample MTBAKMMethaMetaG_FD_187455 | JGI IMG/M metagenome (GOLD analysis project Ga0209269, IMG submission 187455) | Enrichment culture microbial communities from Arthur Kill intertidal strait, New Jersey, USA, that are MTBE-degrading - MTBE-AKM (Arthur... | ecosystem: Environmental > Aquatic > Marine >... | reverse complement strand
AGTTCGTTAAACTTTTTTATTGCGTTGATAATGAATATTTTAACAATTCAGGTGTAAATTACCTATATTGTTGATATACAATATATTGCGCCTTTGCGCCTTCGCGTTTTATTTTAATTTAACGAACCGTTGATAAAATAAAAAAGAATTAAAATTTAGCACTTGTTTAGCTTAGTTAAAATTAATAAAAATGTTTAACTATTCTTTAACTTTATAACTTATCAATAAAGAAGCAGGTTTTGCGGGAATATGAATTTCAATGCCTTCCATCAGTTCAGACCCGGTTTTATTTTCCTTTATTCCATAATCCTCATAAAATATTTCATATACTGATTCTTTATTCAATCCTTTAGGATTAATTCTGATTGACCTGTTGCGATTTCCTTCCCTGCGGAATGCAAGGATCACTCCATCGCCATTTTCCGGCCGGTTTAACTGGTAAGCCATCCAGGTATCATCCTCGAGTATGCTGGATAAACCTGTTAAAGGATAATAATCCCCATAAGTGAAAAATGGCCGTAAACGTTTAAATTCATTCATAAATTTCTGCAATTCCGGAATTGTATAACTTCTGTCGTTTATATTCCAATTAATTACGATACCACTGCTCAGGTTAGAACGGAAGTTGTAATCATCCCTGGTAACGGTACCTGTAGCATGCAGGGGAAGGTAAAAATTCAGGCCATACGTATGGTCCTGAGAACCATTTGGATAAGTAGCACTATAAAAATCTGTTCTATGTAAAGGGGTACTTCGTGAGGTAGTTTCAAGATCAATACGGCGGCCACCGCTGGCACAATTATCTATAATAAGATTGGGGAAACGAACAAGGAGACTGTCCCAGAATGCATACAAACCTTCAATATGCCTGATCTCTGAAATTCCTATTCTCTGTGGTTGATCCATTTTCTGCCAGTAAGGATAATTATTGATATTAAAATTAAAATCCTGCCGGTAAATATCTATCCCTTCTTCTCGGATTATATCTGAAATACGGTCAGTTATCCATTGCAGCGCCTCCTTATTGCCAAAATTTAATAATTTCCTGTAAGGTAACGCATTTGGCATGTCGACTTCTGTTACCCATTCAGGATGTTCAAGGTCTAACTGGCTTCCCACACTTACACGTTCCGGCTCAAACCATACAAGAAATTTAGCTCCGACCTCATGAGCGGCATCAGAGATGGGTTTTAATCCATTTGGATAATTCTTTTTATCTACCTCCCATGTTCCAACATTGGGCCATCTTCCGTCGCAGCCTTCCGGCAATGGGTACCAGCCCGCATCAAGCCAAAAAGCTTCAGGAAGAATATCGAATTTTTTATACCGTGCAATCGTAGCCAGAGCTTCAATTTCAGTCATGCAGGTAAAACACTCACAAGGGAAAGTACCTTCTCCTGAAATAATCAGTGAAGCTGACAAGGGTAATTCAACAGGTTTTCCGTCTATCATGCGTGTATGATGAGCCATGATAAATCTTCGGAACTGATTATGCCCGATCATTCTGTCTTCTCCTTTCCAGAACAATAAACAAATTTTTGGTGTGCGGATCTCTTCCCCGGGGAATAAACTTAGCTGCATAATCTCCATTCCTGACTTCAGAGCGACTGATCTATCATCCTTTTGCTGTACATCTGCATACCATTTGCCTGTCCAGCCTATAGCCACCATTACACCCTCCTTTGCTGGACTTTCAATATTGAAAAAGGGAAATGCCAGGATACCATCGGAAGAACGCCCCCTGTCGGGAGTCATATAGATATTCTTCCCTGGTTCCAACTCACTGTAAAACGGCCGGAAATCAGCACGTTCAGCTGTACTCCCCCTTGCGTGATGAAGAATAAAATGGCCTTTGACAGCGGATGTGAAAGAATGATCTATAACCGCAGCTTTTTCTATGACCGGAGAGTTCTTCCCTGAAGTATTGTAAAATCGCAATACCCATTCCACTGCCTGAAAATCATTGAAGCAGGTAACAAAACATTTTACCACCAGTCCGCTCTTCTGATCGGTGTATGTGTATACCGATTCCTCCACATCCGGTTTTGCTGATGTCTTCGTTTCAGCTTGATATTGCCAGTTCCTGATAAAGGTATCCGAACTCTTTCCTCCATATACAAAAGAAAACGGCGGTATTTTATTCTTTGCAAAATTGTCTTCCACCCAGCGGGACGCGTCTGACTTTTGATGCCGGGTATTTGTCCCCTGGCAATAAACAAACCATCCGGGAAACAACAAAAGAATTAATGTTACGAGTAAATTTTTCATTTCTAAAATATTAGTATTAATAAATATATGTGCCTTTGTGATCCTGAATTTCAACCTGTATACTACCGGCGGCCGAGGTGCTGCAATTAATAATCAGTTTCTCCACGTCATAAATAAGTGGTTTGGTAACAAATTCACCTCCCCCGGATGCCCGCTGTAATCCGAAGGACCGGTGTAAGAGGGGTCAAGCGACCTGTACCAGGCACGGTAGAGGGAACTGTCTTTTATCACTGTGATATAATAACCTGTTACAGGAGATTCAGGCAGGGGAAGTTTCCGGGGTTCATGCAACCGGAATTCAAGATTGGTGAGCTTATCAACCATCAGATTGTCAACAAACAATTCCAGTCGGGAACTAATATTAATAACCTTATTTTCATTTTTCTCAGGCGAGAGTAAAGTATTACATGCCTTTTGAATCAGGTATAAAAAAATAAGTGACAGAAGAACAGGATCAGTTGTTCTTTTGTACCTTAAATAGAAATTATTCCTCAATAACCCACTCATCCCTCCACCTTACTATTGCGGTTCGGTTTTCCCTGTTAATTTCCAGGGGAAGCCAGATATGTCTGAATTCATTAAAATCCGGCACTTCACTGCCTGATATTTCATTGTATCGTCCTGATATAAAAATAAATTTATCGGGTTTATTTTCAAGTGGAAATACATGGGCTACCTGCGACCTGAATGTGGTTTCTTCGTCAGGCCCGCTGGCAAATTTCCCGCGAGGTTCATACGGGCCCCAGATATTATCAGATGTAAAATATGTGTTGCAGTTCGCCTTATAGCCTGTCAACCGGGATGTAAAAAGATAATAGGTGCCATTATCCTTAACCATTGCAGGTGCTTCACCCTCAGCACCCTTCATCAGGGCGCCTTTAACCACCGACTGAAAATCATCACTCAGTTCATATATATATACATCCCTGTGTCCCACAATAAGATATGTTTTATTATCATCATCTGTAAAGAGTTTCATGTCCCACCCACGGATCCGTTCCGGGGAGTCTCTCCTGCCGGTTTGCTTTTCACTGTTCCAGATATCATCCGTTAGATTCGGAATACTTTTCCACTGCAGTTTTCCCTTAAATTCATAAGGACCTGCCGGTGAATCCGATGTTGCCCATATCACATCATTGATGGTTTGAAAATCGGGACTCAGCAGGACACCCATGAGAATGTATTTACCTGTTATATCATTTTTGATAATGTTGGCACGCCCTATTAAATTCAGAGGCTGAAGAAGATTTCCGGGTTCGAAGCTTGTCTCGTTCAATACGATATTTTCAAGCGTCCAGTTATACAAATCAACGGAAGAATAGATGGTAATCCCCAGATTAAAATTCCAGGTAAAGGGTTGATTTGAAAAGGAACCTTTTGGCAGGGTTAACACATCCCTGTAGTTTTGACCTATCCAATAATAAGTTCCATTATCATGGAATATACTCCCGAAATGCGATTGGATGGGATTACCCTCTGTATCGGTCCATTGTTGAGCCGGTTTAAAACAGGTATGAATTTCGGGGGAAGAGGAAACCATATCTTGTTTACAACTTTTAATAAAACAAGAAACTAAACAAACCAATAAGGACAAAATTACTATTTTGCTATTTCTCATGTTTAATAAAATTTATTCCTGAGGTTTAATGTTCCATGCCGATAATGCCAGCAGTAAAGATACAAAAGAAGCAATTATCCAGAAATAAAAAACCTTATCAAAATCGTAGGAGGTTTTTCCATCGGCAACAAATTTACCTGAATCGATCAGATATCCGCTGATCCAGTCCTGCGTTGCCGCTCCTATATAACTGAAAAGTCCGAGTAGGCCTTTCACTGCTCCTGCCGCTCTCTTTGGCATGACATCTATGGCAATCAGCCCGGCCAGAAATACGATCAACCCGCCAATAGCAAATTCAAAACCGGCAATGGCAATGAAATCCATCCAATAGTGTCCCGGGGGAATTAAAAACAACATGATCAGCGAACATGAAAGCAATAATCCATACATCAGGGCAGGGACATTCCGTTTTGAATTAAAAAACTTATCCGACAGTAATCCCGAAGTTACTGCTCCCGCCAGTCCCACCATAGTATTGGCTCCTATCAGCACACCGGCCTCAGCAATGGAATAACCCTTAACTTCCTGCAAATATAAGGGACCCCAACTGTGAATACCATACCTGCAAACATACATCAGGGCACTGCTTAATCCCAGGATCCATATAATGGGGCGTTTTAATATCATCATTTGCAATTTTATGATAGGCTCCTTGCAGGGTTTGCCTGCCGAATAATCCTTTTTATAATCGGCAACATTCGGCAGTCCATAGGTTTCCGGCCGGTCGACCAGAAAAAAGAACATGGCTATGGACATTAACATACAGGCTATGCCCGGACCGATGAAGCCCCATCGCCATCCCAGTAAGCTCACAATAAAAGAGGTTCCGATAAAGGTAAGTCCCTCTCCTATATTATGTGCTCCGGCCCAGATCCCATAACGCGTGCCCCTCTCCTTATTGCTGTACCACTGACACAGGGATACCACACTGGGGGCAGAGCCTATCGACTGAAACCAGCCATTCAGTGCCCACAGAATGACAAACAAAATGAACAGATTCGTCATCCCGAAAAGCAGGTTGATAACGGCCGAACAAAACAGCGCCACCGACATGAATCTCCTGATATTGGCATAGTCCGCCAGTACCCCGTTGATAAATTTACCGGCGCCGTATACATATAATAACACACCACCAATGATCCCCATTTGCATCGGGTCGAGTATGCCTTCATCCAGCATCGGTTTCTTTGCGATGGAAAAGCTCAATCTGCAGAGATAGTAAAAACCATAACCCAATACCAGGGTAATAAACATCCTTCTGCGTTTTTTCTCATACACTTTCTTTACGGTTTCCTCATCCTGGATCAGTTCCACATCCGGGCCTGATTTAAAGTAGTCAATAACCTGAAATAAAAATTTTTGTTTCTTCATGCTAAAATATTTTGGTTAAGTGTTTTATATTAAAGTGGACTGATTGTTTATCTTCCGGGAGGTATAAGTTAATGAATTCCGCATCTTTTTCAGGAGGCAGGGGCACAGGTGAAGTTACGCGGCAAACCTTGCTCTGCTGATAACCTTCGCCAAAGCTATTGCAGCGGCGAAAGCCGCGCGTAAACAATGCCTCTGGCGGACGGAGAGCGACACAAACTATCCGGCTGAGAATTCGTTTCCTTCGGGGTTCAGACAGCCATGTTCTGCCAAAAAGTATACAATACCACGTTTTTATCAAACTTTTTTCTTTCGAAGTGTTACAAAGTTCCCCTCCTGTTAAATCAACAGATAAAAGAAATCCGGATTATTAAGATGATCCGGATTTCTTCATTATTACAACTAAAGTGGAATACTTTACTCAGTATATCATCCTTACATATTATTAATACCCGGGGTTTTGTGTCATTGTATTTGTAGCACGATCTATTTCTGCCTGGGGTATCGGACGCAGAGTGTGGAAGTCCTTGATATTTCCAGCTGCTCCTGCGTTATACAGTTTCACACGTTCCACTAATTTACCTGTTCTCTGAAGATCATACCATGTTTTATATTCTCCTGCGAGTTCACGATGGCGTTCATTAAGAATTTCATCAATATTAAGTTGTGCTGGAGTAATTAAAGGCATGGTTTGACCAGGAGCTTGTGCTCTTGTTCTGATAACGTTGAAATAATCTGCTGCTGTCTGCAGGTTAGCTGCTCCTCCCAAATACATATACGCTTCGGCTGCTATCAGGTATGTTTCTCCGAGGCGCATAACAGGTTCAGTCCTCCAACGCCAATCAGTATCATCAGTAATAGCAGCAAGTGATTGTTCAGGTGTATCATTACCCTTTTGGCGGAATTTTAATGCCAGACTCGGCCATAATTCAGTACCCCATTCTTTCGTTCTGTACATTCTGTATCTGCCGCCAGTAAATGCAGCTTTTTCGGCATCCGTCATATTGTCATGTGATATTGAAGTTGGGAAGTATACTGACGTATCTCCGATTGCGCGTCCTGCGGGAAGGGTTTTCGGATTATTATAATACCACACCGTTCTATAGCCGGTAGTCCAACGTTCGTCATTCCACTGATTGGGAACGTCCGTTCTGGCTGGATCCCAATTAAATAACTCATGTACATTCCAGGGTGTTGGCCTGTGCCTGGATGTTTCATTTCCAATCATGTATGTTGCCTGCATACCAGGCAAGCTACGCACTCTGGCAGAAAAACGTCTTGATTTCTGATCTCTTTCATCGGATCCTGTTACAGGATTAACAGTTGATGTTGGGGTTATCAATATTCCAAAGATTGTTTCTGCGTTATAACCCTTTCCTGAGTGAGGCTGGTAAGGATCCCAAAGGGTATAATAACTGCTTATCAGCTGATAATCACCCGAATTGATTACTTCAACCGCCCATTTTGCAGCCTCAGCATAATCTTTGATATAAAGGTTTACCCATGCCAGCAGATGCTTGGCGGCACCTGAGGTGGCCCTGCCTACCTGGCTTTGAACCGGAGGAAGATTAGCAGCTGCGAACTCCAGGTCTTCTATTACTGCTGCCCATACATCTGCTACAGGAGCGCGGGTAACTTCTGTCTGTACTCCGAATGTTTCTTCGAGTCTCAGGGGAACATCTCCGTGTGTTTCTGCCAGGTGATCATAATATAAAGCACGCAGGAAGCGGGCTTCGGCTACCAATGTTTTTTTTCTTGCCTCTGACAGACCCTCCACGTCATCAGCACGTCCAATAACAGAATTTGCAAGGTTTATACCCTTGTAAAAAGATATCCAAATAGGATACCAGTTTCTTTCAGTGGCACTTGAATTCATCCCATCATCATAATAATCAGCCCATGGACGTGCACCTGAACCAAATGTCCACAGATCAGTTCCATGGTCCCAGCAATTGTTCCAGTCCACATATTTAGTAGAGAGATAATAATACATCGACTCTGCCAGATCTTCAAACCCTTCCGGTGTTGCGTAATATGTCTCTGCAGTGACACCAGATCGAAGCGTTTCGTCCAGATCAGCGCATCCTGCCAGAAAAACGGCAGTTGCTATAATTACTAATTTTGCTATTTGTTTCATTTTCTTCATTTTAAATATTATCTAAAATCGTTTACATTACATAGTATGTGCAAATATCAAAATGTCAAATCAACTCCAAGCAGGAATGTTGTATAATTTGGCATATCAAAATTTCTCGCTGCTTCCGGATCATATCCGCCAAAAGAGGTGAATGTAAATGGATTCTGCACTGAAGTATAAACTCTTGCACGATTCATATGCAATTTAGAGATCACATTCCCGGGTAAATTATATCCCAGCGTAATGTTCCGTACACGTACAAAGGATGTATTAAAATATGCCTGTATATTATTCCTTACCTGGCCACTGATATGCGGTTTCTGAAATTCATTTGATTGTCTGTCAGGCATCCAGTATTTAACATTCCGCATATTATCCTGATAAGCATGTGCCTCAAGGGACAAGAGATCCAGATATCCCCCTGAACCATAAGTACTTTCATGCTGCGTACCCTGTACTGTATAAATAAAGAACGATAAGTCAATGTTTTTGTATTGCAGGCGGTTTGTCATTCCTCCTATCCAGGATGGATCCTGGCTTCCAAGAATTGCCATATCGTCAGCATTAATAGCTCCATCATCATTTAAATCCTTTTCCCTTATATTTCCTGGTACCTTTCCATAAACAGCTGCTGCAGCAGCTTCCTCTGTTTGCCATATACCATCAAAAACCCAGTAATAGTTCACATTAATCGGTTCACCTATAAACCAACGGTTCCCAACATCATCGTCCTTCCCTCCGTAGAGGCTCACAATTTCATTGCGGTTAGCTGCAAAATTAAGTTCGGTACTCCAGGTGAAGTCTCTGGTTTGAATATTTATCGTTGAAAGTTCAACCTCAATACCTTTGTTCCTGGTTTCCCCTACGTTTTCCAGAACACTTGTATATCCTGTTGAAAAAGGCAAATTCCGGTTCATTAATAAGTCGTACGTAAAGTTGTCGTACACATCGACACTTCCTGAAAGACGATTTTTCCAGAGACCAAAGCTGACACCCAGGTTCTTTGAAAGGGTACGTTCCCATTTCAAATCCGGGTTGGGTATTGAACCATGTTCAAAATACTGGATATCCATTCCACTAAATGAATATAAATTTCCAATAGTAAGTAAACCCTGTGTCTGATAGGGGGCTATTCCGGTATTCCCTGTTACACCGATACTAAACCGGAGCTTCAGCATGGATATAACATCTATGTTTTCCATAAAAGACTCGCTTCCAAGATGCCAGGCTAATGCCATAGAAGGGAACAAAGTATATTTATGTCCTTCTGCCATCCGGGAAGAACCATCCACACGCCCGGTCAGTGTTAATAAGTAGCGATCATCGAATATATAATTTGTTCTCAACATGTAAGATTCCAATGCCCACTCAGAGAGAGCTGTATTATAACTTTCCAGAATATTAACGCTGCTCATATTATAAAATAACTGGTGTTCATAAGGTAAGCCACTTCCTTTCAATGAAGTTGATATAGACTTATTCTTTTGAATACCATACATCGCTGTCACATTCACCCGGTGCTTTTCAAAGAATGTATCATCATAGGTAAGGATGGATTCATACAGGGTGTTTGCCGTTTTACTTTCTGCTTTTGACACGTCAGAAACAAAATCCCTACGATAGGTTCCCCTGCTATAGAATTGAAAATCAGGAGAGAATGTGGTACGCAAGGTCAGATGTTCAGGGATAAAGGTGATTTCCCCATATAGTGTTCCGAGAATCCGGGTTTGTATTCTTTCATCCAGGTTATTTTCACGTTGCATATCAAAGAGGGGATTTCTGTCATTGAGTTCATCCAGCATGCGAATTTCTCCGTTTTCGTCGTAAGGCAAAGCCATCGGGGAATTCTTGAGTACATTAGTAAAAGCCACGGAGTGGTGAGTTTTGCTGTCGCTTAAGAATGCATTCAGTCCAACACGTAACCATGGTGCCAGGTCCTGGTCCACGTTAAAGCGGCTTGAAAGTCTTTTGTAATCATTGTTGGCCACTGTTGCCTGATGATCATCCAGGGAGGCTGAAATAGAATACTTGGTTGTTTCAGTTCCTCCGCGTACACTTATATTATGTTTCTGTTGAAATCCCTGGTCAAAAACAAGGTCCTGCCAATCGGTGGTCCGGTTTTGGGCTATAGCTTCCAGTTGCCAGGGAGCAAAGATACCTTCGTCATTTATGTATTGATTTTCCAGTGTATATGCATCTCTTCTGAATTGTGCATAGGTTGGGGTATCCATCAGGTCTAACCGCTTAAAAGTATATTGCGGACCTGCATACCCGTTATATTCAACTACTGGTTTACCTACCATTCCGCGCCTGGTAGTGATGAGAATCACTCCATTTGCTGCTCTTGATCCATAGATGGCAGAAGAAGATGCATCTTTAAGTATTTCGACAGACTCAACATCACTTGGATTTATATCCATTAGTCCTGATTCCACCGGAACGCCATCAATAATTATGAGTGGCGCATTACTTCCAGCCAGGGAGCGTTGGCCCCTTATTAAAATACTTGAAGTCTGACCAGGACGAAAGCCACCTGCAGTGATCTGTACTCCCGCTGATTGGCCTTGCAGTACATTATCAATGGAATACACTGCCTGTCCGACAATATTTTCCCTGCCTACAGAGGAAATTGAACCTGTCAGGTCACTTTTTTTCATACTACCATATCCCACCACAATAACTTCGTCTAAACCGACCATTTCCTCCTCCATGACAATATTAAAAATAGTTCTCCCGTCAATGGCAACTTCCTGAGTTTTCATACCCATGAAAGAAAACACAAGAACCTCTGCATCAGCAGGCAGGGTAATTTCGAAATTACCATTAAGGTCGGTGATAGCTCCGACTAAAGTGCCCTTTACCTGTATAGAAACACCGGGCAGGGAAACGCCATCAGCATCAGTAACATTTCCTGTCACTATACGATTTTGCATTCCCTGTGGAAGAATGACTATCAGGTTATTATCCAGCTTTCGATAAGTTATACCTGTAGATGCCAGCACCTGTGTCATAAACTCATCAATTCCAGTACCTCTGACATTTACTGATACTACGGTGTTTGCAATGTCAGCATCCCTGTAAACAAACTTGTAGGAGGTTTCCTGTTCTACATTATTAAAGAGCTGTTTAAGAGTTACATTTTCCAGTTTCAGATCGAAACGGTTGTTTTGAGAAAATACTGTTGCATAAATCTGACTAAGACTTAATACAATTAGTAATGTAGTTAGTTTCATGATAAGAAGAACCTTTTTGAAGTAAAAAGAACGTTTCCATTTACCGTTGGTTAATGTTTTTTTCATACTTTTGAAGTGTTAAACGGGTTAATAAAATTTTTAACTTGTTGTAATAGCGGGAAGTACTGGTACTACTTCCCGTTTTTTTTCTTCTTTATTTAATCATAGGCGAAGTTATTTGGTGATTTGGTGATTTGTTGATTGGGTTATTGGGTTATTGGGTTATTTTTTGGGTTTCAGAATTACTTTATCCTTATGGATTTCAAATGTGAAGGGTTCAATCTGGCTAAGGGCACACAGAACATCTGAAATGGATTCCCTGTCGAATTTTCCGGAGAAACGGACCGGATCGAGATGAAGATTCTTTTTTTCAATTTTAACTCCATACCATCTCTCCAGTTTATTGGTTATAGATATAAAGCTTTCATTGTCAAATACAAGAATATTATTTCTCCACTCAGTGTCTACATCAGTGCGTATATTTTTCCTTACCACCGGAACAGGTTTCTCAGTCTTCTCCTCTGCTTTCAGTTCCTTTGTTTCCACCACGTTCTCCTGCAATTCCCTGCGCATGATTACTTTCTGATTCGGTAACAGGGAAACCACGGGGGTGATATCCGGTTCAAATTTTGCCGTGTTGGAATACACTTCAACTTTCCCTGTTATTAAAGTGGTCTGTGATGTCTTTTCATCGGGGTAAGCCCTCACATTAAACTGGGTTCCCAATGCTTTCACTGTGATCCCTTCAGTATATACAAAAAAAGGTTTCTCCGGATCACTGATAACATTGAAATAAGCCTCCCCAGTAAGGCGGACATGCCTGTTTTTGCAGAAAGCAGACGAAGGATAGGATAACCTGCTTCCGGAATTAAGATCCACAACAGTGCCGTCTCCCAGCAATATTCTGGATTTGGAACCGTTCTGTACTTCAACGGTTAAAAATTCCTCATCATATACAGAATTATCAACATCATAGATAAGATTGAATATAAACCATGAGGATAATGCAACCACAACAATAATGGCAGCATACCTGATGATATTATTCATTACCGGATAAAATAATCTTTCTGATCTGAACTTTTTATATTCATCTCTTTTGTGATTCTTTATTTCCCTTTGAATTTTCCTGATAAGTTTATCAGGTTTTGTGCCAATTGCAACACCGGCAGATTTGCTCCATTGCTCATCAAACTCTTCAAAAGTCGGAGCACTGTTCCCCTCACAAAGTAATGAATTCAGTTCCTTCAGCTCATCTGATGAAATGATACCATTCAGCAATTTCTCTGTTAATTCATGTATTTTCATTTTCGGCTTCATGTCTATATATTAATTATACAATTATGAGAATGATTTCAATGATTGTATAGTAATAAAAAGTAAAAATATTAATAGAGATTGTGATACTATTCAACGCTTATCTTTTGAAATAGCTTTAGATGACTCGTTGCAAAGCCAGGTTTTACAAATTAAACATGTTTCCCGGATACAACCTCTCCAGTTTCGCCCTTAAAAATTCCAGAGCCTTGGTAATTTGTGTGTTTACCGTACTTTCGGTAACCGATAGTTTCCCTGCTATTTCTTTATAACTCATTCCTTCTTTCCGGCTCAACAGGAATATTTCTTTCCTGCGGGGTGGCATCCGGCTGATTAAATATTCCAGGCATTTCTGAAGCTCATCAAATGCCAATTTATCTTCAGTAATAAAATCAAAATCCTTTTCGTTATGAAGGGCATAATTAATATAACCCTGCAGGTAAGTCTTTCTTTTCAGATAGTTAATAATTAAGTTTCTGGTTACGGATAACAGAAATCCCTCAAAAGATTTTTCGGGATCAATGGTTATTCTTTTTTCCCAGATAATGATAAAAACCTGCTGGGTTATCTCCTCAGCGTTTTCTATTGACAGGTGATAACGTCGGGCGAGGTTGAAAACTCTCCCATAATACATATAAAAAATCCTTTCAAAGGCTTTGTTGTTGCCTTCAGTTAGTTGAGCGACTAATATGGAGAGGTTGGGAGTCATTTGTGACTGTAAATTAGCAAATGTAATTGAAATTATGATAAAATTGAAGAATTGAGTATTTGAGTATTTGAGTATTTGAGTATTTGAGTATTTGGTCAGGAAAAACAAGATTTTCAGTGATAATGAGATTTTTTTCAAAAATTTTGATATGATTCAGGTAATCGTTGCTCTCTGCAGGATCTGCTGAAATTGTATCAAAACCTATGCCTTTAAAATGATCAACAGGCAGCCGGTCAAGGGTGTTGCCGTTTTCGAGCATGTGTTCGGGAGCGTCGATATGAGTTCCCGTGTGAGAATCGAAACTGAGGTGTGTTTCCCGAAAACCTTCTTTCTGAATGGTATTTGAAGGACGGAATGAAGGTCGGCTTGTGCCTGGATAAACCGGCACATTGTTAATCTTCAATCATCTACTATTGTCCATAAAACCCCAATTTCTTCATATGAGGATATAATTCAAGATAGTGCAGAAACTTTCGATTATAAAAACCGTGGTCTGCAGGCTCAAACTTTTCTATCACCTTTACCCAGTTACCGGATATGCCGGAAACGCTCTCCCTGTTCACTGCTGCTGCTGCAAGAATGGCTCCTGCCATACATCCGGCCTCCGTTACATTTAACAGGGTTATGGGTTTATTGATCACATTTGCCTTGAGCTGATTAAGAACTTTTGATTTGGCGCCACCTCCTATTACCCTCAGTTCATTAACGCTGTATCCTGATTCCTCAAGGATTTTCAGGTTAAGTTTAATTTCAAATGCTACTCCTTCAATAAGAGCTTTTAATATTTCTTCTCTTTTTGTATTGAGGTCTAAACCCATGATAGCGCCTTTAACCCGGGTATCAAAATAAGGGGTGCCTGAAGGAGTGAAATAGGGAAGCACGAGCAGATCAGTGGGTTCCGGGGGTATTTTCTCCAACAGCAGATCATAAGGGTTACGATCAGTTAATGTTGCATCATTGATTTCTATCGATCCGAATTGATCCCTGAACCATTTTAATACGTTTCCTCCTGTTAAACTGAATGCAACAGTTGCATACAGTCCCGGAGCGGCATGGTCGTATGTGCAAAAATTATTATGATAAAGATCATCTGTAAAAACAGGTGCAGCAAAAGCCGGTGTAATACATTCCACAGTACCTGTTGCGTACACTGCCATTCCTGGTTCAATGGCGCCTGCGCCAAGTGCTGAACAAGGCTGGTCGTGACCGCCGGTAACAATTACGGTTCTATCAGAGAGGTTTAGTAGTCTGGCGATCTTTTTATCAACATATCCGACGACAGATCCGGATTTCAAAGCTCCCGGTAAAAGTCCGGGATCAATCTCAGCTGCATTTAGAATTTTACTGCTCCAGCAATGGTTCAGAACATCGAATAGCATAGTTCTTCCGGCTAGAGGCCAACCCATGGCCGGTTTTTTTATGCCCAGGCGGTATTGCAATAAATCCTCGAAACAATGAATTTTGCTGGTTTTCAACCAGATGTCCGGCATATTGTCTTTTACCCAGAGTATTTTGAACAACGTAAACATGGGATGAGGGGTATGTCCTGTGATCTGGTATAGATCCCGTGCACCAAAACTCTCCGGCCACTCTTTTGCATATTTATCCGCACGGGTATCTGAGGAGACAAAGGCATTACTAAGAGCACTGCCTTTAGAATCTATCAGCGTAAAGGCCTCTCCCTGGCTTGATATCCCTATCCCTGCCACACTATTGTATGGAAGTACAGAGGCCGCTTCTTTTATGATCCGGAAGCAACACTCCATTACCTCATCCGTGTTGAGCTCTGCCCAGCCCGATTGCGGACTGATAAGCTCATACTCACGGTAAGCAGAAGAAACCATCTGACCTGTAATATCAAATATAGCCGCTTTACATCCACTGGTCCCAATATCAATGCCTAAATAGTACTTCATTTATACCAAAGGTTTAAATATCCTGAAACTATTTCTTTCATTTTTTTGAATATTATGTTCTGACGATATACCGTTGTGTAATAGTCAATGGAAGGATCATTTGCCTGAGCAATGTTTTTTCCCAGTATGCCTGAATCAATAAACTCCGATGTCAAATCTCTTCCCATAATGCGGGAAGCATTTTTTACCATATCCTCTAAAAGTGCAGGGGAACTATCCCTCTCGAGCGTTGTCCATATATTAACCTTAGCAATACCATCATGAAAAAGATGTCTGATCTGATCCTGCCCGACAGATGAAGTTCCATGAAGTACAAGTCGTGTTCCTGTATTTTCGCTGACCTCCCTGGCAAGCTCACTATGATATTTCAGGTCCACATGGCTTGCACGATGTTCGGTACCAAGGTTAGCTACAATAAAATCCACTCCGGTTTTTTCCAGGTATTTTATTGCTGATTCAGGGGTAGTAAGCTGACTTGCCTGATTCCCTGTGGCATCAACAATCTCATCACATGCCCCTTCAATTACGATGATATCCCTGTATTTTTCGACGAACCTTTTTGTGCTCTCAATATTAGCCTCATATGGCAGTGTGGATGCATCGTACATTATCATGGAAAACTTACGCAGGTCCCATTTGAACAACTCTTCGTCAGAATCCCATTGAGCATGGTCGAGGAGTGTCATCACTCTCAGTTTACCGAACGGGGATTCCTTTGAGGTCAGAACTTCAAGGTCTGCCTGGAATAACTTTAACCCGATATCCCATCGTTGGGTATGCGTATAGTTGGCTGACTGCTGTCTGTGGCTGTACTGACTGGTTATGGCAATCATTACGGGTATATCAGGTTTATTAACCTTCCTGCTATAATCAAGGGTAGCGGCTAATATAGCTTCTGTAGTTGTCAGGTTTTCTGTTCCGAAGGCCGGTATGACCCACTTGTTCAGGGCGGCTTCTGCAAAAACATCAAGCACCTGATTTCGATTAATTATTAATGGCATATTATTATGAATGACATATTTTTATCGGCTTCAAGAATATCGGGGCTATCTCATAAGCCTCTGTGAATCTCTGTGTCACCTCTGTGTTACTCTGTGTAACAATGGTATATAATAATTAAACAGAGTTATACAGAGAAATAATTTTACTTTTTATGGTTTATAAGACATCCCCAAACACAATTGTTATAATACTATGGCTTTAATACCTGTTTGTTCACAAAATGCTATTAATTCTTCATATAAATGAGCCCCATAACTGAGGCATGCATATTCATTGTTCCAGGATTGAAGCAGCTGTTCAATATCACAATGGACTTTCACAAACCCATGAGGCCAAAATGGTATGCCGCATTCGTTTTTACGTTTTTCAAGCTGATCAGCAGGGGGTTCAAAAATAGAACAGCGTGTGATCACCATTTCAAATTGCCCGTCATTTCGTCCAAGTCTTGCCAGCACTCCTTCTCCCGCTTTACATACCAGTTTTATGGATAATCCTCCGGCCTCACCTTCGGTAGGAATACCGTGTTCGGCAAAACCGGCGGGACCCAACCTGCCTGCCAGTGAGGGGGGACATGCTCCATCACCAATAATTTTGATCTCACTATTTGATTTATCTATATGCTGCAGATCACCGTAATAGACGGGCTGATCACTCAGGTCAGTAAGACATTTCACCGTCAGTGCCGTATTAAAATCCCCCAGCGTGGAAGTCCCCATTCCGTCTTCCAGCATCATGCTCTGTGCAAAACAGGTGGCGCTATAATCATCTCCAAGACCGGGGAATGACTGGATGGTATAAAAGTCCCATTCGTTTTTCCTTACCAGTTTCTTAATAGCCAGGTACAGGCTTATGGAGCGATTGGAATGCTCACTGTCAGGTATAGGTTCTGAAAAATACTTCTGAATTTCCTTTTTTGCAGCAGCAATTTCATCTTTGCCTATTTTTTTTGCAGTTTCAAGCAACTCAGTCGTATCCCTGGAATCAATATCTATCCCGAACATCTTCATCCATTGCGAGGGATCGGCAACACCACAGGTCTGACCCATGCCCCGACCTCCAAATGTGCCGATTGTACTCATATTCAATAATCTCTTCAAAGCACTTGCCTTGCACCATGACGTTATTTTCCCGATCTCTTTGGGATCATCATAGCCGCCATACACAAAACGGTGTCTGATACCCACTTCTTTCAAGGCTCCCTGCATTACAAGCCCACCCACAGGTCGCCATCCCTGGCTCCCGGGATTAGTCCACAATACAATTCCCTTGCCGGAAGCAGCAAAATCCCTTAACGCTCCTATCATATGTGCCGACCATACCCAAGTGCCTGAAAAAAGGACTATAGCATCAACATCATCCTGATTCTTATACTTTTTAAAACACTCTTTTGCTTCCTTTTTGGTAGCCAGTATTGTTTCGTACTCATCGAGTGCCAGCCCTGCATTCTTAAGGGCTTTTTTAGCGTTACCGATCAGTTCACTGTTGATAAAAGGTGTTCCCATCGGGTCTGAAAGACCGTCCTTATGAACACCATACACTATAAAACCTGCTTTTGCTTTAATCATAGTATTTCGGATTTTAAATTACTACATATTCATATCTTCTTTAAGGGAAGGAATTATTTTCAGAATATTCCCCTGATAAATTTTTTCCAGCACCTTGTCGGGAAGTCCTATGCCACATATCGGCCAGCGTGCCCTTGAGAATGTGCCGTCATAATCGGGAGCATAAAAAGATTCATCACAGGTTTCGAGGAACCTGAAATAACAGCGATACATATCGACACTGCAATCGAGATTGACAGGCATATCGGTCCCGAAAATGATCCTGTCCTGGTGTTTTATAAACAATTTCCTGGTGGTATAAGGTTGCCTTCCCAATTCATCCAGCCGTGCGGAAAAATCAATATAGATGTTGGGATTATCGTCAATAAGTCTTGACACATAAGTAAGATTTTCCGCGAAATTGGCTACATGGGGAAGGATGAAAGTCGTGTTCCTGTGTTTTCTTATGAGATTGTCTCTTCTTCGAAGCAATTCATCTTTCCCTGGAAACTTCAGGTCCGAAAAACTCCATGAGGGATATTTCATTAATGTATCATAATGCTCATTGTCATGGGTAACAGGTTCAAAAAATCCGGAAGGATCTGCCTGGTGAATGAGCACAGGTATATTCAACCTGCCTGCTTCTTCAAATATGGGAGCTAATCCGGGATCATCCGCATTTATGAGATTTCCATCATCATCGCGGTAGTGAAGGCCCAATTCTTTCAAAATCTTCAGACCTTTTGCTCCTGCTTTAACATGTTCCCTGATAAGTTCAACCGATTCCTCCGCAAATTCACCGGCATTTCTGAACAAAGGCCGGTTAACGGGCCGGGCAAAATTTGCCATTGTAAAACCATATATACGGTCCGGATACCTGTGGGCACATAATGCAAAAAACTCATGAATGTCGCCAGGCTGAATTTTATACCCGCCGTCAGACAATTCAATCCGGACATTACTGGTCAGGTCACAAAAACCTCTTATCCCGGCCTCATCCATTGTGCTGATAACATTTTCAACCTGCCGGTTGCCCCAAAGATGATTATGGGCATCAATAGCCGGAAAGGCAGGCTTTTGAGGAATATGATCTTCTTTTATGAGATAAGTTGACCTCATGATCTTATCACTCATTTTCATTTTTTGAAAGCATTGGTTTTGGTTCCGGCCCTATGGGTAATAAACTAAAAACGATTCCTGCTGAAATTCCTGTTACAAGAGCAGCAGGCATAATATACAAAAATCCCGGTCCCTGTGAACTGAAAATATTTTCCCAGAATGATATCAACACAGCAATACCGGCACTACTAAGAGTTGCAACCCACGTACCGAAAACCGTTGCCCAGGGTATAAATAATGCCATAAAAAACATTATAAATAATGGAACAGTGAATAGATTGGATACCCTATATGTTACTTCAAGCAGATTCCCCGGCACAACATAAACATATAAACTCGCAATTACAACAAGAATACCCACAATCAGAGAGATAAGTTGAGTTATTCTGAGTTTTGAGTTACCAGAAAAATTCTTTTTTCTAAACCTGCTTATGAAATCCTCAGTAATCACAGCGCTTGAAGAATTTATCCCGGAAGACAGGCTCGACATAGCTGCAGCCATTAATCCTGCTATTATAATACCACCTCCCCATGGTGGTAGTGACATAATTATAAATCGTGGGAAAAGCTGGTCTGAATGGGAAAAAACAGATTGTCCGGCCTTTAACAAACTGGTATTGTAATGAAAATATCCAAGTAAAGCAAAACCCAGAATTCCCAAAAGCAATCCTACAATGATATCAACTAAAAGGGAAATACCTAAAACCTGACGGGCAGCTCTCGTGTTCCTTGTTGACAAGAATCGTTGTATTGACATCTGGTCTGAACTATTTGTACAGATATACCAGATCAGTGGAGATATTATAAACCAGCCTAATGTTCGTTCATTTGATAACTGAAAACCCCATTGAGGAACAGCCCAGTGATCTGACCATTGGTGTGGCCACCAGTTGTCTATACCGCCCATTTCCAATGTAATTAATAACAATGCCAGTAACGCACCGCCGAACAAAATAAATGACTGGATCGCATCAGTTACGACTACTGCACGTATTCCTCCCAGTGAAGTATAAGTCAGGGTTATTATACCTAATATTGCACCAAGTAATGGGGCCTTATCCTGTGATAATCCCAGTACCGGTATTAGTACCTTATCTGTCGTAGCATAGATAATTACTGACATCCATAAAAGCCTTAAAATTAAAAATATTATACTACTTAGTGTTCGTAAACTACCATTGAATCTTTTTTCCAGAATTTCATACGCACTTGTTATTTTTAATCGCATAATATGCGGAATAACAAACCATCCAACTATAAAGTAGACTACAGGTAATGCAAATATAAACCCGAAATATAAGGGGCCGTGTTTTATTATCTCTCCCGGAACAGCAAGGTAAGAAATAGCACTCACCAGTGTGGCAAATAATGATAACCCTACAATTCCTGATTTCATTTTGCGATTTCCAAGATGGAAATCATCTGCCGATTTGTTACGTCGCATATAATAGTAACCAATAGCAATCATTCCAACTCCATACAAAGCAATTATCAGCCAACCTGGCCATCCTAATGTCTGTGTCATTCTTTAACTTTATAACTTATCAATAAAGAAGCAGGTTTTGTGGGAATAAAAATTTCTATACCTTCCATCAATTCAGATCCGGTCTTATTTTCTTTTATTCCATAATCTTCATAAAAAATTTCATATACTGATTCTTTATTCAACCCTTTGGGATTAATTCTGATTGACCTGTTGCGATTTCCTTCCCTGCGGAATGCGAGGATAACCCCATCGCCATTTTCCGGCCGGTTTAACTGGTAAGCCATCCACGTATCATCTTCAAGTATGCAGGACAGACCTGTTAAAGGATAATAATCTCCATAACTGAAAAATGGTCGTAAACGTTTAAATTCGTTCATATATCTCTGCATCTCCTCTACTGAATGCTCACCATTGTTTATATCCCAGGAAAGCACAATGGCACTGCTAAGATTTGACCGGAAATGGTATTGCGACCTTATTACAGTAGCAGTTCCATGCAGAGGCAGATAGAAGTTTAGACCATAGGTATGGTCCTGGGAACCATTGGGGTATTTAAAGCTGTAAAAATCTGTTCTGTATAAAGGAGAGCTTCGGGATGTAGTTTCCAGATCAAGTCTGCGGCCACCGCTGGCACAATTGTCTATAATAAGATTGGGGAAACGAACGAGAAGACTGTCCCAGAATGCATATAAGCCTTCGATATGCCTGATCTCTGAAATTCCTATTCTCTGTGGCTTATCCAATTTTTCCCAGTAAGGGTAGTTGTTAATATTAAAATTAAAGTCCTGACGGTAAATATCTATTCCTTCCTCACGAATAATGTCTGAAATACGATCGGTTATCCAGTTAAGTGCTTCTTTATTGCCAAGATTGAATAATTTCCTGTAAGGTAAAGCATTAGGCATGGAGACCTCAGTCACCCATTCAGGATATTCAATATCTATCTCACTTCCCACACTTACACGTTCAGGCTCAAACCATAAAAGAAATTTGGCTCCGGCCTCATGAGCAGCTTCAGAAACGGGTTTTAATCCATTTGGGAAATTCTTTTTATTCACCTCCCAGGTTCCAACATTAGGCCATCTTCCGTCGCATCCTTCCGGCAAAGGGTACCAGCCTGCATCAATCCAAAATGCTTCAGGAACAAGATCAAATTGTTTATAACGGGCAATTGCAGCAAGAGAATAACTCTCCGTATGACAGACAAATTCCTCACAGGGAAATGGCCCCGCTCCCGTTCCTGCCAGAGATGCTGCAATCGGTAATTCGGCAGGTTTCCCGTCTATCATGCGTGTATGATGAGCCATGATAAATCTACGGAACTGATTATGCCCGATCATCCTGTCTTCTCCTTTCCAGAACAATAAACAAATTTTTGGTGTGCGGATTTCTTCCCCGGGGAATAAACTTAGCTGCATAATCTCCATTCCTGACTTCAGGGCGACTGATCTATCATCCTTTTGCTGTATATCTGCATACCATTTACCTGTCCAGCCTATGGCCACCATTACACCCTCCTTTGCTGGACTTTCAATATTGAAAAAGGGAAATGCAAGAATACCATCGGAAGAACGCCCCCTGTCGGGAGTCATATAGATATTCTTCCCTGGTTCCAGCTCACTGTAAAACGGCCGGAAATCAGCACGTTCAGCTGTGCTCCCCCTTGCGTGATGAAGAATAAAAGGACCTTTAACGGCTGAAGTGAAAGAATAATCTATAACCGCTGCTTTTTCTATGACCGGAGAGTTCTTCCCTGAAGTATTGGAAAAACGTAATACCCATTCCACTGCCTGAAAATCATTGAAGCAGGTAACAAAACATTTTACCACCAGTCCGCTCTTCTTATCGGTGTATGTGTATACCGATTCCTCCACATCCGGTTTTGCTGATGTCTTCGTTTCAGCTTGATAATGCCAGTTCCTGATAAAGGTATCCGAACTCTTTCCTCCATATACAAAAGAAAACGGAGGTATTTTATTCTTTGCAAAATTGTCTTCCACCCAGCGGGACACATCAGATCTCCCATGGCGGGTTGTTGTCTCCTGAGAATTAGCAAATCTGCACGGAAACAGAAGAAGAATTATGGCTAATAGCAGATTGTTCATTTTATTTAATTTAAGAATTAACATTTCCCAGGGCGAAAACTTTATTTTCCGTAGTCATGGAAACAATCCCGGAATAATGGTACACTGTTGCCACTTCCTTACCTTCCTCAATAATTGGTGTTTCTGTCTCGATAATAAAATCAGCAAAGTGGGATTTATTAAAAGCAATATAGGCAAGATCAAGCCACCCGATCTGTTCTCCAAAGGGTTTGGATAGGTCAGGCAACAGAACCGGGCCTGTATCAACCTGGTACATCTTTTTCGGATGGCTTATATTCATGGTCTTGCAGGGACATTCAATGACAGCAGTCAGGCCGGTTTCATCGTTTTTAATGGTTGTTTGTGTTACGATTGGGATCCCTGCCGCAGTGGCATCACGGATCTCTTCCCATGTGGTCAGCTCCGTTATTATTTCCGGAGCAGGTGTGTATATTACAGGATCATCTCCCCACATCTCTGCCATGGCTGTGACATTACGGCGTGGCCGGAATTCCTCTCCGCGTTTATTATGATAACGCCGGATCACCAAGACTTTCCCATCTCCGAAAATGGGAAGGAAATCGTAATTGTCTTTATGAAACAGGTTTTTTTCATCAAAAGTATGCTCACTCTTGCATGATGCACCCTGATAGAATACCTTGTGGGTGCCTGTACCGGCGTCTGTAATAATTACCCGGCTTTCCACCCACATCCTGACAGAATTGAATGCTGCAGTATTGCAGACAAAGGATTTTCCGTAATCAATACACGAAAAAATATCAGTTGCATTTAATGTTTTGTCCTTATCCATCGTGCATCCTGTTGTAGCAGGCAGCATAACAGTGCCTGATAAGGCAAAAAGCCCGCTTTTCATAAAAGATCGTCTTGTTTTTCGGGATTTCTGAATTGGGTTTTCATTAAAATTCTCTGAACATGTCTTTTGAACAATAGGTTTAGGTTTCATAAATGTAAATATTTTAAGTTAGGTTCGATAAAACAATAGTTCGTTAAACTTTTTTATTGCGTTGATAATGAATATTTTAACAATTCAGGTGTAAATTACCTATATTGTTGATATACAATATATTGCGCCTTTGCGCCTTCGCGTTTTATT
>Ga0209269_1000778_pt1 | contig 23002 bp, 18 predicted proteins | sample MTBAKMMethaMetaG_FD_187455 | JGI IMG/M metagenome (GOLD analysis project Ga0209269, IMG submission 187455) | Enrichment culture microbial communities from Arthur Kill intertidal strait, New Jersey, USA, that are MTBE-degrading - MTBE-AKM (Arthur... | ecosystem: Environmental > Aquatic > Marine >... | reverse complement strand
AACTGCATGAATGGTTCCGATAGGAAAGGATATATTCTGATTGGGAACAATTTCATGTGTTCTTGGTTTTTTGTGCATAATTAGATTAAACCAAGAACACTTTTATCAGTTCAGTGGCAAAGTTGGGTTATTTGTATTCATAAATTAAACTTATATGAACAATAATAATGAGAGGAAATACCGAGATCTATCAATAAAACTCGAGATTGAACCTTCTTTTAGTCATCCTCTATGTATAAGAATTAATAAGGAGGCAATAATTTACAAAGGTAATCTTGAAATAACTCCATTCCAATACGGAATCGGAAAAATTCATAGCGGAAAAATCCCAATATCAGAGTCATTTTTTGATAATTTGATTGGACATCTGAATTTATCTCAAATAATCACAAAACCAAAAGACAATTTAATGGGATATGATGGAACAACGTACATTCTCACAATAGATGGTAGTCTGTATCATGCAAAGTATCGGTGGTGGGTAAAGTGTCCACCAGAATGGGCAACATTAGGTAATTTTACTGAATATATAATTGGTTATGTAAAGGCTCAAAACAATATAATCACGGAAGAACTAAAAAGTGGAGCAATCTTAACGGAAAAGACGGATTTTCATAATTCGAAACCAGATTTTTTATTTACATGGTGAAGGGATATTGGCACTTCCAATTATTTTAATAACTCCGTAGAAATTCCTGAGATTAAGATAGAACCTAACATCAGCGAGCAATACCCCGTAGCTATAATTATTTAGGATGATAACGAGGGTTCATCAGAATGAAATAACGAAGAGTTTATAAAACATTTTCCGATATGTCAATTATCAAAGCACTATTTACTGCAGAAAATAATGCTCTCTCGCTCTTAATCGAATCAGCATCATAAGCCCATTTTTGGATAAGATGAAAATGAGGCTCTTAAGGAATTTTTCAATCAGAGTGAAAATAAAAATTCTATACAGCCCAAGTTTGCCACTTTGGATTCAATCACTTAAAGAGATCATCCGATATCGCGATCAAAAATTTTCAGAATTTCGCTGGGATATAGAATTTGACAGTTGGGAAAATCACCCCTATCAGATCACGAAATCGCCCAATTATGCCGTAAAATCATCGTATTAATGGCATCAAAATTGGAGTGAATGTACTTTTTTGTCATTCTCTTCCACGAATCAATGGTAACTGTCAAATTCGATAGCGCCTTTTTGATGAATTTCGTTGACGTATGCTTCAGTTTCGGGATCTCAAATCGGATCAGTGAGACAAATAGCTGTGCAATAAACCCAATGATTAACGCACCGTAAATGCTGTTATCCGTCCATACACGCAGCGGTTTAATTTCGATCTCATTCTTCAGCGAGTTGAATATCTTCTCGATTGAGTCTTTTTTCCGGTATGTCAGAAGAGCTTCTTGAAGTGTCAAATTCTTGCTTGACTTCAGGCAGAAAAATCCTTCTCTACCGGTGATGAAGTTCTCCTCAAGAAGCTTGATGGCATCATCTTCCGAGAGTTCAATCAGCTTTGTCTGGATAGAGTAATCCACATCCACGAGAAGATTATTTATCCGGAATCTCTTTGGAAGACTCTTATTATTGTCAATGCTTTCCTGAATGGCCTTTGCTTCCTTAATCTCCCGGATTACTTTTCTGGCTCTGGATTCCAGCTGTTCTTTCTGCAGCTTTTCCGAGAAGTAGAGATAATTGGTACTGCTCGGCTTCTCAATTTTAATTCCCCGAATGCATGATTCCGTATCAACGATTTCAGGATGGTATTCTTCGAATTTTGCAATGATCCTGTCATCGCTCTTGTTGAGTTTCTTTCCGGTTATGTACTGCAGATTATCTGCCTGGATCATATGAGTATTGGCGACGCTGTTTGCTCCTTTATCGAATATCACGAGTGAGCCCTCTCTGATCCGGTCGCTTGACTGGCGATATGTCTTCTTGAAGTGTGTCTGATCATTGAGATTACCGGGTTCGATTGTCATCCCAATCGGGACATTGATCGGGTCGGCTAGTTCTGTGACGCCAACTGTGATCTGCTTTTTATCTGGACGGTGATCCCGGCTGTATCCATATTTTCCAAGCCTGGCCTCATTGCCATGAAGGACTATGCTCGTCCAGTCCATGTTGATATCCGTATGCTCAAAATCATATCTCCAAAAAAGCACATCCTGGATGTTGGAGATGATTTCATCCCGGTTGGCACCAAGGGTTTCAAGAACGCGATACAGCGTTCTTTCGCTGAAGGAAGGTAGATCGAATTCGGCAAGAACTTCAGGCCGGTTGATCCATTCGTGTGATCGTTTTATGCTGAAGTTATCTGTCAGTTTGTAACTTACCAGGGCCTGGAGTAATTTGTTGATATCTATACCCCTTGTCTTCAGTTTCCCAAAAATATCGGTAAAATTCAGGATTTCATACAATCTTTCAACGAGGAATATAGTGCCGATAGGAAAGGATATATTTTCATTCGGCTCAATTGTCTTTGTTCTTAGTTTTGTTTGCATTTTGGTTCAATTCAAACTTAACTAAGAACACCCTTATTTCTTTTCAACTGGCAAAGTTAGGATACAGGAATTCAACAGCGCCAAATAATGTGTGATTCAAAAAAGATTCAGTTCGCCCCGAAAGGTTCGCATCCACTCCATTTTCGTCAGCTCCTCCTGCATATCCAATGCTCTCCCATTCCGTTCGGTTTTCACATCAGGGGGGCTGCTTTCTGCCGGGGAATCGTGCCCATACTGGCAGCCACGCTCACTCGCCTGATCCCTCCTGCTGTTCACTTCAAGCTCCACAGCGTGCTTATCTCTCGTTAATTGGGTATCAAAAAGAATAACGATTGAATTATCGTGAGTCCTGATAAAGGGAAATAATTCTTACAAATACCACCGATTATCTCTGTAATTTACGCTCTCTTTGATAATAGAGTATATTTTTTCCATAGTAATCGGTGTGTAATTGATCATTTCACAGCTTACATTTACCCGTTTTCTATGGATATCAATAAATGGAGTATTAACGTGGGTGTGGCCGTGTATGATCCATCCATCATTAAACCATCTTGTATTATCATCGGGATTATGAACAACTAAAAATTTTAGATCTCGATATTTCATAGTAAACTGTCTATCCCACTGTTTCTGGTCATGATTCCCCTTTGCTATTGTAATTCGCCCGTTTAAGAATTTTTTATATCTAAACAAGCCAAAATCCCCGAGGCAATAGACTCGATCATATTTTCCCACAATATAGTTCCAGTTAGAGATTAATTTTGCATGCATTTCGTGTAGATTTCTAAAACAATCTCCTCTACACCATTTAAGCATATTAGCATGTCCAAAATGCATATCAGAGATAAAAAAAACCCTTTTTCCATTGATAATTTTCCCTCCCTTCTGGATTCTCTGCCCAATAAAAAAATAATAAATTTTATACGATAATTTACGACTAAATTTTGACATAATTTTAGGATTTCCTTTTAAAAATTATGAAGGTATTCGAAGTATCACTCACGGTTCTTTGGTCTTTTTTCTCATCCGTTTTTTCAATTTGTTCACTAAGTACTTTAGAAAAATCTTCTGGAATTTGTTTCTGCTTGTCCTCATTTTGTGTAGCGATATACTCTTGAATTGTTATTATTTGGACTCGAGAGAGTTTTGGGACTAATAAAACGAGATCTGACAGTAGGGATTCTTTATTTTGATTTAAACAGGCTTTTATTATATCAAACGTTTTTTCTCTCACAGTCTTCTTTTTTAATGCTTCTGTCACGAACACTTCGATAAATATTGAGACTTTTGAATTGATAATTAAGTATTTCATTTCAATGTCATTGAAAAGGAGCCTTAATGCGGCCTTATATTCGTCATCGGTAAGAGCATTCAAATTTTTTAGAAGAGCATTATAGTCTTTTGTCCATTTTGAATATATGATTTGAAGGAATTTGTGTTGATATTTGGCTAAAAATGCATTCAAATCATTTATCTCTTCTTTTTTCGGCGATTTTATTCCCTTAATCTCATCAAATAAGAAATTCGCTATTTCCTCTTGATCAAATTTATTCAATACTTTTTCAAGAAGAGCTGCTTTTGGTTTTAGACTAAAATTATTTTTAATGCCCGCTGCGATATGGTGTGTTAAACTTCCATAAGGTACGGTTTTGAACAATAAATCCATTTTTTCCTGAAATAACGATTGATTGATTTCAAGAAAATTCTCAGTGTTGGGCGATTCGATATTTTCCAATAGTATTTCTTTCTTGTATATTTTGTTAGACAGGTAATTATCAAGTTCAAGTGCGGCATTTCGGAAAAGACACTTCTCTTTCAGGTCATGGGAATAATCTCCACCGAAGATCCAATTTTCATAGGGAGAACTGATATCTAGAGTAATGTTCGTTACCGTTTTTGATTTGGTATTTATCTGGATCAAATGCGGTGAATGAGGGGGTGTTGGATAGCAATAAATTGGATATTTTAATGCCACGGGATTTAGATTATAAAAGTAGGTATCAAAAAGACAGGTTGACCTGAAGACATCCGGTATCAATGATAATATTCCCTTTATCGTTGTGCGAATATTACTTTGGGACCCGGAAATAACGATTGATTTTATTTCCTTTGGCTTTAGAAATTCATTTATTACAAAATTGACTATTTTTTTGATTTCTAATATATTCCATTCGTGAACAGATTCAACCATCGTCTGTTCGAACGCATTGATTTTTTCTGTTTCCAATGAAATTTTCAGCGGAGCAACATTCAGATCTTCCCGTTTCCCCAAGGCAAGTGCATCAGGGAGTGTTTTAACAAATTTTTCCTGACAGAGATCAAATATCACGAATGGGTTAAAATGGATTTTCTCAATGTCTTTTGAAGAAAAGATAAAACTATGCGCAATATACGCCCCTTTGCGCCCAAATTTATCAACATAAGGAAGTGGGGTGATTTGCGTTGTTACGTATTTTTCACCCAATTGAAAAAATATGAGTTTTTCTGGATTTTCTTCAGCAAAAGTATACCCCACCCGACCTTCAATATCCTCACTTTCAGATTCAGATACTCGGTCTTTTGAATAAAAGAGGGTTTGAAATCCCCCAGTATTTGATGGGGAGTCGGATTTTTCAACGTTTCCGTAGATATGTTGACCTGCACTTATCTCAATCATCATTCATTCCTTTGAACAGCCTGAATCCAAAGTAATAAAGACGTTCATTTTGCTTGATTTTTGTAACTAGATCCTTACATGGGTCCAAGACGTTTGGGTAAAAATGAGATCGTGGAGCTCCAAGGCCCGCATACTTCTCTCCATCTCTTACCCATTCAATAATTCCGTCTTTCATCAACGAGAATTGACTTGGAGAATTTGAAAACCTTGTGAATTTTTTCCAAATTTTTTTTGCAGGATATGAAATGTCAGATGGGCATGAAAAAAAATCATCCTCACTGATTATCTTATAAATATTCCTCCATTCCTTGACAGTTGGAATTTGATAACCGTCACCAAACCATTTTGCGAATGATTGGACTTCTCCGATGTGTAATCCTGTGATAAACAATCGTTCATAGTTTCTTTTTGAAAAATGTTGAAAAGATATGCGAGGATTAGAGGCTAAAATTTCATTATACCAAGAATCTCCATAATTATTGACTTGAGTGATGAAGGTTTCATACTGGACTTTTGTAATAGGCCAGAGTGTAAGGAATCCAATTTTTTCTATCTTTAATAATGGAAAATGGGTTTTCTCGTCAGTTACAACGGTTATCAAATCATCAGATAAGAGAGACATAATAACCTCCCTTCAATGGATAGTATGGTTTGAGATCGTCTTGTTCAACCCATTTTTTCATGTTAGGTTCATAGTGAAGGACTGTCGCTTTGGATTTCTTTGAACGAGCGACTTTCTCCTCATCAATTTTAACAATTTCGGAAGGGTAGTGTTTAAAAAATACCCCTTGAGAATTATCTTTGAAAATAACAAAACCCTTATAATTCTTTAATGATGGATAGATAGGAAATCCTAATAATTTTCCATGTTTTGGATTATCGCATCTTAACAAACCGGTTATTTCATTTTCACAAGATGGATCCGGACATCTGATTATATCAGACACGATATGTTTTCTGAACGTTTCCATCTCGTCTCTCTCTAATTTTTCCCATTTGATATTATTATGTTCAATAATTTGAATAATATCGGGGGTATGCGTTCCAGTATGAGAAAGAGAATTTACTTCTTGTTTTTCTGTTTTCTCCATTGTAGCAGTTATGTTTCTTCCATATGCAGCAATTTTTATTGAATAATCCTCCAAATTCGAGGAGATGAGTGAAATACCATCTTCATCAATAATTGAATATCCAGGATTATCCCAATAATATGGGAAAAAATCCAAGCCGGTAATTTTCACTGAAAGGATGCGATTGTGCAACTGTAATAATTGGTCATCAAAGTCATCTTTTTCAATCTCTGTTCCCAGTTCAACATTTCCACGCATCGAATTTCCAACGTTAATAAAAACAATATTTTGGAAGGATGGGTGTATTTTCCAATCTTCAAGATCATAGATAATTCCGGATCCGATAACTACTATTGTTGCTTGTGTAATTTGGTTTAATATCGGAGAGATAAAACTGCCTTTTTTATTGTTCTTTTTTCGCCATGAACCCACATTCTCTTCAAAATTATCAATATTATACTCTTGTGGGTTGCTTAAAAAAAACAATTTTTTTTCGATACCTGCAGGAGTGTTCTGAAATATTTTCTTTGCGAAGTCTACAATGGTTGGCCAAAATTGTTCGGCACTCTCACTGGCATCAAGTACTACTACAATATTTTCAGATTTTGGAACTGAAAATTCAACAAATTGTTCTTCCATGATCTCATTATCGATACTATGTAGTGTTTACCCGAATCTGATCATCGTCAATACCTACGAAGAATGTTGTATTTGTTGCCCCGTTATACTCTGCTAACAATACTTTTTTCGACAGTTCTTTCATCACTTCATCTTCTATTGAGGTGGTCACCGATCGGCCCCCAAATTCTGCAATTTTTTCACCATTCTTTTTAACGATATAATCAATAACTAAATCAGAGAATTGCAGTGAAAAGTTTTTTGGCTTGAAACGATCTTCAAAATCATCTTTTATTCGTTTGAAATTCGATTTTACTATCTCTTTTTGAATATCTGAATTATTTATATAATTAAATGGAATGATATTGTTTCCAATACGGTTTAATAATTCAGGTCTTGAAATTTCAAACATAAAGAAATTTTCAACTGCGGTTCGGAAATGATCATGAACTTTTTTCTGTTGTTCTTGTGGCGAACTTTTTTCAGATAATATTGTATCAATCTTCTCTCTTTCGTCAATCATATTCCCGCGACTGTTTGTTGTTCTCGTTCCAATATTCGATGTGAATATAATCACGGTTTCGGTAAAGAAGACAGTTTGTCCTCTACTGTCTGTTAATCTGCCTTCATCGAGAATTTGAAGAAACATATCCATGATTTTAGGATGCGCTTTCTCAATTTCATCAAAAAGAACCACTGAAAATGGCCTCTCTCTTACAGCATTAGTGAGGAGCCCGCCTCGTTCATATCCCACATATCCCGGGGGGGAGCCGATAAATTTTGAGACAGTGTGTTCTTCCTTAAATTCGCTCATGTCAAATCTGATAAATGCCTCCTTTGATCCAAAGAGAAATTCTGCAAGATTTTTTGCAAGAAATGTTTTCCCCACACCTGTTGGTCCTGCGAAAAAGAGAACCCCTTTCGGCTTCGATGGAGTTCCGGATGACATTCCAGATAGGCCTGCTCGAGCAAGTGTAAGTGTATCAATCACTCTTTGTACGGCTTCGTCTTGGCCTCTCACTCCTTTTTCATCTGTGAACCATTCAAATGCACCATCAATTTTTTCAATATCCAATTTCCCCCAATAATCTTCCTGTTCTCCAATACGGTATTTATTGATTAATTGTTTGATCTCCTTATTTCCAAGCTGATTATTACTCTTGATTTCCGATGCGATTGTGTCTAGGTCTCTTAAATAAAGCCCATCCGACAAATCTGTGATAAGATCAAGATATTTGTGTTCACCCAAACGATGTTTCAAATAGGCCTTCCGGTCTTCTTTATCTGGAATAGGTATTGAAATAACAGTTGTTTTGGGAGAATTGGTATAGAGCTCAACTGGGATCATGGTATCTCGGAGGGCCACCATGATGAATCGGTTATTGGAAGAAATGTTGTCAATTATTTTTTCAAGACGTAAAATTATCTCCATTTCATCTGGGCCGTAAGTATTTTTATATGAGACAAGTTTATCGAGGTAAAAAATTACAGCCAGGGTATTTTCATTTGGGGAAATTAGGTATTTTTTCTCCCACTTTGCCAATGTTTGTGTAGGTTCAACTCTCTGTTGGTTTTCTCCCGAATTATTTTTTGATTGGTTCTGTTCCTCAAATATTCGTTCCTGTCCGACAGTATCATAAAAAATAATTCTATTATATCTCTTTTTCCAGAGATTCCGAATTAATTCGGTCAGGTTTTCATATACAATATCATTAGAAGGAACAATGTATCGGTCCCGAACATTGCCATGGAGAATGATGACTTGGCGCTGTTCAATTGCCATCATCAGATTCTGAATCCAAACGGACATGGGATAACTCTCCTATTTTGGTATGTTTGTTCTTTCAACCACTTGAACAATTTCAAATGTTTTTCGAAGTAAATTTATTTTTGCTTGTGAAATATTGAGATCCTTAGAAATAAATACTGGGATTCGTTTATATTTTTTCTTCCTTTCAATATCTTCATCATTTTTCAATTTCATTACCAGCTCAGCTACGTCTTCATTTGTGGCAGATAATATGATAATCACATCAAAATCAACGGGTCGTTTTATTTTGAACCAATTGAGAGAGAGCACACCATTACCATAATTATAAAAATTCTCTGAATCTCCAAGAATTAGGTTGACTTTAATTACCTGTTCAATAAAATTCTTATTACTTTTACAATTTCGACACACTGCAAAGACACGAGAGTTGAGAATCGGAATTGATGTTTTCGGATTGGTAATGTTACAATGATGTTGATAAAAGGTTGATGCTAATGACGGTGATTGAGGATACTTCTGGTATTTATGAAAACACCCAATACAATAGAGATTCGACTTTTGTTTTTGTTCAACAATCCCCATTTCGATTTTTTTAATAGCTTCAAATATCAATTCATTTGGCCATTCAGGCCCATCATGGTTTGCCAAATTGATGAGTGGATTCCATGCTCTAACATCCTGAATCTCACCGAGTACATTGATAATAGCATTTATATTCCTTGATAAAGTGAACCATTTATCATCTGATAGACTATGCGATGGATGTTTGTTCTGAAAACGAAATTCTTTCAAGTTATTAGATAACAATTTAATTAAGGGATCGACTGCATCAGGACCCATTTGTTTAAGGTCATCCCATTGGTCATTTGCGATAAAAAAATTGATTTTTTCTTCAATGTTTTCTGGTTTCCACCCAAGTTTACCTAGTGTTTTTCCCGCAGCAATTTTTATTTTAAGGTTCGGATCATCGATTTTTTGAATAAGTGGCGCAATCGCATCGGGGTACCCGAGTTCTCCTAATGATTTGATACTGGATTCCTGTATTGAAGCATCCTGATCATGTAATCCTGAAAGGAGTAGTGGTAGTGCAGGGATTCCCAGTTTTACTAATTTTTCCCAACGTTCATACGCAAAATAGAAAATTGCTTTGTCAGATTCATTTTTTGGAGTCCATCCCTGTTTATCGAGTTGGGATGCAGCACTTCTTCTTGTATCTCGTGATGAATGTGTTAATTTTTGATATAATCCTTCAACATTTGGTTTTGGTTGAGCTGATCCAGAAGTCACTGGTTTTTTCAATCCTGAGCATTTATGAGATTCTGGTATCTGGTGATTTCCACAAAATTTTTTTCCGCATTTTCTGCAGATAAACGGCATTCCACTAATCGGTTTGTTACAGTAGTAACATTTCGTCATTTTATTTCTCTCGACATATTCTATTATCTCAAAAGGATTTGAATAATATTTTTATTTGTATCAAATTTGGTAACAACCCCAGATGGTTTACCATTTATTGTAACCCCTAGAGGATTGATTTTTTTATTTTAAAAATCCGTATTTCTTCGTTTATATCCCCATTTTGATCGATAATGATGATATCTCTTACCATAATCCTGTGGAATCAAGATTTGATTCATGATAATTTCGACGGATTATACCTGAAAAATGGTTTTAATCGCCAATAAAATATCTCTGAATTTGTATTTTTTTAAAAAGAGTTCTGGGTTCATTCAGCGTTGTAGAAGGTGGGACAATTATTGGATTTTTTGTCATTATCTCCTTAATTTTCACAAATTGCCACTTCAATGAATAAGCGATTGAAATTCTTTCATTTAAAAATTAAATGTTCCCTTCACTACCATACTTTACTTCTTCTTCCCCTGATCCGCCTATCTCGTCTTTACGAATTTTTTTCGGACCAGGAACTTCAGATACCCGTTGGAATTTAGTATGGACACCAAAATTTTTCTTAAGATCCTCAGATATCTTCTCAAATTCACTCATACATCTTTTATCAATAATTGCAGAATCTGCTTTAATTTCTTCTAATGAAAGATAGAATGTAATATTGCCTTGGGAAAACGTATCGACGGTGTATTTAATCCGACTCTCTTTTCCAATGCCTTCGACTGATTGTTCCACCTCTTCAAAGCCCATCGATTCGCAGACTTTTTTGAGAGATTCCAGTACATATTGCCTTTTTTGATCTTCTACCTCTAACTCTTGTGCTTCCTTGGTTTTCGTTTCTATTCTTTTTTGCATTTGAGTGAGAGATTTGGAAAGATCTGAATATTTGCTCTGTCCTAGAACATTTTTTAAATTATCAAATTCTTTATCAATTTTTTTAGTTTCTCCTTCAAACCAGGGTAACAATACCTCCTTATTCTGTTCATACTTGCTAAAAACCTCTGAAATGTTATCAATTGATTTTATATGGTTTTTAAGATGCTCATCGACTCTTTTCGTCAGCTGTGCTGCATCGGTGAGTTTTTTAGTTTGGAGGAATTGATCAATTTTATTGATATCCTTTGCAATGTTATTCACTCCATCCAAACTATCCCATTTTATTATTAATTCTTTATTTTCTTCAAATGTTGCTTTCACATCAGTGAGTTCAGTGAAGATGTTATTCGCCATCGCATCCGCTGTTTTTGTTAAAGTTTTTGTGAGATCCTTGAGGAAATGCTGTCCCCTTTCTCGTTCAGAATGTATTTTCCCAAGGTGGTGTTGTAATGATGCATTTGTTCTACTTTTTTCATCATTTTCAATGATTTTTAGAACATTCTCCATCCATCTTTCTGCATTTTGCACGGGCTCACTGAAGGTTTCTTTCAATCCTTGGGGGGTGTTTTTTAATAATTCTTTAAGACTATTGGCCGTGGTATTGATGACTTTTTTTTGTTGGTTAATATTTGAGAGAAGTCGGTTTTGTTCTGCTTTTTCCTGTCGGATACGTTCTTTCTCTTGCCGGATTCGTTCCCTTTCTCGTTGCGCTGCCTGAATTCTACGTAATCTTTCTTGTTCAATGTGATATGGACTCACCTTAATACCGCTCATAATAAATATAATTATAAAATATGGAATTATATCCTTTGTGTAAGTTAATTATCATCTGAATGAATACAATGGTCTTTCTGATTACTAAAAAAAGGTAAAATTGTTGATTCAGAATGAATTCCAATAATTTTCAGCTAAATATTGCTGCAGAACTGCCAGAATCGGTGGTAAATGGGCCAGGAATACGCTATACAATTTGGGTCCAGGGATGCCCCTTTAGTTGTCCTGGGTGTTTTAATCCCGATTTTCAACCATTAATCGATAATACATTAGTTCATATCTCAACCCTTGCTCGTCGGATTCTATCTGTCAAGACAATTGAAGGAGTGACTTATTCAGGAGGTGAACCTCTCATGCAATGTGAAGCACTTATAGAATTAAATAAAATATTAATGAAAGAAGGACTTTCACTTGTGAGTTATTCTGGATATACACTTGAAGAATTACAAACCAACAATAATCCTGCTATCACCGAATTCCTCTCCCAGATTGATATTTTAATTGATGGGCGATATCAGGAGGAAAAAAAAGCAAATCTTTTATGGAGAGGGAGCAGTAATCAGCATGTTCATTATCTTACAGATCGTTATTCAGAATATAAAACAAAAATCGATGCCGGAGGAGAAATTGAACTTATTGTGGGGAATGATAATATTACATATTCAGGAATGCTACAAAACGAAATTTTAAGCAAACTGCAAAATTTAATGAGATGAGGGAGATGTCTGGATGTTATGCCCATTTTGTTTAAAAGAAAATACAATCACAAAAGTTGAGGAAGGGGGAAGAACAAAATATGTATGTTCTGAACATCCAGAACCAACAATCCCAATAATTTATGCAGAGAAAGATAAACTCCCGCGGGACCTTATCAGTGCAATCGGTTTTCGAGGACATGGAAAAAGTGCATATTTTACTTCGCTCTTTGCAAGCCTCGATTCTCTTTCTCATCCAGACATTTGGCCCCTGTTCTCGTATAATCCAGTCAATGAACAAAGTCTGGATATTGTATATTCGAATGTGAAGGCATTTAATGAAGGCAAGCTGCCAGCTGCAACTCCTGTAAATTTTCCCATTCCCACTATTGTTGAATTTTCAGACATGCCAAAATTCAAAGACAGGTTTCTAATATTTTATGATACTGGCGGTGAAAACTTTGAACGGGCAAGCAGATTAATTAAAAATGCAGAATTTGTCAAAAAGAGTCAAACCGTGATTTTTTTTATCAGTCTCAACGATATTAATTATAACCCCCAGGAAATGCACCGGTTGCTATCAGTCTATATTCAAGGTCTGAAAGAGATTGGAGGGAACCCAAAAGAACAACAACTTCTCATTGTTCTGACCAAAGGGGATCTCCTCTCGAAAAAATTGGAAGAATATCCGGCAATAGGGGAATATCTCATAAAGGGAAGTGTGAAAGATCCACGATATTCGAATATTCGGTCTCAAATGTCTGAAATGAAGAAGATATCAAAACATCTGAAACATTTTTTAGAAGACGATATCGGGGCAGGTTCTTTTATTCAGCTGGGACGAAAGAATTTCAAGAATGTAGAATTTTGCATTATTTCTGCATTGGGTTCGGCTCCAACGGGGGACCAGTTAGATATTAAAGCAACCCCAAAACGAATTTTTGATCCAATCATTTGGGTAATGTATAATTCAACGAGCTTGATTCCATCATTTTTTTTTAATAATATTAAATCAGTTCCAAATCAAGCAATAACTACAACTAAAGGGTTAATACAAGGCCATAAAGGATATAGTAAAGCCATTTTTACAATTGTCCTTCTTGCCACGATGTTATTAATTGTAACACCTATTGCTTCGACTTATTTCAAACAATATCTACCAAATAATCCCGCGACTGAAAATACGTATTCCTCATATATTTTGGAGGGGGATCAATTTTTTGAAGAAGGTAGGTATAATGAAGCAATCCAAAAATATAACGCGGCTTTGGCAATTAACAATAATTCTGTGAGTGTTTGGGAAAGAAAAGGGGATGTTTACAGAATTTTAGGTGAAAATGATGTTTCCAAATTGAGTTCAGCACTTTCATCATATGAGGTAGCAAAGAATCTCGATCCGAAAAATTTCCAAATACTAAAGAAAATCGGGGATCTTTATACTGACAATAGAGACTATGTTAATGCATTCCATTATTACAATGATGCAATCTCTATAAACTCTGACTTTAAAAATGAAATGCCAACGTTCATTGGATATTTATTTAATGAGGCTACATTTTATACGAACAAAAAGGATTTCGACAATGCATTAAAAATTTATGATGGAATACTCACTTATGAACACTTGGATATTCATTCAGAACAAATAGCATTGTCAGAAAAGATTACCTGTTTATTTGAATTAGGACGAAATAGAGAGGCTATCGAAACGAATATTATCTTCAATCGTAAATTTAATCCTAATCAATATATCTCATGATCGTGATAAGAATAACCATTTCGTAAAAATTAATAAGTAGATATTGTTTAATCTTATTTGACGGTGGTAAAGAATCCAGATCCGAGTATGATGAAGCTGAAAATGACAATAATTAGGAAAAGACCTATCGGAATAGCAAAAAATAAAATAATATTCTTCATTGATGTCGCTACGAAAGGAATTTCTCCTTGATTCATTTTCGTTGAGGTTGAGTACGCATTATATATCCCATATATCCAAATCGCAATCGCAACAAGGAGTAATAATCCTGAAAGCATTGCACTAATCGCAAAAACAACCAGTATCACATCACCTTTGAATACTTGCCCATTATATGCCTGGCCCAATCCAGGGATGAGTGCGGACAATATTGCAGACCAAGTTGCATCTTTTGGCATAATCATGCATAGAGAAAAAGAAGTATTATTAGTTTTCTTTTGCATGTGTTCGCAATAAAATCCCCAGTATAGGAAATTATGATGAGAGCAATTATCACACTCCCCCGTCCGTGCGTAACGACAGGGAAAGGCAAGTATCCCTCTCTCTCTGCATACTCTGGGCCTCCAACCCATAACCCTAATATTTCCTTAAACTAACTTCGTTTGAATGATATCCCCTGTGTCCCGCTATCGTGGCTGCCTGCTCGGTCTAGGCGTTGGCGACGCACTTGGCACAACAGTTGAGTTTCGCCCGCCCGGGACCTTCGAGCCAGTGACAACGATGAAAGGCGGCGGGCTGTTTAATCTCCTCCCAGGACAGTGGACCGATGACACATCCCTTGCCCTCTGTCTTGCCGAGAGCCTGATAGAGAAGCAAGGCTTTGATCCAGTCGATCAGCTCGAACGGTACTGCCGCTGGTTCAATGAAGGATACCTGAGCAGCAACGGCACCTGTTTCGACATCGGCACGACGACCCGGAAGGCACTCCAGCGCTTCATGCTGTCAAGAGAACTCTATCCCGGGATTGCAGATGAATGGTCGTCCGCGAGCAACGGCTCGCTCATGCGGCTTGCACCTGTTCCCATGTTCTATGCCAGGGACTCTGCAGAGGCAATAGAGATGTCCGGCCTGAGTTCAAAGACAACCCATGCGTTGCCCATCGTCGTTGATGCATGCAGATATTATGGGGGGCTGATTGTCGGCGCACTCACTGGTGCATCGCGTGATGACCTGCTCTCACCCAGGTATGCACCAATTCCTCATTACTGGCAGGAGCATGCACTTCACGAAGAGATAGATGCTGTCGCAGCGGGGTCGTTTCTCCGGAAGGAGCCGCCCGAGATCCAGGGAAGGGGGCATGTGGGAAAAGCGATGGAAGCGGCACTCTGGGCGTTTCGGTCGAGCGAATCATTTCAAGAAGGATGCCTGCTTGTAGTCAACCTTGGTGATGATGCGGACACAACCGGAGCAATATACGGACAGCTTGCAGGGGCGTTCTATGGAGAAGAGGGGATACCTGGAGAATGGCTGGATGTGCTTGCTAAGAGGGAATTGATTGAGGGGTTTGCTGAGGGGTTGATGGAGTTGGGATTGGGGAGTTGTCTAATCCAACTATCGGTATCTATATCCTTCCTCTTTACCTAAATCTCCAATTAATAATAAACTCTGGCGGAATATCATGGACATTATAAAATTAAATGAAGCACTTGACCTATTCATTCAGAAAAAGAAACAAAATCCGGACCACTTTAATAGCGATGCAAAAGAACGGAGTGACCGGATAGCCTATTATCAGGCATTTACAGCCGATAAAATCAGGGATATGTCGCCAGAAAATATGTATGAGTACTTTGGAAAACTCTGGTCGATGCTCATATGGGGAAACAAAGAATATGTTGTTGACAAAATAATTGAGGATAATGGGCTGGAAACACTAAAAGAATCGCTCATTGAACTTCTCTACGGTACAAAACCTGTAGAAGTCAGATGGACAGAGATCCTTTCAACTATTAAAGGACTTGGTCCTGCAACAATTAGTGAACTTCTTGCCTATAGTAATCCGAATGAAAATGCTATCTTCAATAAGAGAACAGTAGATTGTTTCACATATTTAGGCATTGAAAAAATGCCTGTTTATACGTATCAATATACAGGGAAAAAGTATCTTGAAGTATGTAGCATTACAAAAGAAATCTCAAAAACAATGCAGGCAAAAGGTCTGACAGATACAAACCTTCTTTCTGTTGATTATTTCCTATGGGATGAAGTATTGCCTCTTATTTCAAAGAAACAAGTCCCCCAGATTTCTATAATACCCCCTGAACAGGGTATAAGTAACGGAGGAGTAGGCCAATCCCTCCATAATGAAATCAGAGACAAAATCGTTGAGATTGGAATGATGCTTGGATTTGAAAGTGAAAAGGAGATCTTAGTGTCATCAGGCGCAAAAGTAGACGCAGTTTGGGAGGCTTCTATTGGAAATATGGGGAAAGTCATATATGTATTTGAGGTCCAGACAAAGGGCTCAATTGACAGTCTTGTCCTCAACCTCCTTAAAGCAAAGAATAATCCTGCGGTTCAGGCAGTTATCGCTGTTTCAGATGAACAACAGCTGGAAACAATCAAACGGGAATCTGATGGGATTAGCCTTTCTGACTTGAAAGTGTGGGATCAGCAGGATGTTTTAGAAGTATATGATGCTTTGAGTAAAGCTCATGCTTCGATTAATAAAATCGGTCTAGTGCCGGATAGTTTCTCACAAACGAAATAATTATTTTTAGGCTAGAAGTAGGACAGGTATTGAGAAAACCCTGCAATTGACGTCTGAATCATATGTAAATGAGTTCGTCGCCTATTTTGACCCAAATGATGACACAGTAACCAAACATACGGGATATCCCACCTAAATACTGGAAGATAAGTAGTAGTTAAGTGGTGATTGACGATAGGATAATCAACCAGCTGAACGGGCTTATTTATTAATGCAGAGGAGAGGCGGAAGATACGGTATTTAATCTCGGTGCCGAGTGGGTACTATGAGATTGAGTACGGACTGGTGAAGGGAGGTGGTGGAGGGGGTAACAATCCTACTGTATATTTTTGGTAGTTAAATCAATATTTTCGATTCATATCTTTTTATTTCTAATTTCTCATCTAATACCCTTCAAACGCCTTCAATGCCGCTTGAGCGGGCTCACTATAAAATTCGATCTGCAATTTATCAATAACTTCAGCGGGGAGTTCTCCAAAATCACGTTTATTTTCGGTTGGAATTAAAACCCGGCGGGCACCTGCATCCATCGCAATCCTTAGCTTGTCTCCGAGTCCTTCGACCCGACTTAATACTCCATGAATACTCATCTGACCAAGTACGACGATACCGGCACCAATTGGTCTTCCAAGAAGAGATGAGATCATGCCGATATAAAATGCAATACCGATATCCCCAGCATCTTTCCCCTGCATCAGACTCATGACTTGAATATTCATATCATATGATGAGACATCTCGGTCAATACCAATCTTACCGGAATTCGCTTTGAGGTAATCATAGGCCATCCGTGCCGATTCTTTTATATCCTTTCCCTTGGTGCCCACGACGTTGAATCGATGACCCCCGGGCGTAGCGGAAATCTGAATGCGATATAATGCATATCGATTTTCCTCACGGTCATAACCAACGGTGAAAATATCTCCGGGTGCAGAAGTGCCTTCCGGCATCAGGGTGGTTGAACCAAGCTCTTTGCATGAGACAAAATGTTCCTGACCGGATTCTTTCTCGATAAAAGAGAAGTTTACCTTTGAATATTCGATCCCACCCATCCTTTTCAATTGTTCTTTTACCCTACGGCGGAGTTCTATGGCAAAGGTAAGATATTCCATAATCTCATCTTTCGAACAATTCCCATCAGGGTGGAGGAGCTTGATCATTCCAGAAGTTGTTTTTGCGATTGCCCTTCGATCCCGTTCTTCGATATGACTACCAAGACTAAAGTAGCGATCATACAGATCCGTGTAATTCCTCCTCCTGAGCTCATTATGAAAAATCTCTGCAAGATAATCAGAAATGAAGCCAAGATGCGACGTAAAATAATCGACTTGCATCTTGGGGATCTCCCAACCAGGTAAATAGGCATGCCATCGGTCATGGAATGCCATATCATTTCGGATTGATTCGGGGAGAACATTAAAAAGATGAGACATACGGGCGGTTGTTTCTACATCGCCATCGATATTTCCATTAAAAACAATGCTTGCATCAGCTGAAATAGTTCCCTTATCATCTCCCCGGGAGAAGGATCCCTGCTCCATATATCCTTTATAGATCTGCTTGTTCTGCTCTGCCTTGAAATGGGATCCGGCTACTTCATCGAATGCAACGAGGTCAAATTTCATGACCAGCCCCGGTTTATCCTTCCTTCCTTTCCAACCGAAGAGATCCGCAACACTTCCTTGTCCTCCGGATAAAAGGATGACATTCGGCGACATCTCACGATACACGAAAGATTTGCCTGTCCCGCGGGGGCCCAGTTCGATCATATTGTAATTCTTTTCAACCATTGGAACGAGACGAAGAAGGAAGAGCAGTTTCCTCCGAAAAGTGAAATCGGGATGATTGGTTTCATATCCCATAGAACGGATGAGGAGATTGATCCACTCTTCTCTGGAAAAATGTGATCTCCCCTCGACAAATTCCGAAAAATTGGAACTTGCGATCTGTATGGGGGAGAGTCGTCGGATGACGAAAGGACGGATCGCACCGTCACTTCCAAGGCTATCATCATAATTCAGTTCAATATTTGCCCAAATCCCTCCAGTTAAGAGCCGTTCGTTTCCGTATACGAGGGAATGATCGATGTGAACTTTATCGAGACCACAGGTGGTCAGTTTTGCCCAGAATTTCCCCCCGGCAACTTTTTCATCGAAGGTGACACTGACATGGTCAATCAGTTTCATCGTGCCCTGGACTTGGAGCTGGGCTTTGATAAGCTCAGTCTGGTCAGGTCGAACAATGCGTTCTGCAATGGCGCCTTTTACCAGTTCGAGCCCTTTATTAATCTCTTCTTCATTTGTCGTTGAGCAGTATTTTCCCAATAAATATTCAAGAACGTAAATCGGGATGTTAAAGCCGATCTTGAGTTTTTTTACCAGGTCTTTCCTGACAAATCGTCCCGGAAAAGCGTGTGCAATTTTACTATCAAGATCGTCAAGCAGAAGTTCCGGGGCCATAGTGTATCAACGTTTTATATTCCTTTTATTTTTATATGTTCTGTGATTCTCGATGTGCATACTCAGAACCATTCATCGAGTTCTACTTTCAAAATAACGCTGGTGTGATCCAAGGGTTCCCCGGTTTCCTCATCATAGACCCAGAGTGTCAGCTTGGCATCATACGGTGCCTGTGCCGATTGATCTTTTTTGATAGTGATTGTCTGAGGGCCTCCCCCGGGTGTGATATTCACCGGATGCTGTGACGTGAAGATGAGCTCCCCGGATTCGTCATGAATTATCTTGACAATGACATTTCGGGAAATAAGTGTGCTATCGATGGAGCCATCAAGACTTTTTTGGATAGCACCTGCCGGGGCTACTTCGATCCGCTGTTCCAGGGTAGTAATCTGATCCACTGGTTTTATCACAACACCAATTTTTTTACTCTTCCTCGGATAGGAAACAGTGATGACTGGAATGATCAGCTCCTGAAGGGTTGCGCCGCCATGGAAGTATCCGATCCCTCCGTAGGTCTCGAACACATTGACGCTTCGGGGAATCATGCATTCCAGATCGCTGCCAGCTATCGTGACCCGAACGGCGGTATCATGCGTCAGATTATATCCGGCAATTGCGCGACGGCATTTCCAGAGTAGCTCTCCTTCGGGTTTGCTGATGTATTCATCCTTTTCCGGTTCCCAGTGGAAGAACCCGTGGTCGGTAGTGATGAGAATAGTAGGATAGCCCCCGCGTTGCAGGAGTTTCACAACACGGACATATCGGTCAAGTATCTCTTCGGCACCTGAGAATTGCAGTTCATCATCATGACCCTCTTTGTCCAGCTGATCACCGAATACGAAAAGGATTTTACCGAGATTTTTGGCATTGATATCGTCAGGAGATGCAGTGAGAATCTCGTTTATCGTCTTGAAGTGTTTTATTTTTGTTTCATGGAGTTTGAAATGACCTGAAAGGAAATCACGCCGTTTTGCCAGTATCGCGAGATTGCCGGAAAAGCCGCTTGTTGTTACCGAAAAAGAATCCTTATAGATTTTTATTTCAATGTCTTGAGGATCGATCGGCAATGCATAGGCCATACCGAGTGCGGTGATGGATGGCAAGGGTGCCCGGACTGGGACAACCGTTGCACGTTTTGCCGGTTCACCGGCATTGAGCATGCCGGCAAGGCGCTCTCCCAAGTCATACCGCAGGGCGTCAAGGTAGATGATAGCGACCGGACTTTTGGCAGTGTCTTGTTTCAGAAACTTTGTAATGAGTTCCCCTGCATAAGGTCCGAGATTGCCAGCATCACTTTCTTTCGCGATCAGCTCAGAGAACGCCCGATTGGAGCTGTCGAGATGCCGATGATATGCTGAACGAAGTCGTGTACGCACTTTCAGTAATTCAACTGGCATGTCATGGCCATCAGCGAACAATACTTCTCCGGCACTGTCAATCTCCCATCCTTTTTCTGTGAACCAGCTTACTGCATCGTTGACAGTTCGCCACCGCGTGCTGCAGGATGTTTGTGCAACCAGCCGTTGTGCGATTTCGGCCATCTGGATGAGTTGGTCCCATCTGACTTTATTCTGTGAAGTTGAACCCCAGAATCCTGCCGCATGGGACTTGTAAAGCCGGATTTTATCGGCAAGATACGCAACAAGCTCCGCATCATTCTTACAGGGCTGGATAGTCTTTAATTCTCTATTGAAAAGTTCGTGTTCTATCGTGCGGGAGGCATAGGTATGTTCGGTCAGGGTAATACCTGACGCCCAGAAGCGCAATGGGGTCCTCTTCTCTGCTTCAACAGCCAGCTTCTCAAACGAGGGGATGTAATCGATACGTTTCATCAACTCGCTCAGGAGACTCAGCGCTTTTTCCTGCTGGAGATCATTGATGATGAGGAAGGACGTGTCCTGACCGGGGTCGACCGGTGATTTCTTTACCGTGTCGGTACAGAGGAGAACTGCGAGCGCCTGAAGCTGCCATTCGGGGTTTTTTCCCATATGTGGTTCGGGAAGGCCGAACTCTTGTAATACTCTCCGGCAAAAGATACCGAAGCGCTCTGGGTCATTTAGGTCAGCAACTGCTTCGCTGTCGCCCGAGAGCATCCCCAGAATACAGTTGTTGTCGCAGGTATCCCGATCGGTTACATTCTGCCAGGTGGAAAGCGGCTTTTCCAGTTGTGTTCGGGTAAATGCCGGCAATGAGTCACCGAGTTCATGAATTTTCGCAGGGTTGACACCATAATTGAGAAGGGCATCTTCAAGGGAATATTCCCATACCAGATCTGCCCGTATCTCGAATACCTTGAAGTAGCTTATATCGCTGCGGGCTCTCGGTAGCCAGATTATCCTGCGCTTATCATCGTGAGATTCAGCATGGAACCGCTCCCTCAGCTCCAATTCAGAGATATCTTCGGTCCAGAGCTCAATCTCCGTGTCTTCCTGGACCTCTATAAGAAGGTCCTTCCAGACCCGGTGCGGGTCGCACCAGACAATATAGGGGGATGCATGGCCTGAGCGGCTGAAGGTATCATTGATTTGCTCGGTGAGCCACTGATGGAAGCTGTCGGGTGCGGAGGACATGTTACTATTACATATTTGGCGGGATGATTGTATTTTTCCTTTTGATTATCGGAATATTCAAAATAGTAACCGTGGGTAACTTGCATTCGTCTGCCATGAGCGCGAAGGATTCATTCTGCATTAGGTAATACAGTGAGTACGAGATCTCGAAATGAAAATTGTCAATATCGTTGCAACGGTCATCCTTACTAAACCCCTTGATCTCAATGAGGTCCACAAGCATCTTCCCGGTTCAAAATTTCCAAAAACAGGATCCCCGTGGCTTCAGTATCGTCTTCAGCCAGAGAATTATTACACGACGTTTTACAAATCAGGAAAATTCCTGGTAACGGGTGTCACCTCGCCAGACAAGATCCGGCCTATCGCAGATCGGATTATCTCAATTCTGAAGAAAAATGCTATCGAAGTGGAAATTACCGAAATTCGGATTCATAATTTTGTTGTTGTTGATACGATAGGTCACACCGTGCAATTTGACAAAATTATCGCATCATTACCGGATGTGAATATCGAATATGAACCAGAGCAATTTCCTGGAATGATCATTAAAAAGGATGGACATTCGTTCCTGTTATTCAGTTCCGGCAAGATTATTCTGACCGGTGTGAGGGATATTGAATCAATAATGCCGGCACTGAATGCATTCAAAGAAAAAATTGCACGGTTGTAGGAAGTCTCACTCAACATTGGGTGTAACGGAATACAGGGTGTTTTTAATATCTGATTGTGTTAATTTTCCCAAACCAGTATACCCCTGTTTTTTCCGGTTGTTGTATCCTGTAATAATTGCATTGACTGTTTTTTTGTATACAATCTCAGCTTCATTTTGTTTCTCGGATTCGTAAATGATATGAATAGTGTCCCCCTCAATGAAGAAGACTGCAAATCGATCATTGTTCTTCTCACATTTGATGGTGTTGATATCCGGAAGTTTGAGGAATTCTGTACCTTGCTGGGTGAGGCACTCAATCAAAACATTTTCCAGATATTTTTGATCCATCCCAAGTTTGCCAGTTTGATCCATAACATGTCAAAGGTGTCACCTATCGCCAGCAATTTTTTGTCAGGAAAATCAATTTGACAGTTCACGAATTCAGTGTGGATGCGCGGATGAAATACCCCAATT
>Ga0209269_1000773_pt1 | contig 23336 bp, 26 predicted proteins | sample MTBAKMMethaMetaG_FD_187455 | JGI IMG/M metagenome (GOLD analysis project Ga0209269, IMG submission 187455) | Enrichment culture microbial communities from Arthur Kill intertidal strait, New Jersey, USA, that are MTBE-degrading - MTBE-AKM (Arthur... | ecosystem: Environmental > Aquatic > Marine >... | reverse complement strand
AGCTCATCACGGTGGAGAACTATCCTGCCATAAGGGAGCATGTCTGGACCGTGAGCGATCTGGTCAACTACTATGACCACCTGATAGACATGATAGAGGTCAAGAACATCGACCCGGCCAAGGTCCCGCCGGTGGTCGCCTCGCTCCATCGCTGGAGGGACAACGCCGGAAAGTTGGCTCAGATAGTATGTCAGATGGAGGACTCGGAGGCTCCCTGACCTCGGAAGGATGATTAGTCCGCTCCTTCTTTTACCTGTAGGAACAATGAGAGAGATCACGCTTCGTCCTCATCACCTGCTCTGTGTCATGTTCTTCGTAGGCAAAGGGTACGATCAGAGTTTCGTGCGGAACATGGAGAGGATAGTATCGGAACTAAGGAGGCCTGGGGACCTTTTGGTACGATTGAGGGCCGACTGTGACGATATATGCATGTGCTGTCCCCACCGGTCGTTCGACCGATGTGAGTTCGAATCATCGGTGAGGCGGAAGGACCGTTCGGTGGCGTCTTTCCTGGGACTGGATGAGAACGCGGCCCTGCTCGCGGTCACGCTGATGAGGCTGGTACAGGAACGCCTGGAGGAGTTGGATGGTCTGGAAGGCGTATGCGGAGAATGCGAATGGATGGAGGTCTGCAACGAGAGGTTGACCTCCGTTCGCAGGGAAATGAACTGGAACGCGGAGGAGCGTCCTGAGGAGCCTTTCGGACGATGATCGAATAAGCACAACCCCTAAATTTTGCCATGAAAGGCGCTCTGGTCTGGTGCGGGGACGGCCCGATATATCAGATCAGGCCCGATCTAGATAAATCCCCGGTCATCGTCCATTTCCACCCTACTCATAATATGTACAACTTTTTACGAGAACAGCGGTACCGTCGGAGAGTTCAAACTGGGATGATGTTCGATCGGTGTCCGCAACCTGGGCTCCCGACACGCGGATATCATGATCTGGTCGAGGTTCTAGCATTCAAGCTCCTTACCCCCCACCGATCAGAACCCTAGGTGGACGATGAGCATCGGTGCGGGACCGGGCCGTTCGCCCATGGCGTCGGAAGCTCTACTCCTTCAGAGCTTCCACGAACTCCTCGATGGGTATGGCTGCCATGGTAACCGTTTCCAGGGTCCCCCGAGAGCCCAGGGCCACCATCACCTTGACCACGGTCTCGTTGTCCGGGGCCTCCAGCACGTTCATGAAATCATATTTGCCCAGCAGCGCGTACTGATGCATCACCTTGGCCCCCATTCTCGATATCTCCTCGTTCACCTCTCTTAGCCTCTCTGGCCTGGCCTTAAGGGTCTTCCGACCCTCGTTGGTCAGTCTGGACAGAACCACATACACTGCCATTTTTTATTCCCCTGGATAATGTTGGGGATGGCAGGTCATAAAATTTTGCATAATCCCTTCAAGACGATGTCGTCTCCTCATACACCTTCACGTTGCGGAAGTTGAACCAGAAGGCGGTGACCGCGGAGAGGTATATGGCAGCAGCGAGAATGAACGGAAGGGCGAAGAAGCCCGCCGCCAGCAACGTCCCCCCGATGACCGTGGTGACGCTGTTCGGGACCCTCCATACGATGGAGTTTATAGCGCTCGCCAGCCCCCTGTCCTCCTTGTCCACGATGCCCATGAGATAGGAGTCCATGATCGGCCCGGCCATGTTCATCATGGCCGCGCGGACGAGATACATCGCACCGGCCCAGACCGCCCCCGGCATGAACGGTATGGCCAGCATGAATATGGTGGAGAAGGCCTGGGTCATGACTATGGCTGGCACCTGACCGTAGCGATGGGCCAGGCGTGGGCTGAATATGGCCGCCAAGCCTATGGACAGGGAGGACAGCGCCAGCAGAGGACCGGTATAGGAGTCAGGTATCCCGTATCTCAGGAAGAACCAGGTGGGTATGAGGGGTATGATCAGCCCCGCCCCCAGCCCTATGAGGGTGTTGTTTATGGAGAAGCGCAACAGCGTCTTCTTGCTCCTCTCCTTGAGAAAGCTGCCCCGGCGCAGCTTGGAGGAAGGGGCGCTGACCTCATACCCCCTCAGCAGATAATGTACGGATATCGGAGACATCAGAGTGATGAACCCTAGAAGAAAGAAGGTCCAGGAGTGCAGCTGCTCGGAGGACCACCCTCCCCACCCCGTTATCCAGGGGAAGACGAAGGGGAGAGCGAAGCCCAGGCCGCTCAGCGCTCCGTTCACGATGAAGGACAGGGAGAAGGCCATCTCCCGGTTGTCCACCGTGGTCTGGTCAGCGATCATGGCGTTCCATGTCGAGAGTATGGCGCCCTCCGCCACCCCGGAGATGATGGCCGCCAGCATGAACAGGCTAGGATCGGCGGAGAAGGAGCATATGAACATGGAGAGGGGTAGCAGACCCAGACCCATGAGCAACAGACGCTTCCTTCCTAGACGGTCGGACATGAAACCGAAGGGGATGGCGCTGATGATCATGGCCAGCCCGGACAACCCTATGATGAGACCGACCTGGGTCGAGCTCACTCCCTGTTCCGGCAGGTAGGCGGAGATGGCCGTTATGAGATAACCATAACCGATGGCGCTGAAGGAGGTCAGAAGGATGAGCCATTTGACCTGTGCCGGTACCTTGACCCCTGAGTTGGCTAAGAGCTTGGACCTCTGAAGTTCGACTATGATAACACCCTTGATCATGCCTGCGTTTCGTTCGGCAGGACGAATCGGGTTCTAGTATCAGATAGTTGCGGTCAAAAATGATTTTTACGCGAACAATAGGTATTATTGGCTGCGAGACGATAAGGTCCTGAGGACCATGCTACCCATCGCCCCTTTGATGATAGAGCACCGCACGATCGAGAGAATGGCCGCCGTGATGAAGGAGCAGGCGGAGAGATTGGAGGTCGGTCAGGAGCTGGACCCCCGTTTCATACCTGAAGTGGTGGACTTCATGAGGACCTATGCCGACCGTACCCATCACGGCAAGGAGGAGGACATACTCTTCCGGGCGCTCAAGACCAAGGGTATTAGCGCCGAGCATCGTCGCACATTGGAAAGACTGGAGAGCGACCATGTGAAGGCCAGGAAGATGGTCTCCACGTTGTCCGCCCTGGGGGAGGAGCACATGCTGGGACACCCGGGGGCGGCCTATCAGGCATCATCGCTCATGAAGGACCTGGCCTCCCTGTATCACGAGCACATCGAGCTGGAGGACCAGGGCTTCTTCGTGCCGGTGATGGTCTACCTATCGGTCGAGGAGAGAGCCCTCATGCTGGAGGAGTTCAAGGAGTTCGATTCCCGCATGATCCACGAGCGATACGGTAAGGCGGTCGAGCGCCTGGGAGGGGAGGTGGTGACGCACATCTCCCGGGAGGACGGCGATCGCTGGAGATGCCGGGTGTGCGGTTACATATACGATCCCAGGGAGGGGGATGAGGAGGCGGGCGTCCCTGGCGGCACCGCCTTCGCCGACCTTCCTGATGATTGGGTGTGTCCGGTGTGCGGAGCGGGGAAGGACGCTTTTGAGCACCTCTGAAGACAACTTTTAAGTCCGCCCCGCTGAAATGATTGCATTATGAGAGAGGATGGTGTCGGAGAGGCCTTCCAGCGGGGGACCAAGCACCGCCGGGACCGTCTGGTCGGGCGACGCATGGACTGGGAGAGGAGGCCGGAGACGTACAAGGGCTACCCTGGTCGGCCCACTGTCACTTTGCCTAGGCCGGACGGTCCAGTGACGTCGCTGGACGAGGTCCTGAGCTCTAGGAGGAGCGTTCGGACCTTCCTGCCCGAGCCGCTGTCCCTGGAAGAACTGTCATACCTGCTCTGGGCCTCCACCGGGATCACCAGGAGGGAGCGGGGATATGAGTTCCGCACCGCGCCCTCCGCCGGCGCCCTGTATCCCGTGGAGACGTATGTGGCGGTGAACGATGTGGAGGGTGTCGCGCCTGGCATCTATCATTACTCCATTCGCGATCATAGATTGGAGCAGGTACGGAAGGGGAGTTTGGGGGTGGAGGTGGCCAGGGCCGCCCTGGACCAAGGCATGTGCGTCAAGGCTCCCGTGGTCTTCATATGGACGGGCGTGTTCGAGCGTTGCCGCTGGAAGTACGGGGAACGGGCGTACCGCTACGTGTACCTGGACGCCGGGCATATCGCCCAGAACCTGGCCTTGGCCAGCGTCTCCCTGGGGCTGGGCAGCTGCCAGGTCGCCGCAACCTATGACGATGAGGTCAACGAGCTGTTGGGGACGGATGGAGAGGAGGAGAGCGTGCTCTACCTGAGCGTGGTCGGAAGACCTGAACGAACCGGCGCAAACGATTAATCGTTCCCTCATCATCACCCGCCGATGCCACTGATCTGCCCTAGATGCGGTCATCGCCCCAGCGGAACGGACAACTTCTGCATGCAGTGCGGATATCCCAAGGCTCAGTTCGTCGACGACGCGCCTCGCCAAGAGCAGGCGGCGGACCGACCGGCTCCTGGGACAATGAACCAGCATAGGCTGGAATCGACGACGCCTCAGCCGCCATCGTGCCAGATACCTGTTCAACAGCCTCTGCAACCGGCCCAACCACCGGTCCAGCAGTCGATGCAACGGCCATATCAGCCGTATCAGCAGCAGGGCTCACCGCAGGGAATCCCACTTCCACAGATGATCCCGTACAAGAGTTCGTCCGGAGGTCAGGCTCAGAGCGTCCCGAACCAGATAGGTCCATATCAGGTGTATAATCCCCCTCAGGACCCTCGGCAGGGACAGACAGCCCCGTCTCGGTCCCTGGGGACTGATGGATCATACCAACCCCCAACTGGTGGCCCTCCAGTCCAACAGCAAAAGACCGCCCAATGGACACCTCCTGCCCAACAACCCTATCAACAGGTGCACCAGATGCCCATGGCACAGCCTCCGGCACAACGGCCTGAGCAGGCGCCCCAACATCCTTCTTATCAACAGCCGGGTCAGACCGCCCCTTGCACGACCCCCGTCCCAATGCCGGAGCGGCAGTACCAGCCGTCCCCTTCGATGCCACCTGCCCAAGGGCCCGCACCCCCTCAGCAGGCACCTTACGGCACTCCCGCCGCCCATCCCCAGTACTCGCAATGCCCTCCATCGTCATCGACGCCCCCGGGCCAGCAACCTCATTTCGGCCATGCGCCCATGGGAGCTTCCCAACATCCATTGATGCTCATGCCCCAGCTGGCCGCGGCCGCCGGGCTGCGCCCCAACGAGAGACCGGTGCAGCTATGGAGGGCGGGACTGGAGATGAGCTATGTGGGAATGGATGACGAGGACCTTAATCACACATTGAACGGGTTACTGCTGGCCACTGACCAGCGCCTCATCTACATACAGGAGAAATGGCTCTTTGGCAAGAGCTACAGACCCTGCGAGAGCATAGAGTACGGACAGATCGCCAAGTGGAACGTCCATCGCTTCATGCGGGTCAAGAATTTGGTGGTGGACATGTCCGTGGGAAGGGACCGTCGCAAGTCGTTCCAGAACCTCTACGAGGTGGACCCTTTTACCTTGAACGCCTTGGCCCCCTGGCCTGCCGAGCAGGCCCAGGCCCTGTTGCATAACCTGATCGAAGGCAGGAATTGACGGTCCTCCGCTGACGCACCTCAGGCCCGGTCCCGCACGATGGTCCTGGCCACCCGCAGGCCCAGGGCCGCTGCCAGCAACATTGTGGGCATTCCCTGGGACCGGGGCACCAGGGAGAGGTCCGCCAGCCATAGCCCCTCCGGAAGGTCGGAGGGGCGCATCCCGTCAACGTCCTCGGGGCGCAGGGGGCGGGTGCCGCCCAAGTGACCTCCGTTCATCATGCCTTGTACGAAGGGACGATGCACCCCGGCCTCGGACAAGATGCTCTCCACGATCCCGATGGCCTCGTTCAGATGCTGCCCGTCCTCCTCCGTGAGGGACTTCTGTATGTTCCCTTGCTCGTCCACGCTCCCGTTGGCGGAATCGGCGAGCTTGATCATCAGCCCCACCCGGTCCCGTACCCCCACAGACCTCCAGGCCGGATGGAAGAAATGAGATAGCAGGTCCAGGTACGGCGATATCATGTAGCTGCCCCGGTGGAGATACCAGGACATGGGAACCTCGTTCAGCTGATCGGCCTTGGGCAGAACGCCACCGATGGTGATCACCGGGTCCATCCAAAGTCCATCGTTGACCCCTAACCCCGAACGGATGAGAACCTGGGCCGTACCTACGCCTCCGGCCGCCAGCACCACCTGGTCGGCCTTCATTGTGACGGTGCCGGCGGGCGTCAGGGTCTGGACCCCTATCGCCCTGCCTCCCTCGAGGACCACCTTTTGAACCTCGTGCTCATGGTGGACCAGCGCCCCATTTCTGCGCGCCTCCTCCACCCAGGACCGGGAATCCCATTTGGCTCCGTTCTTGCAGCCCAGCTCGCACATCCCGCAGTCCGCGCACCGGTCAGCGTCCATGGCCTTGGGGGATACCTGAGGCGAAAGGCCCAGGCCCTCCGCGGCATCGAACATGACCCGGGTGATCGGTCGCCAACGGTCGCGGGGCACGGTGCACATAGGGAGCAGGGATTCGATCTGGTCGAACTCCTTCCTTAGGTCCAATCCTATCTCCCTCAGCCCGCGCTCCGTGCGCATCATGTTGCCGCAAGAGAGCACGGTGCAACCTCCCTCGCCCACCCCCCTGATGCCCACGACCTCTCCGCATCTGACAGTTCGCATGTGAGGGAAAAGCCTGGTGATGTTCCTCTCGGCCCCCAGGGCGCCCACCCGACGCAGCGGCTCGGCGTGCCTGACCTTCCTGGTCAGCGGCCTGAAGGGCCTCCCAGCCTCCAGCAGGTGGACCTCGGTCCCTCTCGATGAGAGCTGGAGGGCGGCCATGGCCCCTCCCGCGCCACTTCCCACCACGATCGCTCTCATGACCTTCCCTCCCATGCGATCCGTGCGGTGCAGCACGGCGTTCCCGGACGGTTACGGGTCTCGAACCTCATGCTCACCTGTGGATCGAGGCCGGACACCACCCCCTCGTCCATCGCGCTGATCACATCGCAGGTCAGCTGACCATAGCCCTGGGAGAGGGAGCATCGGACCACGTTCATCGTCCCCTCCCGCCCCTGCATCTCCACCTGGAACTCGATGCCCAGCATGCGGTAGAGCAGCCTGGCCGCGGCCAGGAACTCCTCGGGGTCGCCGGACAGACGTAGCCTGGAACGCAGGTCCCGCCCCATCATAGACCCTGCTTCGAAAAGGGCCTTTCGTCCCTCCTCCAACGCTCCCTCGCGCCCCTTGTGAGAGACGAGGGCGTCCACCAGCTGGGCGTGCCTGACTGCCATCTGCCGTCGGTACTCCGCGGGACGTGATGAACGACCCCCCTTGCCCGAAGGCATGTCCGCTCCCTCACCTCCCAGGAGGGGAAGCAGGGCCTGCACCACCATGCCATCGATCCTCCGTAGCCATTTGGTCTGCCACCGTCCTCGCAGGAAGACGCCGGCCAACGCCAACCGCGCGTTCATCTTTCCGCCTCCCTGCCCAGGTGCGCCACGTTCGACGGCACAGGCCCCTCGGAATAGAGGCATCTGATGATGTCATGGTGCTTGGCCATCAGGACCTTCCGGCGCAGCTTCAGATTGGCGGTCATCTCTCCCTTCTCGATGTCCAGGTCGTAAGGGAGCACGGCCCAGGCCTTGGGCCTTTCCGGACCGGCCAGTTCGAGACCGGCCTTGCGCACCCCTTCGTCCCAATGTGCGCTCGGTCGGTCCAGCTGGTCCTTCTCCACCCATAGTATCGCCGTCCCGTAGGGCCGACCGTCCACGATGAACATGGCCTCCGCAACCCCCGGGACCTGCCTCAAGGCCGACTCGACCTTAACCGGCATGATGCTCTTGCCGTAGGAATCGATCATCATCTCCTTTATGCGACCCTCGATGACCAGACTGCCGTCCTCGGTGATCCTCCCCAGGTCTCCGGTGCTGAGCCAATCCGTTCTGCCGTCGCCGGAGAGCGGATGATGGCCGCGCATGACCTGCCCTCCCCGGACCTCTATCTCCCCCTGTGCGGTGGTCCTGATCTCGGTCTCCGGCAGCGGCTCGCCCACGGTGCCGATCCGGTTGCGCCCGACCCTGTTGAGGGTTATGAGGGGCGCCTCGGTCAGCCCGTAGGCGTTATGCACCTCAAGGCCGATGGAGCGCAGGTCGGCCAGCAGTTCATCGCTGCAGGGGGCCGAGCCCACTATGAGCTGATCGCATCGGTCCAACCCGGCCTTTCTCAGCAGGAGTTGACCTAGAGAACGGTTCCAACGGCTTGATCGAAGGGCGGACCCAGGGCGTCCACGAACCCGTCCCAATACCGACCCTTGGAACCTGTCCCAGAGCTTCTCGTAGAACCGGGGGACGGAAAAGAATATGTTCGGCCGCACCAGCGGCAGCGCCGAGGGCAAGGACCGGAGGTCCTCCAGGAAGTACAGGCGCAGGGGGGCCGGGGCGTAGTACGGAGAGAAAGTGCCCAGTATGCCCTCCACCACGTGGTTCATGGGCAGGAAGGACAGGTAGCGCACCTCCTTGTTCCTGGCCGACCATGGTGGCAGGGAGGCGATGGTCTCGGCCATCCAACGAAGGTTGGCATGATCGAAGACGACGCCTTGCGGCATTCCCGTGGTGCCCGAGGTGTAACGGATGGTGGCCAGGTCGTCCAGGCGAACATGGGGGAGCTTTTCCGCCTCCCTCCCGAGCCCCAGGAACTCGTCCCAGCCCATGGCCCCTTCCACCTTTCCCTGGCGCAGGAAGGATACGCAGGTCACGCCGGGGAGGTCCTTGGGAAGTTCCATGAACCGGGGCGTACCCACCAGGAGGACCTTGGCCCCGCTGTCCTGCATTATGGCCATGATATCGCTCAGTGGACTGGTATAATAGAGCGGTACGCTGATAGCGCCGGCGAGCCCGATGGCCGTCTCCACGACCAGGTAGCGCGCCGAGTTGAGGCCTACCACCGCCACCCTATCACCTTTGCTCACGCCCAAGGACATCAGGGCCCTGGCCGCCCTTGTGATGTCCTCCTTCACCGACGTCGCTTCCCTTTCCACTAGCTGGCCGTCCACGATGTCGAAGATACGCACCGGCCTCTTGCTCCGACCCAACCGGAAATGTAGCTGCTCCTGCACGGTCCGCTCGGTACGGTGCATGAAACCGTATCTGGTACCGAACTCCAGCATCTTATTCAGATGAAGCCTCCAATCGTAGTGCGGAGGCTCCAACAGTTCGTCCCAGGCGTCGCGTCGGAACACCTGCCCTTGCTCCAGATAGGATAGGAGAGGGCGCATGTCGCCCTCCTTTCCTCTGAGCTTGGCCATGCTCCCGGCCGCTGAGACCAGGAACGCCCTGCTCCGGCCGGGCATGTCGATGAACCTCCCCTTTCGCAGCTCGACGCCCAACCTGGAGGAGGCCCATTCCCGCACCAGGTCCATCATCTCCCGGACCGTGGGCAACATCTCAGGTGGAGGGACCAGATGCAGCGTCCTACCAGCGCCTCGAGGGTCCATGGTCACCCTCACCACGGCGTCCGAGGCCATGTCCCCAGGCACCATATTGACCTTGCAGAGGGGGTCGACCGGCATTAAGCGGATACGTCCTGTCAGGTATAGGCGCAGAGGGTAGTAGAGGGTGTTGAAGGTCCTTATCCAGCCTCGTTCAGTTTCCCCCACCACCATCACTGGGCGGAACACGGTGAAGGGCAGACCTGACCCTACCACGAGCGATTCGCCCTCCGCCTTGCTCCGCTCATAATCGTTGGAGAAGTCGCTTCCTAGGTCGTCCTCGGATATTTCCCCCTGCGCCCTGCCGCACACGTAGGCGGTGGATACGTGGGAGAACCTCCACAACCTCCCGTCCAGATCGATCGTCTTTGCCAGGTCCAGCAGGTTGCGCGTGCCCTGGACGTTGGTCTCCCGAAGCTTTTCCAGGCTGGCCTCGATGCGCAGGTCGGCTGCGGCGTTGATTATCACCTCCACCTCCCTCCTTATGAGCCCGAGGTCCTCGTGGCTGAGGCCCAATGATGCTTGACGAACGTCTCCGGCAAGGGGGACAAGTTCCCTTCCGATCGCCGCTGTGAGCTCTGGCCATTCCCACCAGGCATTGTGCAGGCGGGCCGCCGCTTCCTCCGCCCCTTGCGCCCGCACCAGGACATAGGTCCTGCCGCCCTCGGTCAAAAGTCGCTTGGCAATCAACGTGCCTAGAAAGCCGGTCCCTCCGGTGAGCAAGGTGGTCCGGGGAGGGTTCATTCGCACCATCCTCTGATGGCCAGGAACTCCTTCAACAGGACGCGGTTCTGGGCCATGCGGCGCATCTGGTCGTCAAAGCCATGGCGCACTTGGACCCTTATGCGATCGGGTTCGTCCATGAGCATGGTCACGCGGCGTTCGACATCCTGCCAATCGATGTGCCTGCTGGCGGGGATGAACAGCTCGTCCTTGGTCCCGACCTCTTCGAAGAGGTCCTCCAGGCGTTTGTCGTGGCCTATGGCCATCATCGGCACGCTGGCGGCCATGGAGAGCACCGCGGCGTGGTAGCGGGAGGTGATGAGAGCGTCCAGCTCCCTGAGCCCTTGGGTCATCTGATGCGCGTTCCGCTCTCTCGAGCTGAGCACGGTCGCTCCCTCCGGATGCTTCATCATGCTGCGGACGTCCAGCACCAGAGGTTCGTCCAGCTCTTCCATGCTGATCAGGACGATCTCCTTCCCCCACCTGTCGATCAGGTCGTCCGCCAGCGCGGCGTACCCTCTGACCAGGTCCTCCCGGGCCCGGCATCGTTCCGAGGAACGCGAGTAATAATAGGGCCAGCGATAGCAGTCCCTCTTCCTCCCCCAGGGCCGGAAGACCACTGGCCAAAGATGGAAGTCCACCAAGGCCATGCCCACCTTTCCCGAGGGAGCACGCTTCTCGGGCAGGGGGGCGGGAAGGTCGAAGTCAAAGGCGGTGTCCGCGGTGACGACGATGGGCGCGGTGACCCCCCAATCATTCAGGCGCTGCGCCGCATTGTAGGTCCTCGTGATGATCAGATCGGTCTTGCTGGCATGCCTCATGACCTTCCCGACGTTGCCAGGCTTGATATGGCCGGCGTCTATGGCATAGGCGAGGCTGGCCTTCCCGAACCGCTTGGCGAAGCGGGTGCCCCAGAGATATGCGTTCAGCAGTGTGGAGGTCCAGGTGTCCATGTAGCAGCTGCCCTCCACCAGCATCATCATGTCGCTCTCCTTTACCAGCCTCCTCAGGGTGAAATAGTAGATGGCCGGGATGGCCACGACACGCAGGCCATCCTCATCGCTCAGATACCTGCGAAGGTTGCGCACGTTGAGGGAGGGGACGGTGATGCGTACCCCAGGACCGCAGACCGCCCGGAGGTCGTCGATTACCTTTAGAAGTCGGGCCTCTGAACCGGTGTTGTTGGCACCGTTGTAGCCTATCAGGACCACCTTGATCTCGTCCATAACCACCTGACCCTGAGATTAGTATGCTATTCGACTTGAAAATATTTGGTCGTCCGACCGAGGTCGTCATCGGCGGACGACGAAGAGAGCGCGGGCCAGGGAGACCGCGTCACTCAATGAACTGCATCTCGACCCTGGCCCGGACCAGTTCCTGCTTGGCGGTGGTCTTTTCGAACACCTCATCGAACACCCCTGGCATGCGATCCTGCAGGACGTGCAGCCCCTCCTCGGTGATGCCCCCTTTGGTGGCCACCTTGGACCGCAGGTCCTCAATGGTGACCTTTCCCTCAGTGAGCGCCAAGGCCGTACCCATCAGGGTCTCCAGCACCATGGCCCGAGCCACTTGTGGATCTATGCCCCTACGCCTGAACCCGGCCTTTGCCAGCTGATCGACTATCTCCGCGATGAGGGCCGGACCGCAGCTTGTAAGGTCGGTGGCAACGTCCATGTTGTCCTCTGGGACCAGGTATACCTGTGAGGCGGAGGACAGGGCCTCCTCCAGCGCGCGTGCCTGTTCTTTATTGACCGACCCACCATGACAGAGGAGGGAGGCCCCCCGTCCGTGTTCCATGGTGACGGAAGGGATGAGCTTGCTGACCGGTCCACCGCATATACGTTCCAGGCGGGCCAGGGGGATCCCTCCGTTCACCACCACGATATGGGCGCCTTGCGTCGGGGATATCTCCCGCAGCACATCTATCAGCTGATCGAACCGTACGGATACGAAGACCACGTTGCAGACGGCGGCGGACCTGTTTTCGGAGGCCACCGTGGCTCCGGGGAAACGTTCGGCCAGGGCCTCCGCCTTGGAAGGCGTGCGATTGGCCAGGACCGTTTGCCCGGGAGATATGCCTCCGCTGTTCAGAAGTCCGGCGGCCAGCGCCGTGCCCATGTTACCCAGTCCGATGAAGCCTGCCTTCAATTCAATACCGTCCGGGGCGGCAGAGGCGCCGCCCCGATTAAAAAGTAACGCTCCTAAAGCCCCAGTTCGTCAGCGTTCTCCCGCATGCCTTCCAGGGCCAGCTGCAGGAACTCGTCCCGGGGGACCCCCAGCTGCTCGCACACCATGATCCGCTCGCGGTCCACGCCCCGGGCGAAGTCCTTGTTGCCGAACTTCTTGACGATGGACCTTACCTTCACATCGGCCAGCTTTTTCGTGGGCAGTACCAGTGCGCAGGCGATCACCAGCCCGGACACGGCGTCCGCAGCCACCAGCCCTCGTTTGAGAGGATTGTCCACTGGGACGTTGGTGGCTTCGTGGTTATGCGCCAGGATGGCCTGGGCGACCTCCTCGGGCACCTTCCCCTTCAGGATATCGCAGGCTATGACCGCGTGGTCCTCCATGCCGTGGCACTCCTCGAAGTCTATGTCGTGTAGTATGCCGGTCATCTCCCATGCACCAGCGTCCTCTCCCAATCGCTGGGCGATACGCCTCATGACCGCTCCCACGGCGATCATGTGCTTCAGGTTGCTCTCCTTGGACACGTGCCCCTTGACCAGTTCCAGCGCCTCTGCTCTTTCCATATCAATGCGGCCCCCTAGGCTCAGCCCGGCAGGTCATCACCGTTCAGACTATCAGTCTTCCAGCGGAAGGGCCCCACATGGCATCATAGACCGCCTCCACCGTGACCAAGACCGCGGCCTTGGCCGGAAGCTTGGGGTTGACGCTGTGCACCCACTTGCGCATCTCGTCGAACTGCGGTCCGGCCTTGTAGACCTTGGTGGACCCCTTGATCTGGTACGACTTCTTGGTCTCCCCATCATAGCACAGGATGGATATGCGCGGGTTCTCCGACAGGTTGGCGGCGGTCTTCAGAAAGAAGTTGTCTGCCAGCAGCAACGTCTCATCGTCCAGGATCTTCATCAGTCCGATGAAGATAACGTTCGGCGTACCATCCTTGGTGGCCGTCGCTATGGGTATGGGTTTCTGTTTCGCCAAGGCATCCTTTACTTCCACGGGCATCTTGACCAAATTGATCACCGTATCGGATTTAATTTCAAACCCTATAATGTTAATGCTTCAAAGACCACGAAAGGAGCGGCATACGTAGATCGAGCAAGAACCTTTTTGACGTCCGATGGTGCTAGATATAGCAATGGTCAAGCGCCTCCTGTTCGTTGAGCCACCCAAGGACTATTGGTTTCTGATGGGGGAATACCTCCCCCCGCCCATGGCATTGTTGGTCCTGGCCGCCTACGTGGAGAGGGAACTTCCGGGGATCGAGGTCGGGATCCTCGACTGCCAGGCGCAGAAGCGGGGATGGAATGGAATGGTCAAGGGCATGGAGGAGTTCGGCCCCGACGTGGTGGCCGCCTCCGGGTTTACCTGCAACGCCTACGGATGCGCCCGGGTGGCGGAGGAGGCCAAAAGGATCGACCCCCAGATAACGACCGTGATGGGCGGGCAGCACTTCTCCGCCCTGGCCGAGGAGTCCTTGCGTGATTTCCCGGAGATCGATCTGATCGTCCGGGGGGAGGGGGAGCTGACCTTAGTGGACCTGCTCGGTAAGCTGCGCAGGGGAGCGGGACCGGAGGAGGTCGCAGGATTGTCCTTCCGGTCTAATGGAAGTATCAGGCACAACCCGGCGCGTCCGTTGATAAGGGACCTGGACTCCCTGCCATATCCGGCCTATCACTTGGTTCGTGACAACCTGCCCATGTATCACTTCTCCATGATGGCCGGCAAGAACTCCCGATACTTGATAATGGAGGGAGGACGTGGATGTTCGCATCGTTGCTCCTTCTGCAGCCAATGGCGCCATTGGAACGGCGAGTGTCGCACCAAGTCCCCTAAGCGCATCGCCGACGAGATGGAGTTCCTCCACGATGAGTTCGGAGGCCGCTTCATCTGGTTGACCGATGACAACTTCGATTACGCCGGACGCGGGAACGGCATATACGAGGAGATGCGCGGAAGACCGTTCACCCAGGACGTAAGCTGGTTCTTCCAGGCCCGTACGGACGATGTGGCCGACCACCCGGATTTGGTGAGGCGGCTACGGGAGGTGGGCAATACCTGGATATTGATGGGAGTGGAGGCCGGAACCCAGGAGAGGCTGGACGAGTTCGGAAAGGACGAGAATGTGGGGGACGCCTCCCGGGCGATTAAGGTGCTCAAGAGCAACGATGTGTTCAGTCAGGCCATGATGGTCATCGGTTCCCGGCAGGACACGCATCGCTCCATCGAGGCCACCCGGGAGTACGTCCTGTCCTTGGACAGCGACCTCACCATATTCACGGTTCTGACGCCCTTCCCCGGCACCTCCGTGCATGAGATGGCTGAAAGGAACGGATGGATCGAGGACGGTAACTATGCCCATTACGACATGGTGCACGCCACCATGTCCACGGAGACCCTTACACGACAGGAGGTGCAGGGGGAGCTGCTGGACTGCTACCGTTCGATCTACGGGTCCGTGGCCCGAAACCTAAAAGGGATCTTTTCAGACAATGCCATAAAGAAGAGGGCGTACAGGCACATGGCCGGAAAGGGTGTCATCGGCAAGCTGAGGCGTTTGGTTTGAGAAAGGAGGGAGAGGTCCGTATATATCTGGCCCTTTCAACCATCGGGCTGCTCATGATGTTGTGCCTTCCCTTGATCGGAAGCACTGGGGAACTGTACCTTTGGCAGAGGGCCGTTGTCGCCGCCCTACTTCTGGCATGCAACGCCATGGGGGCATCGATGGCCTTCCGACCCAACTGGTCGTCGGGGTGTTTGAGGATAGGGGCGAGACCGGAAGAGGAGCGCCCTTCCGCCTCCAAGCCTTTCGTGGGCCATCATCCTGACTGCCCGACCTTCGCCGACCATGTTCTTGTGATAGGAGGGCGGCGTCTTTGCGCGGGCTGCCTGGGGCTGGGAGCGGGGTGCTTGTTATGCATACCCCTCGTGTCCATTGTCCTCCTGGACCGATCACAAGTAGCGCCGTTGGGGGGCGCTCTCCTGGTGGCCGGTGTGGTCCTGGTGGGCATGAACCTGTTCGAGTCGATACATGGTCCGCGAAGCGTCTGGTCCCATGTCCTGCTCAACGCCCTGTTCCCTCTGGCCTTCCTGCTCATAACTCTGGGTGCGCTGACCATCAGCGGTGAGCTGATGAACGGGATATGGGCCATACTATTGAGCCTGCTCTGGATAGAGACCAGGAAGGTCATATCGAGGGACCACCACGCCGCCATATGCTCAGAGTGCCCCAGCACCTGCAAGAGCTTTACGCGCTAGCGCTTAATGATCGTCTTGATCCCGATGTAGATGAATAGCGCCCCGATGATCAGAGCGAACACCCACCAGAAATTAAAATCGTACACCCACTTGGGCAGGCCTTCGATCTGGCTTATGACGAAGGTTGTGATGATCCAAGCACCGAAAAGGATGACGAGTATGCCCCAGAGCGTGCTACCAGACCGCCCGTGGCCCGAACATGTATCCTCGCATTCCTTCTCCGCCTGCTTGTCCCAGTCCCTTCTTTCCCCGCTCATGGCCGCTCCGCAGTTCTTGCAGTATCGGGAGTCGTCAGTGTTCTGTGCGCCGCACTTCGGACAATAGGGCATGATTGACCATGGGGCGGTCGGATAATAAACTGCCCCCTCGCAATGGATACCATGATTTCCTTGGACGAGCATCATATATCATATGACCATGAAGGAATCCGTAAGGACCGTGGCGGGATTGATGGAGCTGGCCGCAAGGACCGCCCCTAAGGCCATGGGCAAGGACTTCTTAGAGACCGTTCTGCTTACCGATGAACAGCGAATGCTCCTGGGAGAGGAGATGGTCGCCCATGGTAAGAACGAGAACATCATTGGTTTCATGCGGGACGGTCAGAACGTCCTTGACGCGGACGCGGTGGTGCTGGTGGGGCTTCTGCCCCATTTGGGCGTTGGGTTGGACTGCGGGGCCTGCGGCATGCCGGGTTGCGCCGAGTTCAACACCCGCTCGGTGAGCAAGGAGTTCCGGGGCCCGAACTGCGCCCTGCGCCTGCTGGACCTGGGCATCGCCCTGGGCTCCGCGGCCAAGGTGGCCTCCATCCACAACGTAGACAACCGAATAATGTACCGCGTCGGGGTCTCTGCCATAAAGATGGGGCTGTCCCAATCGAACATTTGCCACGGAATTCCGTTGTCAGCCACCGGCAAGAACATATTCTTCGACCGGGGGCGCTGATCACCTGGGCTGAAAGTCCCTTCCCGCCTTGAAGGCCTCCGCCACGGTGCGCCCCTTGACGAAGTATGGACCTCCAGAACTGAGGTATAGCAGCAGCTGGAGCTTTTCCATGTCGGGCCGGCCGGAGGTGAGGCACTCCTCGTCCACGTACACCTCCTCCACCTCCCCCACCACCATGTCCGTGCCCTCGAACTCGATGATGTCGTCCAGCGTCAGTTCCACGTTGATAGGACACTCCCGGGCCATGGGGGCGGTGAGGGTCTTCCCGAAGAACACGTCGAACACCATGGACTTGTCGACCTTGTTGCCGGAATGCAGCCCGCAGTAGTCCGTGGCGGCCACGGATGATGCGCTGGGGAGATTGATGCTGAACGTACCGTTCTCCTTGATGCCTTCCTTGGTGCATCGGTCCTTGCCCATCACCACCGCCATCATAGGCGGTTCATCATCGATCATAGTGGCCCAGGCCACCGTGCAGAAGTTCACCTTCCCCTGGCATTTCGCCCCGACGAGCACCACTGGCAGCCCCATCGTCGGCAACTTTCTACCCATGACGGTCTTGGTCATTTCGATCGTCTGAATATGATTTCAGTGGGATATCAATCATGCCGCCCCGATAGGTCACAGCGGCGTTCAGAGAGCATAACCCATAAATATCACCATGCTATGTCATGACATAGCACAGTAACAGTGCTTAAGATCAAGGAGGAAAGGAGATGGCCGATGCGAAGTCCGAAACACTGCCGTTCGCGGCAGACGCCCTGCACACCAACGCTCTGGCGGCGTCCAATGACGCAGCCTGGAAAGTGGGCGGGGCCGAGTACTACGGGCTTCGACAGGCCATAATGGAGGTGGGGAGGTCGGTCCTGACCCCGGGGTCCCGCCTGGTGGACCTGCACTGCGACCTGAGCGCCGTCATGCCTCTCGTGGAGGAGAACGAGGACCTCTGCCGCTTCACGTTGCTGTCTCCGAACGAGAAGGAGGCGTGGGAGTGCTTCGACCGGATGAGGACAAGGGTGAACCTCGGGTTCGTTGACGCTGCCCACCTGGACCTGAAGGACGGTTTTCCAGAGCTGTCCGCCCGCATGATCCTGGCGATCGGCGGGATGGAGGACCTTTCGACCGCGCGCCGGACGGAGGTGGCTGAGTCCATGCGCCGGAGGTTGGAGAGGAGCGGAGCCGCCGTGATCGTGGAGAAGGTTGAGGCCGATGGGGATGATGTTTCCGTGCACAGTGAGGCTGGTGGCATGGTCAGACCGAAGCGCCGCCGGTGGTCCCCCTTCGAATGGGAATCCCTGCTGATGAACGCCGGGTTCAGGACCGTTCAGCGGATCTGGTCGGACGGTGGAAAGGTGGCCTGGCTGGTCAGAAAGTGATCGATCGAGGGTTGATGGTCATCTCGGCATCTTTTGTTTCAAGAGGGATCGATCGTTGGACGAGGGCATGTTTCAGCCGATGGAGCAGCCGGGGCCTTCCCCTATTCGAAACAGCGGTGAGGAGCGTGAACCGGACTCGTTCATACGTGGCATGATGTCCAGAATAAGAATGGAGTGGTCGGACAAACCGTTCTCCCGCTCATGATGTGAGTACTTCGCCCATAGGGGATGATGGATGTGGGGCGAGGCCAGGGCATGGTCCGTCCTCATGCCTTTTCCTGTGGAAGAATACCATGAATATTCCCTTCCGACCTGATGATATTCCCTCCAAACGTCCCTCCAACCCATTTTGAGAAGCGATGAGAGGTGCTCCTGCCCCAGGAAGGGCGTCTCTTCCGTGTCCTGCTCCAGACCGGTGTTGAGATCGCCCACGATCACCGCCCTGGTCTGGGCGTCGACCGCCTCCTGCGCGTAGTCCAGAAGTGCCTGCCAGTGCTCCAGCTTGCCTGAGAGGTCGGAGGCCCCGGGGATGTGGACCGCCAACACCCTTAGGTCTGAGCCTTCCGGGGACACCTCCATGCAACGGTGCGGTGAGGTGCTGACCTTCTCCCCTTCCAGCTGCCTGATGGCCGTCTTGGACGCTATCAGGATGCCGTTGGTGCGGGGAGGGGGCTGGGAGTTGAGGATGTAAGGATAACCGAGCGCGGCCAGGGACAGGGACACCTCGATGATCCTTTCGGGGCGAAACTCCAGCAGTATCAGTAGATCGGGGTTGTGCCTGCGCACAGCCTCCAATATACCAGGGAAGCGCTCATGGGCGCCACCATACTGCAAGTTCCATTCCATGATCCGCATGAGCGGAGGTCCATCTGCGCCGGGATTAGAAGAACCTTCCCCCCTGGAAGACCCGGGGAAGAGCGATCGCATTATCTACCCGGACCGTGTTACAATATTACTTTTTCAATATGTTTTAATACTGCGTATTACTATATCGAGTAATAGTGTTACGGCTTCGGTCTCGCCTTGCAAACCGTATTGACTTCCAGCCATTCTCTCCTCCTGTGGATGCCAAAGGGACCGGGGCCTAACCACTAATTTTTAGGCCGGGTTTAAAAGATATCGTTATTAACGCGTGGCCGAATAATATGCATCATGGTCTCGGAGCATGATGTGTCCAGTTATCGCCTGCGTCTTAACAACGGCGCCCTCATCCCAGGATTGGGTCTGGGAACCTACAAGCTCCAGGGGGATATGGCCTATGCCCCGGTCCTGGCGGCTCTGCAGAGCGGTTATCGCCACATCGACACTGCCTCGTTCTATGAGAACGAGGAGGCGGTGGGCAGGGCGATCGTGGACAGCGGCGTGCCCCGCGAGGAGGTGTTCATCACCAGCAAGGTGTGGAACACCGAGCAGGGTTATGAGGCGGCCATGAAGGCCTTCGAGAGCTCGCTGAAAAGATTGAACACGGACTACCTGGACCTCTATCTGGTGCACTGGCCGGTGACCGGGAAGCGTCTGGACACATATCGGGCCTTGGAAACGTTGTACAGGGAGGGGAGAGTTCAGGCCATTGGCGTCAGTAACTTCAATCAGCGCCATCTGCAGGAGCTCTACGCGGCCTGCCAGATAATACCGGCGGTGGACCAGGTTGAGATGTCCCCCTTCCTGTACCAGAAGGAACTTCTGCAGCACTGCCAAGCGAGGGACGTGCTGGTAACCGCCTTCTCCCCCTTCGCCCGGGGCCGAATACTTGGGGACGCGAGGTTGGCCGAGCTAGGAAGAGAGCATGGTAAGAGCCCGGCCCAGGTGATCCTGCGCTGGTGCCTGCAGAAGGGGATGGCGGTCATCCCGCGTTCATCGGACCCCGGAAGGATAAGGGAGAACTCCCAGGTGTTCGACTTCACCTTGGACCGGGACGAGATGCTCCAGATGGACTTCATGCACTCCGAGCTGCGCACCACGACCGATCCTGACACCTACGAGTAGACCGACCAGCAAACCATTAAGTCATCGCACCGTCGATGGAGTCTCGTATGAGCGAGCAGGTCCCTAAGATCGCCATCTACCTGGACTTTGAGAACCTGGCCATATCGGCCAAGGAAGTATACCCGTCAACCCCCCGACCCCTGAGGATCGACGACATCCTTGATTTCGCCAAGGGCTACGGGGACGTGCTTATCAAGAAGGCCTTCGCCGACTGGAACAAGCCGCCATGCAACCAGTACGTGGAGGACCTGCGTCTCCGAGCCTTCGACCTGGTGTTCCTCCCACAGACCTCGCTCTCCGGGAAGAACGGCGCGGACCTCCGTATGACCATAGACGCCCTGGAGGACATGTGGGACAAGAGCCTGTTGGACGTCTTCTTCTTAGGGACGGGGGATACCGACTTCATCCACCTGATCCGCAAGATCAAGGAGAGAGGCAAGGAGGTGGTGGTCCTGGGGTTCGAGCATTCCATCGGTCGCACCATCCGTTACAACTGCGACCGCTTCGAGTCTTTGGAGGACCTGTTGGGGAAGGCCCCGGCGCCCGCGGTCAAGGAGAAGAAGGAAGAGGAGGAGCTGGAGGACGGGCCGCGTGAGCTGTTCATCCGTTACATAAAGAACCGATCCACAGACGAACCGGCGATATTGTCCCAGATCAAGAACGACCTGATGAGACTGGACCCTTCCTTCTCGGAGAAGAAGTACGGGTACAAGCACTTCAAGGAGTTCCTGGACTCCTTCAGGGGAGACCTTTTCACCAGCATCAAGATGGACGACAAGGCCGGGCACCACCTGGTATACTTCAAGTCCTATTCCGAGCTGACCTCGGACATCAACGAGGCGCAGGTGCGCGAGTTCGTGGAGAAGGAGATGCGGTTCGTCAAGGACCGTTCCCTGAGAAAGGCGCTATACAAGGAGATAATAAGCCTCTTCCACGCCGACGGGGAGACCACCATCAACCAGATGATCGACGACCTGTGGTCCATATTCGACAAGAAGCTGCCGAAGGCCACCCTCAAGCGCTTCCTGCGGACGATGGCCGAGGGACGGATGTTCAAGTTCGCCAGCGTGAAATACACAGGCAACATATACACCATGCCCCAGGTCCTTAAGACCGACCTGCCCTCCTTGGAGAAGTTGGACGACATCTACGTGCAGCGCATAATCGACCTCACCCTGAAGAAGTTCAGCGGTGTCCCGCAGGAGACGGTCACCAAGATAATGGGGCTTAGCTGATCCGGGTCATCTCTCCATTCGAAGGTCGGGCCCGCGCCTTACATCTCCCCTAAAGAGGTCTTCATGGCCTTCCGGTCCATTCGGAAGAAGGTCCAGCTCATCTTCACCCCGCCGCACCTTTCGTAGAACTCAATGGCCTTGGCGTTCCAGTTCAGGGCGCACCATTCCATGCGTTCGCACCCGTGGTCCAGGGCGTCCCTGAGGCAAAGATTGAACAGTTCCCGTCCCACTCCCGCCCTGCGGAAGGCCTCCTTGACGAATATGTCCTCCAGGAAGAGCGTGGGCGCGGCCAACATAGTGGAGTATGTGTAGAAGAAGGCGATGTAACCAACCGAATCTCCGTCCACGTAGGCAAGGAACGCCTTGAAGCGTGGCGGTGTGGACGTGGCGTCCCGGCGAAGGCGTTCCTTGACCTCCGGAGAGGGCGGGGTCAGTTTCTCGAACTCTGCCAGTTCCACGATCATCTCGATGAGCGTGTCAACGTTCTCCGATGTCACCGGAACGATCTCTGCCTTTTGCCTTTCCATGCGGGGGGAATATCGGAAGGGCATAATCTTTTTTCGTGGTTGGGATTAATTCTGATTTTTCAGAAAGTTCATATATTTCCATGGCAGATCACGTCTCTATGCCCCGAAGAAGGTCATCATTATCGTCTGACTGCTGCTCGACCGACATGGTAAACGATGACAGATACGAGGTGGAGGCGGTGGCCACTGTCGATGAGAGGGGGCAGATGGTCCTGCCCAAGACCATCCGGGACAAGGCCGGGATCAAGGCCGGGGACAAGCTGGCCATAGTCACCATGGTGCGTGACGGGCGAGTGTGCTGCCTGCATCTGTTTCCCACTGGAGAGCTGGTCGACGGAGTTCGGGGAATATTGGAGAAGAAGGGGGACTGAGACCGCGGCGTCCGTCTATTCCGAAACGGTCATGAGCACCACGGCCGAACTGGGGCGACGGGAGCGTGTTGATCATGCAAAGGCGCGCCTGGGGTTCGATCGAATGGGGCACAGAGTGGTACCAGGCCTTTACTCCTTAGGATCGCCGCAACGGAGCTCTATTGTGCTGGTCACCGCAAACTATACCCTCAGCTTCGACGCCCTTCGTTCCTGCCTTGTTGGAGTTGACGCCTACATCCTGGTGCTGGACACCGAGGGAATAAACGTCTGGTGCGCGGCGGCCAAGGGAACGTTCGGAACGGATGAGCTGGTGAGGGCGGTGGAAGGGACCGGCTTGGCCGAGAAGTTGGACCACCGCCGTTTGATCCTGCCACAATTGGGCGCGGCTGGAGTTTCGGCATGGGAGGTCAAGGAGCGTTGCGGTTTCAAGGTCGAGTACGGACCTGTCCGGGCGGATGACGTCCCCCGTTATCTTGAGGACGGGGAGTGTACCGAGGGAATGCGCACTGTGCGCTTCAACATGAGGGACCGCATGGTGCTGGCCCCGGTCGAACTACGCAATTACCGCTTGTGGCTTCTGTTACTGATCGTCGGGGGGGCGCTCGTGCCCTTCTACGGCCCTATGGCCATAACGTTGACCCTGGGCGGGTTGTTCCTTTTGCCAGCCCTCCTGCCCTGGCTGCCAGGCAAGGTGCTTACCGTGAAAGGGATGGTGCTGGGGGCGTTGTTGACCGCTCCCTTCGCCCTCTATCAGATGAGTTCAGGGACCGACGCCTTCACCGCCCTGGTGGTGCTGGCGGAGCTCCTTCTCTTCTCCTCATGGGTGGGATATCTGGGTCTGAACTTCACCGGGTCCACGCCCTTCACCTCACGCACCGGGGTGCGTAAAGAGATATTCACGTTCGTTCCTCCAATGGTCATAATGGCCGTTTCCGGAACCGCTCTAGGCATCGCAGCGGTCCTGGGAACGGCCGCGGGGTGGTTCTGATGGAGTCTGTCCTGATGGCGCCGGAGGCGCCCCATCGGAAGAGCCTGAACACCTTGATGTTCCATCCTGGGCGGTGCGTTAACTGCGGGATGTGCCTGCTGGTATGCCCGCATCGTGTGTTCGCCCCCGAAAAGGACCGGGTCAGACTTGCGAACGCCGAAGCATGCATGGAGTGCGGGGCGTGTCAGCGCAACTGTCCATCCAAGGCCATTGAGGTGCAGAGCGGCGTGGGATGCGCATCCGCGATGATAATGGCCG
>Ga0209269_1000771_pt1 | contig 23393 bp, 21 predicted proteins | sample MTBAKMMethaMetaG_FD_187455 | JGI IMG/M metagenome (GOLD analysis project Ga0209269, IMG submission 187455) | Enrichment culture microbial communities from Arthur Kill intertidal strait, New Jersey, USA, that are MTBE-degrading - MTBE-AKM (Arthur... | ecosystem: Environmental > Aquatic > Marine >... | reverse complement strand
AAAGGTCTTCATTTCAAAGAACATTTTTTGTCCGGTTCGCGGACTCTGGTATCTGTCAGGATACATACTCTCGCGTCGAGGTGCATCCGAGCTTCTTAAACGTTTACCATGTCGCGGGCCAGTAGATCTTTGGATTAATCACCAGTTCGAAGGGCTAACAGTGCGAGCCACAAGCCGGTCAATAATAGCGCAAAGACTCGATGGGGATTCTTCGAACTCGTATTCTATACTTCCTGAACTGAGTAGAATTGGTATTTTAGATAGCGAGAGTGCATCTCTATTCCAGATTCGACCAATTGAAGAACCAGTGTTCGCATTCGGATCTAGTAACTCTGGACTGTCATCACTTGCCATGGCTTTATCCATTCTTGGGTACAGGTGCTGTAGTGATCTCAAGGAACTTCCACAAAAGGAATATGAGAGGCTTCTTGCAGGCAGCTCAGATCGAATCTTTACCGCATATGTCAACATAGGATCACTAACTGGAATTATTCGGAAACTAAGGCAACTTTATCCAAGGGCTAAATTTATTGTCACCATGAGTCAGAGTGAAAGCATTGACGATATTGTAAACAGAATCGATGGACTGACCAAATCTGACGCCTTTGTGCGCTCAGACGAGGTTAATAAGTGGCAATTCCTTTGTGAACTCCTTAGATGCCCTCCACCTGTTTGTTCGTTCCCGAAGATAGGAGATATCGGGCAAATGCGAACCATTAAATTGAACCTCGATTCGAATAGGGTGAGGGCCAATAAAACTCTGAAACGCGATAAATCGCCTTGGGTAATAGAGTCGCATTGGAATTGGGAAGGTATTCATACCGAACCTTCAGATCGTGTGCAATCTACAAAAGGGAGTGTGATTACGACGAAAGATTCTCTAGTCTATCTTGATCCCAGTCGCTGGGAGATCAGGACTGATACATTTTCGGGGAACTTGGCGCTTTTCCGCCCCAAAAATGTCGAATTTCATGCTGGAGGTGGAGTTGTTTTTCGTGTTCGGAAGGAATCTCTTGGTGTTCGAGATTATAGCGCCGCTGCGATTTCAAGCTGCAATCGATATTTATTTGGTAGGTTTGAAGCCGTGATTCAGGCTTCGAACGTGCCAGGAATAGTTACCGGATTCTTTTTACAAAGAGATTCACCACGACAAGAGATTGACATCGAAATAGCCGGGAATCGACCTGATCGCCTCCTAGTAAATGTTTTCTACAACCCAGGTGATGAGGGTACGAGGTATGATTATGGATATCGAGGGGCACCTAGCCAAATTGATCTTGGTTTTGACGCTTCGCGATCCGCCCATCGTTACGCAATAGAATGGGAACCTGGAGAGATAAGATGGTTTGTAGACGATAGGCTCGTACAAAGGCGGACTAACTGGGATCCAACGCCAATCCCACATCTTCCAATGATTCTACATGTAAATTCATGGCCTTCCCGATCGCGAGAACTCGCCGGCCGACTAAAAGTCAGATTGTTACCCGCGACAACCGTTGTAAAATCAATATCTATAGATGCGACCTTGTAAAAGGCTGGAATTGTATTACAGAGAGACACCTTCACTTTATGTCTTTGGATATGAGAAAAATCGAATCCTCTAACCCATATCAGTGGGCAGCTAACTGCCGTTATTGAGCTCTGATTAAAGTATTAATTATATGTAAATGCCCTTAGTTTTGCCACTCCAGTTTGAGTTACAAGCACCTTGGGAACTACTGATGGAAACAGGATAGATAAATCTGCTGACACAGATACTCGTACAGTGTTGTCTCCCCCGCTGACCTGAATTCCTGTAACAAAGGCATGCACCCCTTTAGCGGATAAGCTGGCTGTATTTGAAGTCACATAAGCCTGAGCATTCCCCCATGTTCTTGAAGTAGGAACAAGACTTCCGGTATCTTGAAAAACTTGCTGATTGATCTCAGCGGAAGCTGCAACTGCCGCAGCATCCGCTGCCTTTGCCACTTCTGAAATGGCATAAAAATACCGTCCGAGTTCAATAGCCAATGCCAGGGCAGGAATCATCACCAACCCAATGAATACCGCCCAGAAAGTCATTGAATAGCCACGTCGATCTCGCCACAGCATATTACCAGCCTTCTTGCCGAAATGTTGAATCGGCATGGACAATAAATGTTTGCCCTGGCAATCCAGGGAACAGGCTGGTCAGAGGAGCCATAAAGTTGGGTACACTGCCGCTGACTTGAATCTTTAAGATGCTGCCGGCACTTCCTCCAGGAGCCAAGACACTGACCGAAGTATTTTCCAGAATCCCAGCTTGGGCGATTGCGTCTCTTGCTCCACTCATGGCATAACAGGCTGGACATTGCTGAGCTACACTTCCAATGCGCGCACCATGCCTGGCTGCGGCTTGCACTGCCTGTTGGGCATAGACTAACATCCCCAGGTTAACAATCGCCAACATCACCATGACCGCAATTGGAGTTGTAATTGCAGCCTCAAGCAATTCCATCCCACGAGTGTCTTTAATAAATCTCATAATCCTCCTTGAGGAATAAATGATCTGCCAGTTTTTGGAACATCCCCGAAGGGAAGATTGCTGGCAGACCATTGATTTGACTAGATTTTTCCAGCAATATCAGTCACGATGGCAGCGATATTTTGGCCCAGCAACCGGTATGCACCATAAGCCACCAGAACAACCACTGCAATGATCAATGCGACCTCAGTCGACTCGATTCCCCGGTTATCTTTTAAGAAACGCAATGCCAATCACCTCCTTCCTTCTTTAGAAATATGGATAGAGAACGAACAATAATGTTCCACAAAAAATTGATACGACAAAAGGAATTTCCCTCTTTTTCTGAAGGCTCGCGATTACGCCCTGCACTCCACCGACAACTGAAATCGGGATCAGAAAAATTGGATTTCCTAAGACGAGCGTCGCAGCGATCAATAATTTCACATCTGCGCCACCCAGGATACCAAATTCCCACAATATCCAAAATCCGAGAATGAGGGCACAAATCAAGGCTGCTTCAGGTTGGAAAATTGCAGAAAACGCGGCTAAGGTCAAACCGAAGGCCAGTCGTTTCTCTCTTGGGTTGAAATCTGCAACATGGGTCAAAGCGATGGTCAGTAACACGGGAGCCCACAATCCAACAAACAACGCATATACGCCGGCACCAACCAGTCCTCCGACGGTTAATGGCATCGGAACTTCACGGTCACGCAGATCATAAACCGTGCAAACCAGAAAAAAGGCTAATAAGGCGATGCTGACGATCAGTTGATGCTCCTTCTTCTTCAAGTACGAAATGATTACTTGCATAAATTAAAGCCGGACAGATTCCCAGAAGGTTTTGTCCGGCCAACGATTTAAAAAGAATTGTCTATATCTAATTATATTGACGAAAAGGCGTTATCCAAGGGGGACACTGATTATTGAGAAAGAATTCAAAATTAACTCGTCCTCAGTAAAATGAAAAATGGATATCAATATCGTTAACAGCCTTCATAATTTCATTGTCAGGAAAATGCGACTTCTTACACATCTTGTTATCTATCGCATCTCCCCGGTTTGCTCAAATATCATAGCTAAAAGAAACACGCACAAGATTAGAGGAATGGAATTTCATAATACAATTTCTAAATAATAGGTTAGTCTAGGCATTTTTGTTGAGAACCCCAACATTTTTCGTTTTTAAAGATATTAATAGTGAGGGCGCTCGGCTTCAGAATTCAAGGAGCATTTATGGATGAAGCACAAGCTATCACCCAACTCAAAGCGGGAGATATCTCTGGATTGCAAATGTTGGTGGAAACATACCAAATCGAAGCCATCCAAGCAGCATGTCTCATTACTGGAGACCGCGCTACGGCAGAGGATGTTGTTCAAGATGCTTTTCTTCGAGCCTTTGATAAGATTCAAGGTTTTGACGAGACGCGCCCATTCCGTCCCTGGTTCGTTCGTATGGTGGTCAACGATTCGATAAAAGCCGCAATCCGGCAAAGCCGACAAATATCATTGAAAGACGATGGAGAAGCGGATTACAAGACTGTGCTGCAAAAATTGACCGAGTATATTAGAGAACCTGAGGATGCTTTCGAGCAAAAGGAGCTGGTAACAGAGATGCGACAGGCAATTGCCCGACTTTCACCATCCCAGAGAGCAGCAGTAGTTTTACACTATTTTTTGAATATGAGCACAGCAGAATCAGCAGGCCAGCTGAACTGTGCACCAGGAACGCTCCGTTGGCATTTGAGCATGGCTCGTGCAAGGCTGCGGTCTCTGCTTGCCTCGTTGAAATGAATTGAAGGAGAAAATCAGATGAAAAAAGAAAACCAAACTCATTGGATTCTACAAGAGATCGCTGAAGAACGATCTCCAGGAAATACCATTAACCTGTGGCCTCAGATCAAGTCGCGTCACGTTTTAGGGGCGAAAGAACGCCATATAGGAACTCAAACTAAAAACTTGAAAGGAGGGTTTTCCATGAAGAAATCCTTACTTCACGCAGCTATAATGCTGTCACTAATAGCCATCGCAGCGACAGCGTTTATTCCTACTGTTCGGGCTCAGGTGATTGATTGGATTAGCGGACAGACCACTGTGTTCTCATTTATGACTCCTCACAGTAAGGTGACCGTTGGATTGTTCAGTGACGGTTCCTGGGGTTTTGTCCCTCTCAGTCCGACCTATCTACCGATTGGGGATTGGGTAATGGTCCCCGATTCTTACAAAGATGAGGTTACGGGTCCTGATACGTTAAAGCTCATCTTCAACAAAGACAACAAATTTTTAATTCTGACCGAGCGAAAAGCGCTAACGGGCGAAACTCTACCCGTGGGCGACTCAGTTAAAGTAAATGATCAACCCGCCGTTTTGTTTACTGGGTTGTCAGGAGAGATAGCTGCAAGTATTCCTTTGGCCAAGGATGGCGGAGTACAGCCTGAACCGAGTGGGCAAGTTAACATCAACCCGGTCCGGTATACCGACGGCGTTCGGTTGACTTGGCAGGTGGGAGAGATCAGGCTGGAAATCCTCTCCAATCTCCCTTTGAGACAAGTAATGAAAATCGCTGCCTCTCTTCAATTGGTCGAAACTGAACCGGCACAAATGACAACTCCCGAACCGTAACACTCTTCGCTAAAGAGATCCTGATTCATGCCAGGCGGGGTTGCCGAGCCATTCTCGACAACCCCGCTTTGTTGTGAATCGAAATACGCAAGCACTACTAGATGTTTCCGTGGTAGTCATCTGTAATTGCAAAACCTTGGTCGTTCAGACAGTTGAAGAATTCCTAAGGATTGTTGAGAAATGTAACAGGTAGGAAACAATTGCATTGCAGTAGGTCGGAAGATTGCACGCACGACAGGCGATCATTATCCAAATCTCTGGTGAAGATGTGATCTTGAGTTTTATAAGTAACCAACCTAGAAAAGGGAATCGAAGTTCAGGGGCTGCTATTGATTGTGATTATGCGTGCCACTTGCTAGCCAACTACATCAGCAAAGCAAGGCTAATTTTCAAGAAGATTACAGATGCCAACAAAATGGGTATTCCTGGCAGTCGGTGAAAATTAATTTTCTTTTCCCGAATCGCTGACACCAAACCTAAGCGCAATACCACGATAAGATGAGTTGCTAGAAATGCAAAGATAAAGATATCACTGGGCCATATTAGACAAACGGTAATGGCACTGACAGCATCAGCCCCGCCCCACCACTTCAACTCCCACGCAGCCCAAAAACCGATGATCGCTACAGAAGATGAATGTTGCGGACATCCGGCATCTACTCAACGCACGAGTAGCTTATTATTCTATGACATGGCCAGCATGCGCTTGCTGGTCCTCCACGATATAATTCAAGAAATGAGCCCTTGTTACTTTCGACTTCTATCCTCGATATATTAATACAATGATTCAAACATTACCCAATGACGATACCCTTGTAGAAAATGCCCGGCATGATCCAGATGCTTTTGCTGCTCTTTACCAGCGTTATTTAACACCGATCTATCGCTATTTGCTCGTCCGCCTGGGTAACCCACAAGATGCTGAGGATATCACATCTAAAGTGTTCACCGAAGCGCTGGAAGGCATTGTCCATCAGCGCTATCGTGAAAATGGAAATTTTGCAGCCTGGCTATTTACCATTGCAAGGCGCAGGCTGATTGATTTGTATCGTCAGCGCCCCGCTGTCTTACTTGAAGAAGCTGCTCTCCTTGACCCGGATCCATTCGATCAGATTCAATTTTCTGATAACAAAACTCGTCTTAAAGAATTACTTTCACAGTTGGATGAAGATAAACAAGAACTGATGCGCCTGCGCTTTGCCGGTGGGCTAAGTTTCGCGGAAATTGCTGCTCTGGAAGGCAAGAGCGAAGCTGCAGTCAAGATGATGACCTACCGCACGATCCAATGGCTGCGTGAGAATTGGGAGGCAAAAAATGTCTGACATGGACTTGACACTTCCACAGGAACTGGACACTGCGATTACCGAGTATTATGCCACTCTCGAACCATCGTCCTCTTTTGCAGCCCGCCTTGAACAAGAATTGCGCCAGCGCCAGGGCGTATTGCTTCAACACAAAGCCAACTCCCGATTCCATTTTTCGTGGAGTGGTAGGAGAGAAATCATGCAAACTTTACGAGCTCGCCCCATCCTTGCAGTAATCGTGGTGCTCCTTGCCTTATCCTTGCTAACTGGAGTGGCGTATGCGCTTGGCAGGTTGACCGGATTTATCCCCGGCTTTGGTTTTACCTCAGATATCCAATCGGTTTACCTTCTGTCAGAACCGGTTGAAGCTATCAGCGGGGATGTAACGCTGAGTGTAGATCAGGCGGTAAGTGATGAGAGTAAGTTATGGGTAAACCTGACAGTAACGGGGTTACCTGAAGAACAGGATTTTTCTCAGGCTTTTGTTTACCTGTCAAACGGTGAAAAAATACCCTTCCAAATGAGCAGCAGCATGATTTCTGATCCTGATGGTGCAAACTTGACGTACATCTTTCCATCGTTGCCTTCCGCTACAAGTGATTTGATTTTATACATTGAAAACCTGGGTGGTCAGAATTTTAGTGTGCCCATGCAATTGCGCCTGGCAAAACCAGGTGAAATTCTTCCTTCTGAGCCGGAACAATCAGAGCAATTGAGAAGCGAAACCCAGGATGGGGTTACCATGGTTCTGGATCATATTGCCCCGGCCAGCGATAAGACCGTATTTCAAATTTCTCTACATTTTGATCAACCAGGCATGTCCCTCAACAATGATTGGAATGTCTTCCTGACAGATCATAATGGCGCAATATATCCGGCCATCGACATCACTCCCGATACGATGGATGGAAATGCCAAGATATTCCAAACCTCACCCTTCTCCGGTAATGAGCAACTAACGGTTTCATTGAATGTTTTTCCCAACGCGAAGGAATTGCCTGTGTCAATTGACTTCTCGATGGATGATGCCAATGGATTTCTGTTCGACCCCGGGTCAGATCCGGCGGTTGGACAAATCTGGACACTGGACGATGTGATCCAAATTGGTGGTTTCACGCTGCGGGCTACCAGGGCGAGTCTCGTATCAACCACGGAGCTGCTGTTTGAATTTGAGACAGCCGAAAACCTGACGGGTGTCATGTTGTACACTCCAGATCCCTTGGTGCGCGGCGCTGGTGGTGGTATCCCACTGGCAAACGGGGGAGTTTCCTCTGGAATGAGATTTGAGAAAATCCCATCACAGCCGTTTGAAGTGCGGGTGACGCGTGTCTACTATTCGGCTCACGGTTCTTGGGAGATCAAATGGCAGCCCTCAGCTGCGCCCCAGGGGGCAGCAGTGCAGCCTACTGTAACATCGGCCCCAACCCAACCACCCTATGCCACCCCAACCCTGGCTTCAACCAATCCGGTTTTGCTCGAAGTCCAGAGGCTGGCCCAGCAGTTCGATGCACCTTTCCAGGAAGGCCCGGCATGGATTCATGTGGTGACGGAGAGAACATCGAATCCTCGTTCTGGTCAAACGTATCCCCTGCCTTATTTAATCAGCGAACAATGGATCGAGACGGATGCCAACGGCTACGTTATCCGCAGCGTTTGGATGGATAAGGATGCAAATGGAAATACAATCCAGTTAACAGCAACGATCGGCGATTATTCGGTCAACTTCACGACCGGTGATGCGGGTTTCAATAATGGTCAGCCTTACCGTTTTTCTGCTGACATACTTACACGTGACCTGGAGCGTGCAGAACAATATGGTGGCTCCGTTACACGCGAGGAAATAACCTGTGACGATGGCCAAGCCTGCATTGTCATCACATCGGTAGAATCCTTTTCACAGCCCACCCTGCTTGCAGGCGAAGCGCAAGCATTTGTCGGATCTGGCAATAAGGTATGGATAGACCTGGCTACAGGCCAACAAATCCAATTCCAGGCATTCTGGCGGTTGGAGGATGGAACGAACAGAGTAGAATCCACCGAACGCTATTTGCTTATAGAAAAAGTTACTTTCCCACCACAGGAAATCTTAGATGTCGTGGCCAAAGTGATAGTACCTTGAAACCTTGTTGTCCTCAAGCAAGTTTCACCTTCAAGAGTTGAAAGACCCCTTGTTCTTCGCTCACAGCCAATTTTATAAAAGCCCAAGGCGGTTGATGGTCTTTTTGAAGGTGATAAGGTTGTCCGTATTAATCTACTAACAGGCTGAACGAAAGCTGCGCCAGGTACTCAAGGTAAACAATTCAACCTTTCCTGATCTAAAGCGGAATCCTCTCAAGCACCAATCATTTGGTGTGTCTTTCTGTCATATGTAGATTGGACCTCCTGTTGTTACATCAAAATGGGCGATTAAACCAGAGTCACCTCCTCAACTTCCGTTCTGGCCAACAACAAGTAACCCGGCTGAGGGTCGAGATGTCCAATTTTGTTATCTTTTCAGGTTTTAAGGCGCTGGAGGTAAGGTCATCTAAGACCAATCTTTACACTCGCGGCATGAATTGTCACATTTCTCTCCCTTCCAGCGACTTACTTAATGTAGCTACAATACAATCAAATGGATCGATCCTGAAAAGGAACATCAATGAATGAAACCAAAGCCCTTAAAAAAGAATCCCTTGCCTTGATGATGAACGAAGCCGAAGGAACCCACCAGACGACAACAGCGGACTTTACTGAGCTTTATCGTCGGAATGCAACCAATGTCTTCTATTATCTCTACAGTCGCGTGCGCAACGTAGCAGATGCCGAAGACCTGGCTTCACAGACATTTTTGACCGCGCTCGAAAACCTGCCCAAGCTACGCGACCCGCTCAAATTCACGCCCTGGGTTTTCACCATAGCCCGCAACAAAGCCTTCGATTTCTTCCGAAAAGCGCAGCGCCGCCCAACCGTGGATTTCGACGAAGAGCTGGATCAGACACAAGCTACGATAGGAGAGCTATCCCAAGCGAATCAGGATCGTCTACGCGACTTGGAACGTCTTATTTCCCGTCTCAATCCGCTCGAGCAGGAGTATCTGCGCCTGCGCATTGTAGCAGACCTGCCCTTCGCCGAGATTGCCTCAATCCTGAGCGAGCCTGAGACTCGCATCAAAAAGAAGTATTACCGGCTCCTGGAGCGCCTACAAGCCCAGGTGGAGAAATAACATGAACGACCTCAATCCTTTTGAGAAAGAAATCAAGCAAACCTACCGCCTGCCGGAGGTTAACCCAGCCTACTTCAAGCAACTCGAAGCCAAACTACAGGCTAAGCAACCCCATCCTAAAGCGAGCGCCAGGCCCGTTTTTCACCTTGCGCGTGGTTGGGCTTACGCGGTGGCTACCCTGCTGTTAATCGGAGTTATGATGATTGCTATCGGCCCCTCGAAGGTATTGGCGCAAATCCAGGCTGTTTTCGGATTTGTGCCAAATGTCGGGCTTGTGGACACCAGCTCACCCTTCAGGCAACTGGCTCAACCGGCGAGCGATACGAGAGATGGAGTTACCCTTGACATCCAATCCGCTTTCCTGAGCGCTGACGGAACGATCATCACTTACACAATGTCCGATCTGCCTACTGAAATTAAACATACCAGATTTGGCGAACCAGAGTGCAACCTACCGGTTTACCTGACCCTCCCGGATGGTAGCAGAATTGAAGCAGCCGGAAGCAGCAGCGGCAACATGCCGGACGGGTCATACGCCAATAGTATCCGCTTCAGTGACCCGGTCCCGGCGAACTTCAACCAGGCTACTCTGGTCTTCCCCTGTCTGGAGGGTACGGTTCGGGGCAAGGGACCTGAAGACTGGCAGTTCGCTCTTACCTTCAAGCCCGCACCTGAGAACCTCGCGGTTTACCCGGCCACGCTCATACCGTCCCAGGCTCAGATCGAAAACCCTGTGCTGGCCACAGTGGAACCTGCCACACAACCCAGGACCGAAACCGGGATCCCTGTCATGCCCGCTATGATCGTTGATGGAGACCGCCAGGAGGAAATGGTTGTCCTAAGCGTTGTTGAAAAACCAGATTCCTACTGGGTTACCTGGGCTTATCCCGATAAATCCGATGACGGTATCCAGCGTAATGGTTACCTTTATGAACAACCTTTCAATCCTGTCCTTTACGATGCGAACGGCAGAGAGCTGCCAGTGCCTGATCATGAAACCCAGCTTGAGCTTTGGGAATATGAAGACAGCTTGCGCAACCAGCTCTCCGATCAAGAGGGGTTGTTATATGACAGCACACTGCATACGTTTGTCGTCCCCAAGTCAGGTATCCTCTATCCTGTCTATGCCAGGCAAAATGTCTATGAGCGCTCCTTCCCCGAAAAAGAGGAGTATGTTGATGTTGAATTTGATGGCAGCAAGGTACAAGCTTCGGATAAACCCGTTGAAATCAACCGTGAAATCCAGATCGGTTCGGTCAAATTCACGCTGAATGCCATCGGAAAGAACCAGTTCGGCGGCTATTCCTTCCTCTTCGATGGTACTGAAGGTAATGTCGTCCAATGCCAGGCAGGCTTGGTTGGATACACAACCAACATGGGCGGTAGCAGTAGTTTTAACCCGGATGATCCTTTCCACTTCAAGCAGGCAGAAATGTACTCGCAAATTCCGACCGGCATGCTGACCGTGCGCGTTTCTCAACCGGCAGTCCTTGGCAAAATGATCAGTTTCATCGGCTCCTGGTCGCCTGAAAAGTAACCGCTTTACGAGAAACCAGGAAAATATGAAAAAAGCGTTGGATCATATCCAGCGCTTTTTTCCATGGTCTATCCCAAACGCGCGTGCGCATGGCAATTTTTCCCGCAATGAGGGACTGGAACTACTTTGTCAAAATTATACATCCCATCGTGCCCGAGATAAGTGACATCAAAGGGAGAACATTTCATATTATAGGTTTATTTTGTCATGAAGGTCGTTTAAACCTTCCCTTGCGGTATTTCGTCTTGTTAATGTACAGTAAAGGATCATGGAGAAAAGCGTGAAAATTTCTATTCATCAACTGACGAAGAACTATCGCAAGTTTCGGGCGCTCGACAGCATTTCACTGCACATCCCTGGAGGTATGTTCGGTCTCCTAGGACCAAACGGCGCCGGGAAGACGACCTTGCTGCGCATCCTGACCACCCTACTCGCGCCTACCAGTGGCCAAGTAAGGATTGGGGAGTTCGACGTGGTGCAAAATCCGGGAGCAGTGCGGCAGCGCTTAGGTTACCTCCCCCAGGATTTTGGCTTCTATCGCAGCCTTACTGCATTCGAGATGCTGGACTACATCGGCGCGATGAAAAACGTCCCCGCCAGCCTGCGGAAGGAACAGGTCATGAAAACGCTCACGGAAGTCAACCTGCTCGAAGAAGCGCGGCGAAAAGTCGGGACCTTTTCTGGCGGGATGCGCCAGCGGTTAGGGATCGCCCAGGCCTTGTTGGGAAATCCCGAACTCATAGTGGTCGACGAGCCGACCGCCGGGCTAGACCCGGAGGAACGCATTCGATTCCGCAATCTGCTCTCCCGCCTGGCGCAGGATCGCACCGTATTGCTATCGACCCACATCGTCGCCGACATCGAAGCCAGCTGCACCGGGCTGGCGGTGTTGTATCAGGGCAAACTGGTCTTCAACGGCACGCCCGAAGCATTGATAGACCAGGCCAAAGGAGCCGTATGGCAGGTGGATGTTCCATTAGATGCGTGGCCAAAATTGGAAGTAAAATATCCTGTTTTATCCTCCCGAATGCTGAACAGACACATGCAGGCCCGGCTATTGGCAATCCACTCCCCGTTCAATGGCGCACAACCCATCGAACCTGGCCTGGAAGACGGTTATATGGCTGTCATCAAGTCGACCCTGGTCCAGAAAGAGGTCCACTATGGGTAGCTTGACTCTCAACCGTTTATGGACTGCCTTCCGGACAGAATTTCGTCTGCTGGCTGGGAATTGGATGTATCTCTCGCTGCATGTTTTATGGGCTGCACTTGTCTTGATGTTCCTTGGCCATGACAATCGCTCCGCGCAGGGGCTGCTTGAAACGACTTTGGGACGAACTGCCATCGGGCTGATATCACTAGTGAGCCTTTTTCTGGCAGCGATCAGCTCCTCACGCTCGAATCGGATGAAATTCCACGAACTTGAGGATTCATTTCCCACCGGGTTTGAGGTGATTTTCGGTCGTTGGTTGGCAGGTCTGCTTGCGTTGGTGGTCTTCCTGGTAGAGCCAATCGCATTCGCCGCAACCCAGGGTCCGCTCACGTCGCTGCTGGCAGAACTGCCTACTTATTTAGGGGAGGCTGGGCTGACCTTCGCGGTTGCCAGTGCATTTGCCTGGGCGCTGATGTCCTGGTCCAGACCCGGCCGCTGGGCTTACCCGCTCCTGGCAGCCGGGTGGCTTGGCTTTCTGCTTGGCCCAACCATCCTGGCAGACCGTTTCCCTTTCGCCAGCCTGCTCAACTTCATGCGCCAGGGAGTGAGCTTTTATTCAGAATTATGGGGGCGGTTATTGTACGGTGATCAACCTTTCTGGTTTAACCTGTTTTACATCGGGCTGCTGCTGTTGTTCCTGGCAATTTTGATGATAAGCCTATCGTCTCGCCGTTTTTACCGATCTTCTTTGGTGGGCAGCGTCCTGCTGATTATTGCGCTTACTTTGGCAGGATGGAGCGGTATGCGGTATGGTTCCGGCGTTCAAGCCGCCCAGATCTCGAATACATTCGAGACCCTATCAATTGAGACCAACTCTTTCACTGTCACCGATTACCAACTGATCCTCGATCTGAAAGATGCCCAACCGGCACACTTCACCGCGGAATTAACGGCGGTTAATCAAAGCTCGGATCCACTCGATACATTACCCTTCCGCCTCAATCCTGTTCTGACTGTCACGGATGCCAGTTTACCGGTTGAACGCAGGAACGAATTGGTAATTGTTCACCTGTCCCAGCCGGTTGGTCCTGGCGAAACCCTTTCTTTTTCCATTAATTATCAGGGCATGCTGCGCGTCGAGAGTATTTCTGATGGGGTAGTGGAAGCCAGCGATTTTATCGACCCACGCGGTGTGCGCCTGACCCCCACAGCGAACTGGTATCCGGTTCCGATTCTTTCGGGCCCGAACATGAAATACACCCAACATGATCCGGCGCACATCCGTTTGACGGTAATCAACAGCGGCAGCCTTCCCTTTGCTGCCAACCTGCCTGCTGTGGGAGAGAATACCTTCGAAGCAAATTCTGCCAGCTGGGTCTTCCTAATTGGCTCCCCCCGCCTGGTCGTTGAGCAGGTGGGCGATATCACCTTGATAACATCCCGGGCAGATCTGGAGCAAGCGCGCGGGTTGGCCAGCGTTTTTGAAGATCCCCTGCGGAAAATTACTCCGTTCTTTCCTGACGCAAAGGTTCAAGGACTGATCTTGATGGTGCTGGGTGAAGAAGGCGGTTTGCCCGGAAGGACACCGCCCGCAGCCGGATACCCCTTGGTAGTCACGCCGCGTTACTCGCCGGCAAATATGAGTGCAACCCTCTCTTCGTCTCGGCAGTTTGTCATCAAAACGTTGCTCACCGACCTATGGAGCTTAAGCGACGGCAAATTGGATCCCGAATATGGTGGACCGATTACCAGTCTGGAGCGCGCCTTTCAGGCCGTTGTCGGTTTCCTGGACATCTATGTTCGAGAGGATGGCAATCCAGAACGCATGCAGGCTCTGATCCAATCTGACGCACAAATGCAAGGAGGCGTAGATGAAGATCGGCTGGCGCTTCTGGAAATCTATCGCCAAAGCGGCCAGGAGGCTGTAAAAAATGTACTGAATCAGATGTACCAGAAGCCGGACGAACTCCGGGGTCTGCCGTATGAGGCTCTGCCCCAGTGGATCCGCTCGGCAGGCGGTATGCGATGAGAACGAAGTCGCCTTTGTATTACGAAACGCGTTTGGTGGCAGGTTTGGCCGGGCTGCTGCCGTGTCTTGGGCTACCGGCTTTTGCTGTTCTTTCCCGGCTGTTGTGGGGCCGCTTCGATACGGAGATGCCCCTCCCGATGATAGTCAACGCCTTCGAGATCATCCTCCCCTTGGCAGCCGGGCAATCTGCTGCCCATTTGATGACTATCGAAACTGAGGAAGGCTTCGCTGAGCTGCGACGATCGTATCCAGAATCCCGGCTGCGTTTACCACTTCTACGGAGCGGCGCAGCGCTGGCATTTCTTTTCCTGGCGCTGACGCTGGGTGCATTCGCCTTTCTCTTTTTGTGGGGTACCTCTAATGTTTTCGTAGCTGTCTTGCCAGCACTTGCGCCATCCCTGTTTATGACCGGCCTGTCGCTGCTCGTCGGGGGATTGTCACGCTCTTATTGGGCAGCAGCCGGTACGGTGTTGGTCTATTGGTTCCTCGAGCTGCAAACACGGGGAAAAATCAGTGGCGCGCTATTCCTTTTTGCGACCGTTTGGAACTGGAGGGAGGTAAGTTATCCCCTCAACCGGTCGCTCCTCACCGGGTTGGGGTTTGCGTTCATCGTGATCAATGCTGCATGGTATGCTTATCTGAATGGCGGTTCAATTCGGAGGAGTTTACTTGGAGAGCGATGAGCAATTGTATATCCGGGTGCGGGGGGGAGACCGTACAGCGCTTGCCGGATTGGTCGAGCGCTATCATGGACCGCTCTTGAAATTCCTCGCCCGAATGACCGGCCAAACTCAGTCCGCAGAAGATATGGTACAGGACACGTTTATCCGCATACTGACTTGCCGTGGTGTTCCACCGGAGCACTTCCGGCCATGGATTTACCAGATCGCTCGTAACCTGGCTCGTGATTATTTCCGTTCCGCTGCCTTCCGCCGGGAGAAATTTTATCTGCCGGACGAAGATCAAGGGGACGATTGGATGGCCGCACCTGTTGAAACCGAAAGCCTGGCGCTGCAATCCTCTGACTGCGTGCAGGTCAACGCCTTGTTACAGTGTTTACCAGCGCGTCAACGCGAGGTGATCTTACTTCGTTTTTACCAGGAGTTTTCTCTGGAAGAAATTTCCACGATAACCGGCGCGCCCCTCGGCACAGTCAAAAGTAGATTGTTCCACGGGCTGCGGCGCGCCAGGATGATCCTGGAGCAGGAAGAGGTGAATCAAGATGAAAGATGCCATTGATCGGTTGACTGATGGGTTGGACGAAACCCAACGCCAGGCGTTGGGCGACCTGAGCGCCCTGGCGTATCTCCTCGAATCCGACGTTATGCCCGACCCGGGTCAGGAAGACGTTGCGCGCCTGTTGGAGGCGTTAAATCCCTATCTGCCCGTTCCTAATGCTCCTCGACCGCGCCCACCATCCAGCTGGCTGCACCTGATACGCAGCCAGTTCGTCCTCTTCGAAAGCTCCTTCTGGCTGTCCGGCGCGCTGGTTTTGCTGCTCGGGCTATTCATCACCACCATCGATGGGCAGGAGCTGCTGCCGCTAGCTTTCGTGTTGCTTTCTCCGCTTCTTTCCGCTGCTGGCGTCGCATACGCCTTCCGACCCGAGACGCGCACATTAGGTGAATTGGAGCGCCTGACTGCCACTACTACTGCTGAATTGCTATACGCTCGCCTGGCACTGGTGCTGGCTTTTAACTTACTGATCGCGCTACTGCTGCTCTTCCTGATTTGGTTGGAAGGACCACAGGTGCTTCTTTGGCGGTTGGTGCTTGCCTGGCTGGGACCCATGTTGGCGCTGACAGGTTTGGCACTTTTCACAACAGTCCGATGGGGTTCGCTCGTTAGTTCCCTGCTCCCATTTGGCCTGTGGGGGAGTATGGTGCTGCTGGGCTGGCGGGAGGCGCTTCTTCATCACATTGCCTCTGGGATGACGGCGACATCCTGGCTGCTCATCGAGATCAGCCGGTCTACCCCGGTGCTGATTGGTTCAATGTTGGCCTGCCTCGCCGGTATAGGGTTGCTGATCCTCTCCGGGCGGGCTGCATCCTGTGAGAGGCAATCGTGGAACTGAGAATCCAGGGTCTGTCGAAATCTTACGGCTCCCAGGTGGCGTTACGGGACGTGACCCTCAAGCTCATGCCGGGAACGGTCGCTCTACTGGGTCCAAACGGCTCGGGGAAGACTACCCTGCTTCGATGCCTGGCTTCCTTGCTGAAACCGGATAATGGCGGGCTTTGGTTCAATGGGCTGCCCTACACACAAAACTTTCCTTGGCTGAGAGGCCAGCTTGGTTACGTGCCGCAAGAGTTGGATTTTCCCCACAATTTGACGCCCAGGCAGCTCCTGGAATATCTTGGGACGCTGAAGAATATCTCTGAGTCTGGCCAGGTAGACTATTTGCTTTCCGCCTTAGGATTGAAATCCGTGGCCGACCGACCCTTTGGAAGACTATCCGGGGGGCAAATCCGCCTGACCGGGATCGCGCAGGCCTTCCTCGGAAAGCCGTCTCTGTTGTTGCTAGACGAATTGACGCGCGGATTGGACGTAGAAGAACGCGAACGTGTCTTTGCGTTGGCTCGCAAATCGTCATCAGGTCGCCTGATCGTGTTCAGCACCCACGATCCGCCTGATGTTGAACGTTTCACAGAACAAGCTATTGTTTTACAACAAGGCCGGGTAATTTTCTCTGGAAAAACAGAAGATCTTCATCACCACATTCCGGGATACCATTTCTAACAGCCACCACTGTCGCGGGGCATCAGCGATTAGCCAATACAGGAGGTAAAAATGTCCAAACTGTTGTCTAGGGTGTTCATCCCGTTAATCCTATTTACGGTGTTGAACGGTTGTACCGCTGTACCAATGGTTTCACCAGATGTAACGCCTGGTCAGATTACATCCCCAGATGCCGCAACAATTCCTCCCTCTGAGTCCGAAGCAACGATCCCAGCAAAAACACCAGATGCCCAATCGCAACTCCAACGATTGCGGATTACCAACCAAAGCACCTTTACCCTGCATAATCTGGTCGTGAGATTCCCTGACGAACGAATCGAGTTCGGGGATGTTCCGGGCGGGACCACCACGGAATATCGGGAGATATCGCAAGGGGTCTACCGTTATGCTGCCTACGACGTTGAAGTGAACGGGCAGAAATACCAGCAATCGGTGGTCGATTGGATTGGGGAAACCCCCATGCAGGGGGAGTCATTTACCTACATCATCGAGGTGGACCCTACGCGTTGGCAAACGGAGGGTCAGGTGATCCGGTTGGTCCAGGTGAGCATGGATCAACCAATGGAAGTTTCCCTCCCAGTGTTAAACCCCACTTTACGCATTGGCAAAGGCAGCCCGACTTCTCTGGCCGTCTCGCCTGATGGACAATGGATGGCCGTCAGCACACAGCTCGGGGTTTACCTGTATCATGCCAGCACATTTGCGGAATCCTGGTTCGTTCCCTTGCCGGAAAAGGCTGGAAGTGTAATTTTCGATCCCAAAAGTGAACGTCTGGGTGTAGTATCAGACAGTGCCATTGTCATTCTGGATGTGAGTAACGGTAAGCAGTTGACCAGATTAGAGGATGCTGGTGGTTCATTTGCCTGGTCGCCGGATGGCCGGCGTCTGGTCAGCGGCGGTGGCTGTGAGCAGGTGACTGTTTGGGATGCAAACGGTGCCTCACTTAAAGAACTCAGCGGTGACAAGTGCTCCGAAGGCTACAGCGGCATAAAAGTTGCCTGGGCAGCGGATGGACGTATTTACGGGGTTTCGATGGGAACGAAAATATTGGCCTGGGAGGGGGATACGTACGCACAGGTGGAGGATTTTTCAGCCGAGGGTACCAAAGATACCTGGATCAGTGCCATCTTCACCGCTCCTGTGGGCAATCTTCTGGCGCAGTATGACAGTATGGGCTTACCGATCGTCGCCATCGTGGATGCGAAGCAAGATCGCCAGATTCATCTGCTTGACCAGCAGGTCAACGGGTCCATTACTACCCTGGCCTGGGCGCCGGATGGGCAGCATTTGGCTGTAGCATACGGGATGGACACCGGCCTTATCCTGATCTGGAATGCCCTCACCGGCCAGGTGGAGCAGAAGATCGAGGGTTATTACACTGCCCCCGGCTTGGGGTGGTCGCCTGACGGGAAGACCCTTTTCGGACTGCAAACTCCGGATGGCCAGATCAATGCTTTCACAGTAAGCACTGGCAGTGTGCTGCGCAGCCTGGGCGGTCATGCATCTGTGGGAACCTTTTTGACCTGGACGCTGGACGGGTTAGCCTCCACGAACGGCGCAGCCATCACGTGGTGGAACCCGGTTAGCGGTGAATCCTTGCGCCAGGAAATGGTCGGTACCCCTCAGAAATGGGTAAACTCCTGGCCGCCTATCGGCCCTGGAACCTATTTATTTACCAGCGGCGATCAAACTCATCTGGTGGGAAGCGTATGTTCAAAACGCCCCCTCGAAAGTGATAACAACCAGTACCCATTCTCATCCGCCTGGTCTTGGGATGGCAGTCACCTGGCTGATCCCACCCATGTATGGGATGCCGGCACAGGAAAACTCCTATCTCAATTGCAGGACCCAGCTCAGCGGCATACACCAGACCAGGTCGCCTGGTCGCCCGATGGCAAACGTCTCGCCTCGGCGGATTCATTGAATATGCAGCCCCCCGTCATCTGGGACGCCCAGACCGGAAAGGTGCTATTCATTTTACAGGCAGAGACCGGGGATCTCAAACCGTTGTGGCTCGGGCTGGCTTGGTCTTCAGACGGCAAAAAACTGGCTGCGGTGGGAGCGCTAATGCATCCGGACAGTGGGGCAGATGTAGGCATGATCCTTATCTGGAACGCGGAGACTGGAAAACAGGAGCAGTTGTTGACCACAGGAATGAACGATTACCGGCTGTGGACCGTTGCCTGGTCGCCGGATGGTCGCTTCATGGCCGTCGGCTCAACCGGCAGCGAACTTTTCGTTTGGGATATGGTCAATAATACACCCCTTGCCAACCTTCAGGGTCACAGAGACACTATCGACCGACTGGCCTGGTCCCCCGATGGGAATCACTTGGCTTCAGTTGCCCGCGATGGCACCCTACAAATCTGGGATCTATCTGCATTTACTTCAGGCACAGAGTAACTGCTGCCATGGCTACTCTGAAATCGTACGTCCTATATAATATTTAGCTGACCAGCATTTGACCCTCCATGATGAGCCAAATGGGTCAATTCCCGTAAACTACTCAAAAAAAGCAATTGATTTGCCAAGCTACATAAATAGATATAAATTGGACAGGTAGTTGTACCAGGCAGGAGGAATTCATTATGACCAAATCACAGAAAAGATGGTTATTCGTTGTGGTGACTGTATTCATCCTTGCTGCACTCATATTGGCAGAAACAACTAAGCATTTCTTTGGGAGGTGGATCGCTAGCACGATCTATGATAATCGAGCAATTTTCCTAAGTTGTGATGAATTGCCTGACTTATCCGATGTGAAAAGTGTAATGGAGCAACATAATCAGGTCATTCAGGAGATCAAGAATATCGATCCTGAGAATATTGAGATCACCATAGACAACTCTTGTCCTGGAAAGGGAAGCTTGATAATTTATTATCCATCCCATAACGATAGAACTCAGATAGAAGGGTTGCTGGGCGATTCTTTTTTTGGAATTCCTTGGAAAGGAATCAATCGGTGATGGTTTTTTCTCCTCTAACTTCCCATTTGGCTGCAATTCGAGCCTCCGCTTTTTTACTCAGGCAAGGTTGGAGATGACTTGGGCTGATAAAGCTAGAAACCTCTATACCCGTAGAACGCGGCTACACCTAAACTCTGCCAATTGCCTCCGCTGCTGCCTGCTTGACCTCTCCTCTGTGGGAGATAATGTGCTTCCTTTCAAACAAGCAAAATCTATGCGCCTTGAATTTTTCACCTTTCCGCTTCTTATTGGAGTTGGCATACCCCTGATTCTTCTGATAATTCTTTGGTGCAGAAAACGGATCTTCTTCAGGAGCGCGGCAACGCCCTGGGCGCTGTTGCCAGGGTACCACCCTGACGATGGTACAGGAAGCGCGAGGCCATGTTACATAGTCCCCGCACGACCAGGGTACCAACGCGAGCAGCTTTTATGATGCGTTTTGAGCTTGAGCTCTTTCCATATCCAGCAGTTTTTGGTACATTGCTGCTCCTTGTTTTGCTGCTCCATAGTTGGCGAAAGGAACATTCGTGGCCTTACCTATTTTTCTTATCGCTCTTTTGGGTGTATATCCTCGTTGTCCTGACCATGATCTTTTTTCCCATCCGAATTCCCCAGGAATGGCCTGGAAATATTACACCACAAAACATACTTGGTATCTTCAGCCATGTGAACTTCATCCCATTTAACTTTGGCTATTTATTTACTGCGAATGCCTCTGTTATTTTTGAACAACTGATCGGAAATATATTGCTGACCCTGCCAGTTGGCTTTTGTTTGCCCTTTCTTGACCGCGTTCCTGGCAGACGGATTTTCTGGCTTGCCTTGTTTTTTGGCTCGGTGCTTGAAGGGTTACAGTTATTGATAAAGCTTTTAGGCATCATTAGCGGTTACGGGCATTCGATTGATATTAATGATGTGATCCTAAATTCAATTGGCATACTGGTTGGCTATGGACTTTACCGTACCTTTGCCTGGTTTTATCGTGCATTGACCTCGCGTCTCCGATTGCCAACAAGTGCAATGTTTCAGTATTTAAACAAGGTAACGATGCAAAAAACAAAGACAAATAAACAAGTACTTCACGAAAGCTGACAGTTAATCATCCGAAGAATAAAATAGGAAGGCACAAAAATGACCGAAAAGAACTACCCGGCATTTTAAAATATTAAAACTTCTTAGCAAATCACAGACAGCTGGGCAGATACGCTTTATCTTGAATTCCAAAGTAAAGGCCAACCCCTACCAAGATTTAGGTCAGGAAGACAAGGCTAATTTTCAAGAAGATTACAGATGCCAACAAAATGGGTAATCCTGGAAGTCGGTGCAAACTTATTTTCTTTTCCCGAATCGCTGATACCAAACCTAAGCCTAAAACCACAATTAGATGAGTTGCTAGAAATGCAAAGATAAAGATTTCACTAGGCCATATCAGACAAACGGTTATGGCACTGACCGCATCAGCCCCTCCCCACCACTTCAACTCCCACGCAGCCCAGAAACCAATGATTGCGAGTGCTGAAAGAGGTGAAGATTGAATCGAGAGGAATGCTCCCAAAAATAGCAATGGGAGCCAGGTGATCATTTTCCCGATCTCCTCCCACCCGAATATCTGGGATATTCTTTCTCGCTCACTAACAGCTGCAACCAAGATGGTAAGCAAAACCAAAGCCCAATTTCCCTGCCAGGTTCGATAAAAGCATGCTCCAATAAGCGGGATGATCACCCAGGCGCTGTGTGGGATCTCACTTTTTCGAATATCGAACCAAGATACGATTCCCAACCAGGTTACAACAAGTCCAAAAATAATCCAATCCATAAGACCTCTTTTTCTACGGCTTGATCTGCCCTTCGATACGCCGAATATATTCAGCGCCACTTGCACAGCCGCTTGAAAAATTGGCTGCAATGCTATTCCAATTGTTCGGATTTCCGGTTTTTCGAAGAGCTTGATAAACACACCCAGCGCCGGCATGATAATTTGCTAGAACCAGACGCCAGTAATCGTCATAACTTAAAATCACAGCAGGTTGTTTGCCGGTTACCAGATTGAAAATCCTAGTCGATTGCAAACAACTTGCATTGAGGGTTTCCGTCAGAACTCGTATCGCTTGTTTTCCTTTTTCAAGATCAACACCTCCTGGACAATTCGGGCAGGTGGCCTCTATATCGCGTAAAACCATTCCGCGTAATAAGTATTGCGTTGAAGAATCCAGGAATTGATATTGGGTAGTACATCCTACTTCACCATATGTTTGCCGGCAGATGGTTTGGAAATAATCCGGCCGCCACATCAAAACAAGGTCTGCACCATATGTGGTCATCTGACCCAATCCAATCTCACCCCGCGTCCAATTTGCCGCTGGCCAGAATTGCGATTCAACAGCAATGACAGCTTTAACTACCTTTGGGGGTAACTCTGCAGTCTGAGAAGAAGAGAGAATCACCGAGTCAAATTGATTCTGCCAGGTGAGCACCTGGTCTTTAGTAAGTTCGATTCCACAACCATTTGCGGAGCCATCAGGATTCAACCCTTGTGCTGGGCAGGAAGCACCATCGACTAATCCGGAGGTCAATAACTCAGCAGCTAAAACATCATAACGATTGGCGGTGGCTAGGTTCGTATTCCCCATCACTGGCATTAACCAATCAGGAATTGCTGTTGGGGTTAAGCCATAAGCCATCTGGCAGGTTCCACCACTGTCAGCCTTCACAGATGTTGTTTCCCAACTGGCAGTGGTCATCACTGTAAGGGCGGCAAGTAGAATTCGAATTACGGGCGACCATGCACGGGATGCCATGCCACCTCCCAAACTACGCTGGGTGTTCGATATGTCTGGCCAAAATCATCCGTCAAATCAGCCCATGCGGTCCAGATACCCTCTTCTGTGGTGCCAAAATTGAGATCTCCTGAATTTTCAGGAGTCACAGACCAGGTTGAGCCATTGCGGTTCAAAGAAAATTGAGCTCCCGATGGTGTCCGGACTCGTACCAAAATAGAATAAGGTGGAACACCACCTGTTACCTCGCCAGTTAAGGTCTGTGCGGGTTGATCCAGGCTAGGAGCAAATAACAGTAAACGCGCATATGTGACCGCTATTGTCCCGCGAAGTGGTGCAATCACAATAACCGTGACTGAATCGCTAGCAGTTTCATACTGATTAGAACAGGTGATTGTATAGGTGTGCGTTCCAGTCGGGACTCCACTCATAGGCTGATTTCCAGCAATGACCACATTCCCAACCCAGCTGTCATTTGAGCTGGCTGCTGAACAATTGGTCGCATCGCGACTGATCCAACTCAGGGTAAAGCTTGCGGGAGAAATTAATGTCAGAGGACCATCGGTGTTATTAACCTTCAAA
>Ga0209269_1000769_pt1 | contig 23480 bp, 24 predicted proteins | sample MTBAKMMethaMetaG_FD_187455 | JGI IMG/M metagenome (GOLD analysis project Ga0209269, IMG submission 187455) | Enrichment culture microbial communities from Arthur Kill intertidal strait, New Jersey, USA, that are MTBE-degrading - MTBE-AKM (Arthur... | ecosystem: Environmental > Aquatic > Marine >... | reverse complement strand
CGGTGACGCGCGCTATGTGGGTTTCTCCAGCTACACCGATTTGCGGGTGGACCAGCAATTGCGACCCTCGCAGCTCAATAGCGTGCACATCTATGTGCGTGATATGAGCGAATCCAGCGGCAATCCCAATATTCAACCCAGCTCGGGATATTTCTACGCCTTTCCGGGTGAGGCCAATCAGATCACATTTACGCTGACCTTCTTTGAAAGCGATTTGAATCTATCTGGGCCAGTTTATCTTGAGTCGATGCAGGGCGGGGCAGCCGACGCGGCGTTCAGCATTGTCGCCGATACCTGTAATCCGGCTGAGACCTGGTCCGCGGGGGAGAGCTGCACAGTGACGGTAAGCTACACCAGCCCGGACACGGTCCAGCGCGAGGCGCTGCTGGCTATTCCCTTCAGCAGCGGTTACACCCGCCGCGCGGCATTGTTCGGCTCGACGATCATGCGCATTTTTCCGCTGGTGTCGCCATAAAGGTAGAGATTATGGAAAAGGATCAAAGCGCGGGCGCATGCCCGCGTTTTTGTTTGGGACCCCTTCCCCAATAAATCAGGGAAGGGTGAAAGCCTGGAGAGTGGTGTCCAGAAGGGAATGGCGGGTTTCGGGCGGTTGGGAGATGGTTTCGGTTCAAGAAAATTGATCCGTTAACACCGCCCTACAAGAGAAGATAATCGTTATGGGGACGGGGTGCCGACCGTCTGCTGGGCTTGTTCGAGGAACTGCAAGATCGTCTGGCGGTACGCCTGCGGCTGGGCAGCGGCGTATTCGCCGTGGCCGGCTGCGGGGACCACCCACAACTGCGCGCAGGGGGCGGCCGCGGCTTGCTGCTCTCCGCGTGAGCGTTCAATCTCCCGCTGGCCGTGGATCAGGAATACCGGCCGCGGACAGACGCGCGGCAGGGCGTTGATGGGGCTGACCCGCCCCGGCCAGACGCCGGTCTGCAGGGTGTAGGCCAGCAGGGTAAAGCGTTGGATCAGCCATTGCATGGAGAGCGGGAAGGCGGGGCTGAATGTGATTTCGGCGGCCAGGTTGGCGTAGTTGCCTTCGGCAATGACCGCGTCAATCTCGGGTATCTCGGCCGCGCCGAGAATGGCGGATGCGCCGCCAGCGGAGAAGCCCAACACCCCCAGCCACTGCACGCCGGGTTGGGCGCGAGCGTAGTCGCGCATGGCGCGCAGATCTTCCACCTCTCGCCAGCCGATGGTGCTTTTCTCTCCGGTGCAAGAACGCGGGTCTGCAGAGAGTACACCGTAGCCCGCCTGGGAAAGAAAGCGCGCTTCTTCCAGCAGACTGGCGCGGTTGCCGCCATGCCCGGGCAGCAGCAGGATCACCGCGCCGTTGTGCGGGGCGGACCACCAGCCGCTGAGCGACAGATTTTCAGTGACCGGTATCTGAACTTCCAAGAATCCGTCGGGTGTGGGCGGAGGTGGTGGGCAGGGGGGGTGTAACAATCCACGGGTGTAAATAACACTGAGCCCCGCGGCCAGAATCACCCAGGCGGCAGCCAGGGCAAACAGCAAGCGGGGCAGCAGGTGTTTTGTGCTAATTTTAGAACGATCAGTCTTCGTGTTCCGGTTCGAGGTGCACATAGGCGCGGTCAACCTCGTCCATATTCTCCAATAATTCGATTACCTGGTCATTAATTTGATGCGCATCATCCAGGCTCATGCTGCCGTCCACGTTGGCATGCACGTCTACCACCAGTTTGGGTCCGACATATTCGGTGACCATAAAGTGCACGCGCTGCACGCCCGGCACGGCCTCGATGCGTTTGACGATTTCTTCGCGCAGATCTTCGTCTGCGCCGGCGCCAGTGAGAAAATTGAGGTTCTCACGCCCGGCCATGAAGGCGTTGCGCAGAATCCAGAACGAAACCAGGAAACCGGCGATCGGGTCGGCCAGGGGGTGGATGAACTGTGAGCCAGCCGCGCCGATGAATGCCGCGGAAGAAGTGAGCACGTCAGACAGGTTGTCTTTGGCGGTGGTCTCCAGGGTAGGGCTGCATAACTGGCGCGCAAGGCGCGAGATGCTGACGTACATGCCGGCTTTGATCGCAGCGGCAATCAACAGCACCACGGCTGGTAATCCCAATTCCACGCGCGTGCCACCGGCCAGGAAGCGTTCCAGCGCGGTGCGGGCGGCCTCATAACCGGCCAGGGTCATCGAAAGTGTGACCATCAAACCAACCAGGGGCTCGAAACGGCTGTGTCCCTGGGGGTGTGAAAGATCGGGCGGCTGCATGGCCACCCAAAGTCCGATGATCATTAAGATGGAATAAACAACATCTGAAATAGAGTTAGCCGCGTCTGCGTAGAGAGCGGCCGAGCCAGTGATGGATGCCGCGACGACTTTTCCGCCGGCCAGTAACAGGTTGCCGACACCGGTAATAATCAGTGCCTTACGATACAGCCTCCGTTGGGCTGGGTCTGGGGTATAACTGCGAATCCAGCGCATGATCAATCTCCATGCGCAGAACTTGATCCGGCCGGGTTCTGCATTGATATAGGTCTGAATGCCAAAATTGGGGGCTGGATAAAAAACCGGCTGCAACTTGCAGCCGTTGCGTGCCGCCCTGGCACCCGGATAAGATTAATTATACCTGAATCATCCGGCTTGTAAAGGGAAATGTTATGGATGAACCTAAACATTTTTTGTAAGGGTTGCATTTCGGACGAGCCCTTTATGCTTATGCTGTATTGGGATCAGTATTTCCTGGTTGGAACAAACTGGCAGATTGTACGCCGATTATTAATCCAGCAATGGGGAAACTTCAGCCAGGATCATCCGCGCCAGATGGTTCACCCAGCGGGCGACTTCTGTCGAAGAGCGCGCGGGCAGGCCGGCGACTGGCTTGGAGTCCACATGCGCGCCGCCATCCTGGTCGCAAACCCGGCGAATTAATTGGCGCGCGCTAAGGGTTTCCCCGCCAATCCGAATGGACTGCGCCAGCCAATCGCCGAGGGGTAATCGCAATTCGGGATGCGGGCTGCCATGCTCATCCAATGCGGACAAGCGCAGATTGGGCAGCAAGGCTGGAATTGTGGCAATCGACACCACCTGACCATGACGGCGGGTGGTGTCGCATAATAACAGGCGCATCTGCAAAGCGGCCACGCGGTAAAAGGGCTGGCAATCACTTTCGGCCATCTTCAGGCAATAAGCCAATATGTCCAGCGCGTCGCGGGTATAGTCCAGCAGAATGGCACGGTCGTGTTCGTTCATGGATTAATCTTCCAGATGCTCGAGCGGCAACACGCGCATGGACAAGCCGCCGCGCGGGCGCAGGGTGACCAGCGATTCGGCCTGCACAACTTCGGCGGGGTTGGAAAGTTGCAGGCGAAAACGGCGCGCCACCATAGCAATGATCAACATGGCCTCAATTTTCGCGAAGGTGTTGCCGATACACAGGCGCGGACCACCCCCAAAGGGAATGTAGGCGTAACGCGGGTAGGTTTTGGGCGCCTCTGGTAGAAAACGCTCGGGGCGAAAGGCGTGCGCCTCCGGCCAGTATTGCGGGTGGCGCTGGACGGTGTAGGGAGAAAGAATGATCAGTGTGCCGGGTTCCACGTGCACAGCATAGAAAGAATCTTCCTGAAGCACCCGGCGGGTGATCAGCCAGGCGGGCGGGTAAAGGCGCAGGGCTTCGTCGAACACGGCGGAAGTGTAGGGCAAGTTTGGTAAATCCGCTGTGGTTGGGTCCCGGTCGGGAATGACGTTGGCCAGTTCAGCGCGCAGTTTTTGGGCCGCGATGGGGTTCTGCGCCAGCAGCAGCCAGGTCCAGGTTAGGGCGCTGGCGACCGTCTCGTGGCCGGCGATGAGAATGGTGATCAACTCGTCGCGAATCTGCTGGTCACTCAACCCCTGGCCGCTTTCCGGGTCGCGGGCGTTCAGCAGCATGGTGACCAAATCGTCGGGTTGGAGGGTAGAGTCGGCGCGCCGCTGGCGCACGATTTCAGCAATTGACTCATCCAATTCTTTGAGCGCGCGCTGAAAACGGGCTTTCCCGGGCAGGGGCATCCATTGCGGCAGAAGGCTGAGCTGTGGGTTACGGGCCAGGTGCACGATGTGATCGAGGCACACCAGCACCGCCGAGGTGAGACGGCGCGCCTCACGGCTCAGGTCCATGCTGAACAGGGACTGGCCAACCACTTCCAACGCCACATCCATCATTTCGCGGTCAATATCGACTGTGGTGTTGGGCTGCCAGCGCGCCAGCATACGCTGGGCAGCAGGAAGCACATGGCGACCAAGGTCTGCTTCCAGACGCGGGCGGATGAAGGCCGGCTGCTGCATGCGGCGGTGACGGAACCAATCCTCTCCGTCGGCGGTTAAGAGTCCGCGCCCGGTGACGGTGGCCAGCATATTGTATTGAATAGTATTTTTATCGTAATGGGAGTGCCGGTCTTGCAGCACCTGCTTGATTAACTCCGGATCGTTGACCAGCATGGCGCGCTGCCTGCCCAGGTCGAACAGTACCAGGTCGCCGTGATTGCGGGTTGTCTCGAGCAGAAAGGCAATGGCATCCTGCTGAAGGTGTTTTAAATGAGGAAGCAGCTGCCGGGCGGTCAGGATGGAAAGGGAAGGTTGGTTGGGGGTCATGGCTAGCCGGGTAAGTCAATAGGAAAACTGGGGCAGCCATATCAGCTGCCCCAGTAAATGGTGAGAAGAAGCGTTAATCTTCGCGCAGTTCGGCCAGGCGCGGCTCGAGCATCAGCAGGTTGCTGCCAGCCATGCGCACCAGCGCGAGCAAGGTTTCCATGCTGCTGATTTCTTCCAGTTGTTCTTTAACGAACCAGTTGAGGAATTGCTGGGAGATGTAATCCTTGTCTTTTTGCGCTATTTCCACCAGGCCGTAAATTTGCTTGGTGACTTCTGTCTCCCAGGTCAAGGCAGCCTGTACCGCATCTTCTGCGGATTCAAAAGTGGGGCGCGGGGCTTTGATTTCGGGAATTTTGACTTCCGCGCCGACCTCCAGCAAGTAGTGGAGGAATTTCATGGCGTGTTCGTGTTCTTCGGCAGCCTGGGCGAAGAAGAAGCCGGCAAATTTCTGCAGGGTGCGCCCTTCAAAATAGGAGGCGATGCTTAAATATTGATTCGATGCGGCCAGTTCATTTCCTATTTGCGCGTTGATCGCCGCGCTCAATTCTTTACTGATTAACATAGGTTGATCTCCTTTGAATATGATTTATATTAGGAATTTTCCCTGATTTGATTATAGCATTATGAGAAATTGGAATGGGTTCAGGCGTACAGGGTTCGGATTTTTTGCCCCATCCCCGCGGCTGCGCCGCGACCCTTCCCCGAAAAATCAGGGAAGGGTGGAAGAAGGGATTATGGAATTTCACAGCACCTGAGGCAGATCAAAGGGGTGAGTTGTCATGTGTGTGCAAGCTATTAATCTTGAATACCCTATCTCCGTGGCTGCGCCGCGACCCTTCCCCGAAAAATCAGGGAAGGGTGGAAGAAGGGATTACGGAATTTCACAGCACCTGAGGCAAATCAAAGGGTTAATTTGTCCCGCGCATGCAAACTATTAATCTTGATTACCCCAACTCCGTGGCTGTGCCGCGACCCTTCCCCGAAAATTCAGCGGAATACAAAACAGAGGCACACGGCGTGTGCCTCTAAAGAAGATCGGATTGATTAGTTACGTAAAGGAAAGCGCCCTAACGGTTCTTATTGCGGGCTTGATAAGCCAGGTAAAGCACCACCGAACCGGCGACGGCGGCGTTGAGTGAGTCAACCCGCCCCACCATGGGCAGTTTGAGCAGCTGATCGCAATTCTTGCGCACCAGCGCGCGCATACCTTCGCCCTCACTGCCGACCACCAATCCCAGCGCTCCATCCAGGCGCAGCTGTTCGGCGGGCAGGGCGTCTGAGCTGCCTTCCAGGCCGATGACCCAGCCGTTGGCGTCTTTAATCGCTTGCATGGCTTGCACCAGGTTGCTTTGCACCACCAGCATGTGCTCCGCGGCGCCGGCTGAGGCGGTAACTACCGCCGGGGTGACGCCCGCGGCGCGATGCGGGGGGATGATCACCCCGTGAACCCCTACCGCTTCCGCGGTGCGGATAAGGGTGCCCAGGTTCTGCGGGTTTTGCAGCACATCCAGCAGCAGCACGAACAGCGGTTCGCCGCGTTTTTCAGCCAAATTGAAGACGTCCTTTAAATCCGCGTAGGGATAATCGCTGGCTTCGAGCGCCATTCCCTGGTGATTCTCGCCCAGCGGGTCTAACTGCCGCCGGTCAACCATTTCTACCGGCAGGCGAAAGCCGCGCACGGTGCGAATGATCTCAGTGACCCGGCCTTTATCCTCAATGCCTTTGGCCACCCACAAGCGGAAAAAGTGCCTGCGGCGAGCCTGCAGGGCTTCATAAATCGGGTTACGCCCGGTAATCCATTCTTTCATTCAAACCAGCTCCATTCGCGGAAGATAGACTGCGATTGTAACACAGTCCGTACCTGATTAATCAATGTGAGCTAAATTGGTGGATTACTTGGCGCTTTTGGGCAGCCCATAAAGTAAAGAGTAAGACGGCAAAAGATACCAGCGCGCTGTAGGGATCGCGCTGGCGATGCAGAGCGATTATGCGCAAGCTGTATGGCAAGGCAAGCATGATCAATCCAGCCAGCAGCCATACCCTGGCGCGTAGCCTGTCCGATATGTCTTGCAGCGCACTAAGGCTCCACAAGAGTGGGAAAATTAGCAGAACCTGATCGTAGTTCCATGCATAGGGGGTCAATAACAAGGACAAGGATATAGAAATAGACAACACAGCGCCTAGATTGAGTTGATTGGCTTTGCGCAGGCTGAAATAGCTGAACAGAATCAATACTATAATTAGGATCAAGATGATGACGTTTTTTATCCAAGCGGGAGAATATGGGGAGATGTCATAAACCAGTCCCCACAGTGTAGGAGTCATGTTGATGAAATAGGAAAGTTTTCCACCGGTCCCCAAAGTATAACCAATCCAACGCAAAAACCAGCCTGGACTGGCAAGTTCGCTGGCCAGGGCAATCGCCGCGCAACTGGCAGAAAAGCTGACCAGCAATCGCCAGCGTTTTTGCCACAAGAACCATAAAAGCAGTAGCGGAATAAGTAGCGCTACTGGATTTGGGCGCAGGCACAATAACATTAAGAAAAATCCCGCCCAATTGTCTTGCTTGCGGCAGGTAAATTCGTATACCAGCATGGCAAGAAAAAGCATTAGCATGGAATATTGCCCGGTCCAGATAACGACAACCACGGGTTCAAAAAGTGCAAACAAGAAAATGACCAGCGCTTGCCCGGAAAGCGTGCGTGGCAGGGGCAGCTGCTTCCAGAAGCGAGAGATGACAAATATCAGCATTGCTTCTGAGCACAACAGCCAAATTGCAGCCGATATCCGCACAGGCAGCAGGGCAAATGGCGCAAATAAATAAGCCACTGGCAGCCAATAAAGAAAGATTGGGTTGTCTCGGTATTCGCCGGCATAGCGAACATGCAGCGCTTCCCAGGCATGCGGATTGTAAAAATCGATTTGATCTAAAGTGGCTCGCCCCCCAAGCCACACAAACATGAAGTCCGAAACTTCCCACGCACCGCCAAAATTTGCAACCGAGTAATTCATCCAGAATAGCAAACCAACAACCAGACAAATAAAAAAAACGAGTAGCACGATCTTCACCCAGGTGGCGGATTTTTCTGCCAAGACCGGTTTCACACTGCCTCCTTTGTGGGTAGTTTTTTTGCCAGGATGCCGATGAAAAAGTGAAAGAAGTAGAGAAAATGTTTCTGCGGCTGTAAATTTGAGGCATGGATTTCCCTCACTAATTCAGCACGAGAAAATACTGTTCCGATCCACCGGCCAATATCAGTTTGTGTCATTATTCGTTGAAATCCAAGAGGACCAAACAAGTAGGGCACACCGACAAAAACCATACCATCCGCGGCAACGCAACGACGCATTTCTTCAAGGGCGGGGCGCATTTTTGGCAGATGTTCTAGTGTGCTGCTGTTCCACACGAGGTCAAACGAGCCGGGTTTAAATGGCAGCGCGTGTAGATCGGCGGCGACTAGAGGCAATTCTGGTTTACGGCGGCGGGCAAGCAGCAGAGCTTCCATATCCAGGTCGGCTGCCAGACTGAAATGAACGTTAGGCTGCCGCGCAAATAACGAAGTGGCGCTGGCGGTACCAGAGCCAGCTTCCAACACGCAGTTGGCTCTGCCAGCCAGTGATTGCGCCAACCACTGTACCAGGCGATGATTTAAGCTTTCACGCAGGGTGTCGAATACCCTGTAAAGCCAGCTGTCCGGTGAGCCTAACTGCCAGGATTTATTGATGTTCAAAATGGATCCTTTCGATAATGCAGCAGGATGGAAGATCCAAAGGGTAGATTAATGGTATGAAGGAATGTGATTTCGATTTTCATGATCTGGATTAATAAAGAATTGATCCAGCCCGGCAGGGCATGCAGCTCGGAGCGCGCCTGTTCATTTCTAGATGGAAACAGCCGCTGCCAAACGCGGTATATAGCGATTGCTGGGAACAACGTCGCAAATAGATATGTTTGGCGTATAGGTGTCAATGGAAGGCCGTTCGCAAAACCCATAAAACGCTTGATGGTGAAGCGTTTGTCTGCATGCACTGCCTGGTGGTGTTCAGGACTCTTGAGGAGTTCATATGCGGGCACCACAAGCAGCAGATGTCCACCGGGCTTTGTCACGCGGCATAAACTGGTGAGGGCCTGTCTCACATTAACCGCTTGGCTTTCCAAAACGTCAATGCACAAGACAAGGTCAAATGATTCGCCGGTATAGGGTAATTCATTAACGGAGGCGCGGCAAAGGCTCGAAACCCCCCGTTTTTTTAGGAAAGGCATGGCGTAATGTGAATAATCGCAGGCAAAATATTGCGCGTCCAATACCTTCTTTAAATTAGTCAGGTTTTGTCCGGTCCCGCAGCCGGCATCTAATACCCGCCCAGTTTGCGATCCCACGGTATGTATCACCTGCATCTGTAAAATTTCATGCAAAGAGCGGTACCACCAGTATTCGCCTTCATGAACAAACATGGTCTGGTATTCGTAGGCTTCCATGGGAGGTTACTCCGGTACGGTAAAGGCGAAGGTGTCGGGGTCGTCGGGGTGGTAGGGGCGCGATTTGAGCAGGATGAAGCTGGATTCTTCTCGAAAGAGAATGCGGTGAGAATGCATCACCGGGATAATGACCCCCTGACCAGCAGAAAGCTCCTGTTCGCTGATTGAACCGTTTTCCACTTGAATAACGCGAACATGGGCATTACCGCTTGTAAGAAAGAAGAATAATTGCGTGTGCATGTGATAATGTTGCCCCATACGCGCGCCGGCGTGGATGTCGCCGGTGAGCAGCGCGCGCCACTCTCCCTGGGTAATCAATTCGCGCAGCACACCGCGCTCATCTCGGCGTTCATAAGCAGGTTGGATGAATTGCAAGCTCATCAATCAAATTTCCTTAAACGGGCTTTGAAAATGCGCAGCACATATTGCATACCGGTGGTGAAGAAGCGGTACAGGCTGGGCGCCGATTTGGAGATGCCCTTGGCGCGGTCGGAAAAATGGAAAGGGAGTTCATAGACCGTAAGACCTTTTCGGCGGCAGGTGTAGAGAAATTCAATGAAATACGCACCGTAACCGGTGGGAATGACCGAAACCCTGTCAAACACATGACGGTGCAGCACCACAAACCCGCTATCGTAATCTTTAATTCCGTACCCCAATACCTGGGTTGCCAATCCATTGATCAGACGGCTGGAAAGCACACGTAATCGGGAACGGTCATCCACACCGCCGGGGGCGTAACGTGAGCCAATGACAATATCATAATCGGTTAATTTTTCGATCATCACCGGCAGCAGGGCGGGGGGCATACAGGTGTCGGCGTCCATCCAGCCAACAATTTGCCCGCGTGATTCGATAATTCCGCGGTTAAAAGCTGAAGCCAATCCACGCGTGGAGACGCGCCGGATGACCTTAACGCGCGGGTCGTTGAGACTACCGGCGACATGCCAGGTGCCATCCGGCGAGTCGTCGTCGACCACAATTACTTCCACGCTTTGTTGAATGTGGGTGAAAATGCCCTGGATGGTGTCGAGGATGTTTTCACGCTCATTATAGGTAGCGAGAATGATGGAAACCTGAGGATCATCCCCCATAGCTGGCTCCGGTGAGTTCGCGGCAGGCGAGTAGTTGTTGGGCAACTTCTTGGATTTGTTTATGGGTTAATCCCAACCCCGAAGGCAGATACAAGCCGCGCTCCCATAATCGGGAGGAAACCGGGTACTGCTGCGGGTTGCCGCAATCCGGGTAGCGAGGATCGCTGGGGAAAAGAAAGACTGGCTGCAAGTGCATGGGGCAGAAGAAGGAACGAGTGCCAATGCCCTGCCGCGCCAGGGTTTGCATCACCTCGTCTTTTCCAGCACCGAAGGCGTCTTCCAACACAACTCCGTACATCCAATAAACATTCTTTACGCGCGGTCCGTTTGCCGGTAGGGTAAGCCCGGTCTGGTTGGCGAGGAACTGGTTGTACGTCTGGCCAATCCACACCTTCTTTTCTACTTTTTCGATGATTTTCTCGGTTTGCGCAAGGCCGATGGCAGCTTGCAGATTAGTCATACGGAAATTGAAGCCCACCATGTTATGCACAAAGCGTGGATCTTGAAACCCTTGATCACGCAGTAATCGCAGACGGGCAGCAAGGCGCTCGTCATTCGTCAGGCACATACCGCCTTCGCCGGTGGTGATGATTTTGTTGCCATAAAAACTAAAGCAGGAGATGTCGCCAAAAGTACCGGTGAGTTGACCATCAATTTCTGCCCCCACGGATTCGGCACAGTCTTCAATAACATATAGATTATGGCGGCGGGCGATTTCGCAGATCGAAGGCATATCGCAGGGATGGCCATACATGTGGACCGCCATAATGGCACGTGTGCGTGGTGTGATTTTCTGCTCGATCAAGGATGGATCTATACAACAGGTTTGTTGATCAACATCTACCAGAACCGGTCGGGCGTTAGACTGGATGACCACATTAGCTGAGACCACCAGCGTAAAGTCGGGAATGATCACCTCGTCCCCTTCGCCAATATCCAGCGCTAGCAAGGCCATGTAAAGGGCGGCTGTGCAACTGGTACAGGCAATGCCGTGCGCAAGCTGATGGTACGCGGCGAATTGCTGCTCAAAGCTTTCGATATACTGTCCCTGAGAAGAGATCCAATTGGACTGGATGCAATCGGTTACATAATTCAATTCATTGCCATCGAGAAGGGGTTCGCAAACTGGGATATGCATATTCTTTTCCCATGCCGGAGATTTTGTACATACTGATCTTATTATATAAAGTTTCTGTTCTTTGCAACCCGTTGGCAGATTGCAATTTTGTAATGTATATAAAAAGAGGCGCAAAAGTTGCGCCTTGATGATTGATTCTAAGATTTTTTTACCAATGCCAGGTGGTGCCGTCGCGGCTGTCTTCCAGTTTGACGCCCAATTCGGCCAGGCGGTCGCGCACCAAATCTGAGAGCGCCCACAATTTATTTTTGCGCATTTCAGTGCGCATTTCCACCAGCAGGTCGATGAAGGGTCCGGCGGCCTGATTGTCGTTTTGTTTTTCTGGCAGGCGCAGACCCAGCACACCCGTCACCTCACGCAGCATCTCTTGAGCGGGTTGCAGCTGTTCGGCAGTGGCGCCGGCATCGCGCACCTGATTGATGACGCGAACCAGTTCAAAGAGGTAGCCTAAGGCGCCAGCACTGTTGAAGTCGTCGTCCATCGATTCTAGGAAACCATCTTTGCTGGCAGCCATTTGTTTGTTCAGCGCCTCGAGGGTTTCCGCGCTGGCGCCTTTGGCGCCGGGGAGGGCGGCTTTCAACGCGGAGTGTAAGCGCTCCAACGCGCGTTCGGCTTGAGCCAGCACTTCGTCGTTGAAGGTAAGCGGGTTGCGGTAACCGGAATTGAGCACCAGGAAGCGCAGCACATCGGCGTCATATTTTTCCAGGAAGTCTTCAATGGTCACCAGGTTGCCGATGGACTTGGACATCTTTTCGCCGCCAAATTGCAGCATGCCATTATGAACCCAATAGCGTGCGAAGGTTTTTCCGGTCAGACATTCGGATTGGGCGATTTCGTTTTCGTGGTGGGGGAAGATCAGGTCGTTGCCGCCGCCGTGAATATCGATTTGCTCGCCGAGGTGATGCAGGTTCATGGCCGAGCATTCAATGTGCCAGCCCGGGCGGCCGGGCCCCCACGGGCTATCCCAGGAGGGTTCGCCGGGGCGGGCGCTCTTCCATAAAGCGAAGTCCATCGGATTCTCTTTACGTTCATCCACATCAATGCGCGCGCCGGCCTGCATGTCTTCCAGTTTGCGGCCAGAAAGGCGGCCATAGTCATCATCTTTTTGCACGCGGAAATACACATCACCATCCACCGGGTAAGCAAACCCCTTCTCAATCAGTCCCGCGATCATCTGAATGATCTGATCCATTTCGCGGGTAGCATAAGGGGTGATGGAAGGTGCAAGGATATTCAGATCTTGCAGGTGCTGGCGGTATTCATCGATGTAAGATTGACCCAGCTTGAATGGATCCATGCCCAATTCGTTGGCACGGCGGATGATTTTATCGTCCACGTCGGTGAAATTCATCACGTGGGTCATCGTGTAATCGCGGTATTCCAGGTAGCGGCGCAGGATGTCAAATACCAGCGCGGACATGGCATGCCCGACGTGGGCTTTGTTGTAGACTGTTGGTCCGCACACGTACATGCGCACTTTTTTGGCTTCCAGGGTTTCAAACGGCTCTTTTTGCCGTGACATGGTATTGTAAATTCGAAGGCTCATTTTTACTTCTCCGCTGGGTATATAATTTATTAGAATTCGGGGCGGGCAAAGATCATCCGCCCGGCTGCAGTTTGTAACACTTTGGTGACAATCACTTCAATTTCCTGGTCCATATACTCGCGGCCATTCTCAATCACCACCATGGTGCCATCATCCATATAGCCAACACCCTGGCCGGATTCTTTACCTTCTTGAATCACGCGAATGTTCAATATCTCGCCGGGCAGCAGTACGGATTTGACCGCATTGGCCAGTTCGTTGACGTTGAGCACAGTCACGCCTTGCAGTTCGGCAATCCGGTTAAGGTTGTAGTCGTTGGTCAGGATGGGACAGCGCATTTGCCGGGCCAGGATGACCAGCTTATCGTCTACTTCGCGCACGCCTTCCACATCGATGTCACTGAGCCGTACCGGAATGGAGGGCTCTTTTTGCAGGGTGGAAAGCACTTCCATGCCGCGGCGCCCGCGTTGGCGGCGCAAGCTGTCTGGTGAGTCGGCGATGTATTGCAATTCAGTGAGTACAAAGCGGGGAATTAACAGGGCGCCGGGGATGAATCCGGTGCGGGCGATATCCGCGATGCGCCCATCAATAATCACGCTGGTGTCGAGCAATATGCTGCGGGTTTCAGACAATCCCCCGGCGGCAGCGGTTCCATTTGATTCAGTGGAAGCGCTGGCCCCAGCCCGGGGATTGATCGCCTGGAACATAGAAAATAAATCGTGCTGGCGCATCATAAATACCGCTACGCCCATATAGCCAAACACCAGCACACCCACAAAAGGTAAGATGCTGCCAAGGGGTTTGGGCAGTAAGGAGAGCGGAAAGGCCGCCAAAACAGCGATGATCAGGCCAACCACAAGGCCGGCTAAGGCGGCAAATAAATTTTGAGCAGAAATGCGGCTGAGCAGTTGTCGTAACGCGCGAATGGGGCGGGTAGTAAGAAAAGGAGTAAGAATAAGTCCAATAAGTGCGCCGACCATGCCAATGATGACCCCGTATTGCTCCACCGAAATTGTGTTGGCGGTGGGTTCTACATTGGCTAACTGTCCGAGATAAACGCCGCTATAAACACCTAAGATCGAAAAAAGAATCATTCCAATTAAACGAACAATGAACTCGGAACTCATAAGACCTCCAGAATAAAAAAAATGTTAAAGTGCGAAAAAAAGAATAGATAATTCCAACTCAATAGGATGATAGCACGGCCAAGAAATCAAGTCAAATTGAGATTGTGAGAAGATAAATTCAGATTGCATAACAATTCGTTAATAATAATTATAAAGGGAAAAAGAAAAAGCAACCCTGTTTTGGTGAGTTGCTTTTTCCTGGGAAAATAACCCCATTTCAATTCTTATTGTTCTTTTTTCTCTTGGCAATCGCGATCACAGAAAAGAGAATAGCGACAACCGAAAAGAAAATTCCAGCAACTAGTAGAAGAATTGCGATATACATAATCATCCTCACTATAAAAAATAAGATTGTTAAGACTAATCCAACCGAACTTTTGTGATCTCTTCGACTGGTAACCAGTCATCCATATTGCTGTATGCAGATCGATCAATCGCGAAGGGTGTCATTGATTCAACCTGGCCAATGTCAACGAAAACCAAATAGCGTTTTCCCGCCCAACGTTTTACTTGCGCAGGTTCAAGCTGTAACGTGATTTGACGATCGGCTACCAGTTTTTCTGATTCTTGCGGGGAAAGTTTATCCGAGTGAAAGGCCGCGGTCACCACAGCGCGTGCGCGAATAAATCCCTCGGCGTTGTTTTGAATGAAGTACAGCATGTCGCCTTGATTTACCCGGCCATGCGGCAGTTTTCGCCCGGCCGCGCCGCGAATAATAGTGGTTTTTGAGCCGTCTAATATTTTTTCAAGTTCTTTTGATTTGGCATCTACAAACACAACATGGTCCATGATCATCCCCACAAAAAGATAAGCAATCAGGTTATAGAACCAAGCATACTCGGAAAATCCCAAAAGGAATATGGCCAGAAGGATAGTTTCAAGCTCTTCGTTTGGATAGGTTGCGATTATGCCTGCGGCCGAACTTTTGCAGGCAAACCGGTGTCAGGGTTGGTTTGAAGAGAGTGTTCCATATCTTCCTCAATGTGTATGATGGATGGGATTCGCATTCCAACTACACCGATGAGGATACAAATGATCCCCGCGGTAATATACCAGACCTGTAATCCCAACCTGTCTGAGATTGGGCCGGCCATCGCCAGGCTGATGGGCGAGGTGATGGAAAGCAAACTACCCATCACCCCAAATACCCGCCCCTGCATTTCTGGGGCCACGTTGGCTTGAGAGATCGCCATAAACGGCCCATCTACCATCGGAACCATGAACCCCAGTACAAAAATGCTGACCAGTGCTAACCAATACAAGTTTGAGGGGATGAAGCCCAGCGAGAGGATGGAGATGCCCAGGCAGAAAATGCCAGCCAACATGGTGTATACCCGGCGGTTGAATCCTCCCCAGACACTTAAAATCAGCCCGCCAGCCACAACCCCAATACCATTTATCGCCTGAAGCAAACTAAGCGCTGTGGCGTCCCCGAGAAAATGCTGGCTCACCAACAAGGGCAATAACGAGAAAGCAGGAGATAGCGCGATTTTCAACAACATGATTGCGCCGATAAATACCATCATGCCGCGCCATGCCAATAGGTAGCGCAACCCGCTCACCATATCCGCCCAAACGGAATTATTCTCTTCTTGCGGAGCGCGAGCTGGTTGTGGAATAGGGATGAATAATAACGGGGCGATCGCCAGGGCGGCGGTACCCACATCAATCATCATTACCTGATGGAGCGGCAGTAGATCTAAAAATAGCGCGCCTAGTGGTGGAGCGATGATGTTGAGTATTCCACGCATGGTTTGGTTGATTCCTTGCACGCGTGAAAGCTGGTTTTTGGGGACCATCATCCCGGTAGAGGCTTCCATTGCGGGCCAATGAAAACTGTTGCCCACCGCCCGGATGGTCATGACCAGGTAAACATGCCAGATTTGCAAGGTTCCGGACCAAAAGAGATAGGCCAACCATAACGCGGCCAATGCCATCAGCGAGTCGGCAAAGATCATCACCCGCTTGCGCTTCCACCGGTCAGTGAGCGCGCCAGAAAAAGGCGCCAAAATGATTTCTGGAATCAATGCCACCATGCTGGCAGTCGCCAGGATAGTCGCCGACCCGGTGGTTTCGGTAAGCCACCATACCAGCGCAAATTGAGCGATGCGACTGCCGATTAATGAAAGTGATTGTCCGGTCCAAATTGTGAAAAAAGGGGCGATCCACTGATTGGAATGATTATTTTGACGCATAAATCTCCTTAGAAAGAACTGGTTGTAATTGTTTTTTCATTCAATTACCGGCGTACCAGCTATTCATAACAAGGGATTATCCCTCAAATATAAATTATAACCAGCGGAGGCTTTAAAACAGTCTCGAATTAATGCCGATTATGACCATAAAGAAGAGAAAAACTTCTCAATTCTATTAATTGACTTCAAGCCTTCATTTTTCTATACTATCAATACCGAACTGGCTTCAGGGGCAACTCAATATTCACAAAGGGGGAAAATTGATTGGCAAGGGAAAATATGGAAAGAGCTAGGGAAGAAATTCCAACCTTTGAAAAGTCTCTTGATGGAACTCAAATTGAGAGCAATGGCTTTACCGCGCACATTACTGACCCCGCATTGTTGTTAGATGAACAAGGTAAGGTTTTATCGGTTAATGCACCAGCCAGACAATTGTTGGATCGGTGTGAGATTAAATTAGACCTGGGGGACATATTTGACCAGGATATCAGTCATGCAAAAGAAATACTCTTACCCACACCAGACCATGTTGGTTTACTAATAGAAATCCACCCCACCACCTTGAATTTTGATGGCAGGTCAATTTGCCTATTGGTTCTTCGGGAGATCACTCAAAAACGCTGGCGAGAATTGGAGGCCAGTGTTTTGTCAGAAATTACCGCCTGCCTGCAAGAAACGATGAATCGCCGGCAGATGATGTTGGCGGTGATGGATAAATTAATGGGACTGATGAAGTTCCAGAGTTTTTTCTTCGCTTTCCAATTGGATGAATCAGGTGAAATCGTTGTTGAGTTTGCCCGCGGTTGGAAGAACCAGGTTGTAGGCTTACGATTTACTGGAGAGAATTGTGTGCTTAATCAGGTGATGAAAAACGGTGAGGTTTATCTGAATAATCACCTGGATGAAGAGGATCTTGCGGGTTGTCCGGGGGTGGTTGAGAATCACCACTCGTGTGTAATTTTGCCTTTAAAAGCAGGTAAAGAAACCATTGGCGTTTTCGGGGTTTTTGATCAATACGCCATTTCTGACCAGGAAGAAAAGATTCTTCATCTCGCAGCCTGGTTAATTGGAATCGCGTATCACCGCGTGCGGCTAAATGAAGATAATCAAAACAATCTTAACCGCCTTACCGCCTTAAGGATGATCGGTCTGGCTGTGAGTGTCAGCCTGGACTTGAACATTACTTTAAATTTGTTGTTAGACCAGGTTACAAGCCAATTAAATGCGGATGCCGCAGATATTTATTTGAGAAATGCGGAGCGCGATGAGCTTGAATTGGTTGCCAGTAACGGCTTTTGGCATCCCGAATTATTGAATGCACGTTTAAGCCATCAAGAAGGCATCATTGGCAAGATGGTCAATCAAAAAAAAGTACTGCGTTGGTCTGGCAACTCATTGGAGTTAGATGATATAGGGCGCAAGGATCTGTTTCGAAAAGAAAAATTTGTTTGTACCTATGTTGTGCCGCTGGTGACCAAGGGCACGGTAAATGGTGTGTTGGAATTGTATTCCCGTCGCGTTATCCGGGCAGATGCGGGTTGGATGCGTTTCTTAGAGGCAATTTCAGATGAGGCCGCTGTAGCCATCGATAATACGGAGCTTTTCCGGCAATTACAACATTCTCACGATGAATTAGCCCTGGCGTATGACGCCACCATTCAAGGTTGGTCAAAAACATTAGAGTTGCGTGACCTGGAAACCAAAGGCCACTCTGATCGGGTTGTGGAATTGACATTGGCTTTGTCGCGAAAGTTGAATGTGCCGGAAGAGCAAATGACGCATCTGCGCCGGGGCGCGCTGCTGCACGATATTGGGAAAATGGGAATCCCGGATTCAATTTTACTTAAACCGGGTCCGCTCAGCGACGAAGAAATCACCGTCATGCACAAACATCCTGAATACGCCATGCGCTTGCTGGTCAGTGTGCCATTTTTACGGCCCGCGCTGGACATTCCGTATTGCCATCATGAAAAATGGAATGGCTCGGGGTATCCGCGAGGATTGAAAGGAGAGGAGATTCCACTGGCGGCGCGGATCTTTTCAGTGGTGGATGTGTATGATGCCTTGCGCTATGAACGGCCATATCGCGATGCCTGGTCAAAAAAGCGGGCTTTAGATTATATCCGCGAAAAAAGAGGGGTTGAATTCGATCCAGGTATTGTTGATGCATTTTTTGAGGTTGTAAACCATGTTAAGGGGGAATAATCAGTGAAGAATGAAGAGGATCAACTAAGACAAACCCAGGAAGCCGATTTTCGGGTTCTACATGATTTTCTGACCAGTTTTTCTGAAATTGTTGCCAGTCCGCTTATTCTGGTAGATGATCAAGGAATCATTCGTTTTGCCAGCGCTGAAGCGATCAATATCCTGCGCTTATCTGCTGATTCGATGATCCAAATCCGATACGATGAGCTTGTTGAAGAAATTGAGCGCAATATTGTGGTATTAAAACGGTGCAGCGATAATTGCCGGTTACACTACCAATCTTTCCCGGTGACATGGGGATCTGTTTCAGCCCGAATCCTGTTTTTTCAACCCGAACACGATGATTCCAATCTGGCTTTTGCCAGCCAGGGGGATTTTAACGCATTATTATCCTGCTTGCATGATGCGGCGGCGATTGGTTCTTTAGGGCTTGATGGCAAGTTCAATCTGGTTTATCTATCTCCCCCGATTTTTCAGGTCACCGGCTATCACAATGATCAATTTTTTTCTGATCCAAATTTGTGGTTCAACATAGTACATATTGAAGACCGGCCAAAGCTGCTTGGATTTTGGGACGAAATGTATACCATGGAGGATGGCAGCGCGCATTTAATCGAATACCGGATTGTCAAAAGTGATGGCACATTGTGTTGGGTAGAAGACAATCAAACTTGCTATCAAGTCTCGGATCATGAAAAAAGGTTTTTCAGCTTTCTCTCTAATGTCAGCGAGAAGAAAACCGCGGAAGAGGCGCGTGATTTAAGTGAGGAACGCTACAAACTTTTGGCAGAAACCATTTCGGATGTCATCACATTGCAAGACACGAAGGGAAACTATATTTATGTAAGTCCGTCCATGGAAAGATTATTAGGATTTTGTGAAGATGAAATGATCGGACAGAATTGGTTGAATTGGATGAGCCCGCATGATCGCCAAAATTATGGTGAGCAAATCGAGGAAAACTTGTTGGGCGGGCGAGAGTTTATGATTGAATGGCGAGGACGCAAGAAAAGCGGGGAATACCGCTGGCTGGAATCTCGCAGCCGGCCGGTATTCAGCGGCACAAAGATTCAAGGTTGGGTCAGTTCAATCCGAGAGAATGATTCTCACAAGAAAATTGAACAGGCGCTGATTGAAACCAACCGTCGCTTGCAAGACAGTATCAAAGAATTGGAGCGGCGCAATCATGAAGCCAATATTATCAACGAAATTGGGGAGAGGTTTCAATTATGTCATTCTCAGGATGAACTATTCGCTGTGGTGAAAGAGTACTTTCCGTGTTTGATAATCGGGGGCATGGGGTCGTTGTTTATTGGCACGCATCACAACGGATTGTATGATCGGAAGGTCCAATGGGGGGATCTGAATGATCAAAGCCAAGTGTTGACCCAGGAATTTTGCTGGTCATTGAGTCGTGGACAGGTCTTCAGGGTGCGAGACCAGCGCTCATCGATTGTATGTCGAAATCTTGAGGAAATTTCCGGTGGGCGGCGGATTTTTCCTTGCATGTGCGTACCGATTATTACTCAGAATGAAACAATGGGCGTGCTTTCTTTTAAAGAATGGAATGAACCTTCCTTTGAGCACGTTGAGCAGCTGGCTGTGACGCTGGCGGAAAAAATCGGAATGGCCTTAATGAACATTCGCCTGCGCGAGACTTTGCGCATGCAATCACTCCGAGACGCGCTTACCGGTTTGTATAACCGCCGCTATCTGGATGAGACACTGGAACGGGAGCTGCATCGCTCACTTCGCTCAAAAAAAGATATTTGTATTGTGATGATCGATATAGATCACTTTAAGAAATATAACGACACCTACGGTCATGATGCTGGTGACGCTCTTTTACAATTATTTGGCAGTTTTCTGCAGGAGCATGTGCGCGGCAGCGATATCGCCTGCCGGTATGGGGGTGAAGAATTTGTGGTAGTGATGCCAGACACAAATCTTGAGGATGCCCAAAAGCGCGCTGAGCAATTGCGGATGGGCTTAAAGAATTTAAGAATTGTATATCAGGGAAAAGAATTGGAGGGAATCACGGTTTCTGTGGGACTATCCATTTTCCCGGAACATGGGTTGACCGCGCGATCGTTGTTAAAATCGGCAGATGTAGCCCTTTACGCGGCAAAAGATCAAGGGCGAGACTGCGTTGCGGTAGCTTCTCTGAATGCGTAACCCCTACCGAGAAAAAACAACAGCTTGATCCAAGGTGATCAAGCTGTTGCTGGCTCTAGTGTGAGGCGAACCGACGTGATTGTGATACCAGACGCCAACGTTGAACCAACCGGCCAAATTGCATGCGATAACGGCCAGCGCCAGCCAGATCTTCTGACCCTTCCAAGTTGTTTATTTTTTCGCGGATGGTTTCTACCAGTTCTTCGTTCAAACCAAATTCATCAATTTCTTTAATCCATTGGTTTTTATCATTTTCCTCAACGGGTAGTTTGCTGATCAGTTTGATGATCTCCCGTTCTTCAGGGGTGTTTTTATTTGCCATGATTACCCTCGCTTTCTCTTCGTAAGCAACAATCTATATTGTGTTCCGCGAAGTTGATATAGTATTAGTATACTATGATCATTAATGGTTTGAAAAAACTGGATGCATAACCCTGCCCGTTAGGGTTGTCTTTGAGAATATTGTTTTAACTTAAAATTGATTGGATTCGCGGTATAATTTCGCGACCATGATCAAGCATGTGCGTGAGAGGCAAATTTGACTGACGAACGGGAAATAATCGAATTCGATGTGCCATTCAAACACCCACCGGAAATTCCAGAAGAGTGGGTGGAATTAATGGCGCAGCTTCACCCAATCACCGCGGTAGTGATCTGGGAAGTTTTGACTGGCAACCTTTCACCGGCATCGTTACGACTCGCTCGCTATTCGCCGGATCGAGAACGCTATACTTCAATTGCGATTATTGCTGGTGGAAACCCGGATTATTGCGCGGAATTGGCTGAAATGGCCCGTCAGGACCTGGACCAGGTTTTTGAGGATTTATTGCCCGAATACCGGCAATACCAGGTTTATCATTAATCCAAACATGATTCCGAATTGAATTTGAATCACCACCGTTGGGCGCGGTGGTTTTTTATTCCTGATAATTTTCGTCCAGATAAGGCCGCGCCAGGGTTGGGGCATTCAGATTGCCCACATCAAGCGTGCCGCCTTGGGGCACTTCTACGGCATAGGTTTTGCCTGTGTTCCGATAGGCGACGATCAAGGTGTGCTGCCCGGCAGGGATATTGCGAATTTCAAATTGTCCACGCAAGTCTGTAGAGATTACCTCATCGCTGCCTGAGATAAATACATCCGCACTGACTGGCTGGAAATTAACCTCATCAACGATGACCCCTTTTACGGCGCCTACCCCTGCCAATAATGAAGCTTGATCTGACTGGATGAATTGCAAACCTACCAGCAGGGATAGAATTACCACAACGGCGGTTAATAATATCCGTTGTTGCTGCCAGCGAACGGACGCATCCGGTAGTTTTTGTGGGAGACCATCTTTAAACAGATCTAATTTTGGGGAATTATCTAAGGGCATTTAACCCTCCTTATTCGCTATGGAATGCTTTCAACGGAAACTTGATCTACCAGCAGATAAGAGCCAAAATTCGCTGCCAGGCCAATTCCACCCTCAGTATAGGTGCTGTCTGTGCCGGTCAGTACTGGCTGCCCTTCAATATATGCGGTGAATGTATCTCCTTGCACTTTTACCTGCACGTTGCCGGGATTGTTCCAATCAAAACCAGATGGAACCGGAATGCTTGAAATCGGCTGGTCTATTTGCACACCGTTTTCCCATTTGCGAAACAGAATATTGCCAGTGTCTTTATTTTTTGGCTTTTCAATTTCAAATACATAGCCATCAAAATTGGCTGTTTCGCTGCTGGAGCGGAAAATAACCGAGAATCCCTCCCAGGTGGAGGCTTTCTTTTGAAGTTCGGTTCCACTCAGAGAAATGGTGTAATCTTTTCCACTAAAGCCTTTGGCAAAGGCGGCACCCAGGGGGCCCACGACCATTTTTCCATTTTGCTCGGTTACAGTTCCTTTCCAGAATTTGGAAGAAATAAACGTCCAATCCCCCAAACCCTGGCTGAAATCATCTTCAAAAAGGTTGCTCTGTTCCTGCGGGGTTTCCTCAGGATTTGCAGGCTGATCTTCCGAGTTTTGTTCTCCTACAGAAGGAGTTATCCCAATCGCATTGATGGAGGCTTTATAAATTTCAGATAATGAAACGCCAAACAAATTTAATACCATCAGACCGGCCAAAGCAATCGCCACTAAAATAAGGGCGTATTCGATAAATCCCTGTCCGTGTTCTTTGAGATTAGGTTTACATAACATGAGGCTCACCTGATCGGGTAGATTAGAATTGATATTAACATCTTATTGGATTGGGTGAACAATTTCCATTAAATTCGAATAAAATTTGGTTATCAATCTTGCCCAGTTTGCAATCGCTCAGGAACAAGCCCATAGAACGCCTTGAATAAAGCTGTTCTATGCGGTTATAATAATTAAGACAAAAATGGTGGTTAATTATGGGTGATCAAGCTATTTCAAAAAATGGATCCATTAAAGTTAAGGTGGTGTTCTTCGCGCACCTTAAAGCAGCTGCCGGAACAAACGCGACCGAGATCGAATTACCCGCAAACGCGACAGTGGCGGATCTGAAAGCACATCTCAAATTTCAATTTCCCGCGTTGGGGCACCAGCTGGTAAACACGGTTACATTTATAAATCAACAAACCCTCTACCTGGATAGTGAAGAATTACCGGATGGGGCGATGGTTACCTTCTTGCCTCCCATGGCTGGCGGATAATTGACCGGAAGCAAGAACTCAAAAAGGCAGCCGCGAGCTGCCTTTTTGAGTTAAGAACGGAGCAGAACGGTGGATAACACCCTTCTGTATCTCTACTATACCGCATTTTTTATTATTGATCAAAAACCATTGCAAAACGTTCGTTCACCACTGGCATATCCTCAGTGGGTTGGCGGCCGATGTTTTCACATTCCGCGCTGAAGAATTCCCAGTGCACCTGCCGCCAGTAAGCCAAAGACCGATCCCCTTCTCCTTCTTCGAA
>Ga0209269_1000765_pt1 | contig 23760 bp, 26 predicted proteins | sample MTBAKMMethaMetaG_FD_187455 | JGI IMG/M metagenome (GOLD analysis project Ga0209269, IMG submission 187455) | Enrichment culture microbial communities from Arthur Kill intertidal strait, New Jersey, USA, that are MTBE-degrading - MTBE-AKM (Arthur... | ecosystem: Environmental > Aquatic > Marine >... | reverse complement strand
AGGCCTCTATGATGTTCCCGGACACGCCTATGGTCGTCCAGGTATGGCTCCCGTCGGTGGAGGTTATGAGCACGCGGACCTTGGCCGCGGTGGCCTCCTTGCCGTCTATGACCCTGACCTTGTAATCAATGAGCCGGACCTCCTTGAGCACGGGATAGAATCGCTCCAGTGCCTTGCGCAATGCGCGGTCCAAGGCGTTCACCGGTCCGTTCCCGTCCGCGGCGGTGTGCTCCAGCGTTCCATTCGAGTCCACGACCCTCACCGATGCCTCGGAGGTCATCACCTCCCCGGTCACGTCCATGAAGGTGCGGAACCCGTCCAGCCTGAAGGGGGAGGTGTTCTGCCCCTTCAGCTTGCGTATCAGCAGTTCCAGGCTGGCCTCGGCCGCCTCGTACTGGAAGCCCTGCGCCTCCAGCTCCTTCATCCTTTCCAGGATGGAGCGCCCGCCGTCCCTCTCCGTGTCGATGCCCAGCTCCCCGGCCTTGGCCAATATGTTGGACACCCCGGAAAGCTCTGACACCAGAATGCGTCTCTGGTTCCCCACCAGGGTCGGATCGACATGCTCGTAGGTGCGTGAATCCTTCAGCACTGCACTTACATGTATCCCGCCCTTATGCGCGAAGGCGCTCTTCCCCACGTAGGACGCCCGGGGGTTCGGTGATACGTTGGCCATCTCGGCCACGAAGTTCGCCAGCTTGGTAAGGTGGTCCAGGTTCTTCACCCCTGTCCCCACTCCCATCTTGAGCATCAGGTTAGGGATTATCGAGCACAGGTTTGCGTTGCCGCAGCGCTCCCCCAGACCGTTCACGGTGCCCTGCACCATGGTGGCCCCGGCCTCCACCGCCGCCAGGGAGTTCCCGACCGCCAGCTCGCCGTCGTTGTGAGCATGGACGCCAATGGGCAGGTCCAGGGTCTGACGTACCTTGGAGACAACATCGAATATCTGACTAGGGAAGGCCCCTCCGTTGGTGTCGCACAGGCAGACCCAGTCAGCGCCGCCTCTTTTGGCCTCCTGCAGTACCAACAGGGCGTACTCGGGGTTGTTCCGGTAACCGTCAAAGAAGTGCTCGGCGTCGAAGATGACCTTCCTCCCCTTCCCTTTCAGGTATGCCACGGTATCGTGCACGATGCTCAGGTTCTCTTCCAAAGGCACCTGCAAGGCCTTTTCCACGTGAAGGTCCCAGGACTTCCCGAAGACGCATACCCATTCCGTGCTAGCCTCCAGCAACGCCTCCATCCCCTTGTCGTTCGCAGGAGGTTGCCCGGGACGATGGGTGGAGCCGAACGCCACCAGCTTGGCGTGCTTCAGGTCCAACTTCGTGGCGGCCTTGAAGAACGCCTTGTCCTTGGGGTTGGACCCCGGATAGCCACCCTCCACGAAGTCTATGCCGAACGCGTCCAACCTCTCGAGTATCTCCAGCTTGTCCTCGGTGGAGAACGATACCCCCTCGGTCTGAGCGCCATCCCTCAATGTGGTGTCGAAGATACTAGCCCTGGCGGGCAATAAATAAATCCCACCCGTAGTTTGATCTCTTGGACATTTTAATCCCTCAGGTAAGGTATGCATTATCATGGCACGCCCTATTTAACCCTGCCGTTCAATAGGCAGGCGTTCCTCTTCAGAAGCCCCACCAGGTCGCTCATTATGGCGCTTGCAGTTTCCTTCCTGCCCGCTCCCCGGCCCACCACGGTGATGGCCCCGGCCAGGTCGGTGTGCATGTGCAGGACGTTCAAGGTGCCAGAGATGGAGAGGGGATGGCCGAGGGGCACCATGCGGGGCGAGACCTCCAAACCGTCGCCGTTCACCTCGCCGATGAGCCTGATGACCTTCTTCTCCTTCGCCGCCAGCTCCACAGCTTCCTGGGTGATGCGGCGTATGCCCACCCGCTTCACATCGTTAAATGCCACGTCCATCCCTAAGATGGCGTTGGCCAGGATGGCCAGCTTGCAGGCGCTGTCGATGCCGTCGATGTCATAGCTGGGGTCCGTCTCCGCGTACCCCATCTCCTGGGCCTCCTTCAGCACGTATTCGAACGGAAGCCCCTCCTCCCCCATGCGGCTGAGGATGAAGTTGCACGTTCCGTTCAGGATCCCCCTCATGTGCTCCACTTTCTCGGCCAGGAGCAGTTCCCTTGACAGATTGATGATGGGCGTGGCACCGCCGACGGTGGCCTCGAAGCGCAGTTCCACACCGTTCCTCTTGGCCAGGTCGTCCAGTGCCCTGTACCTCAACGCCAGCGGACCCTTGTTGGAGGTGACCACGTCCCGGCAGCTATTTAGCGCCGCGCATATGTTGGAATATCCCGGCTCCGCATCCTTGATGTTAGTAGGGGTCATCTCCACCAGCACATCGTAATCGATCTCAGGCAGCATCTCCGCCACGCTCTTGGGGCGGGTCTTCCCCAGACCTTTTCCGGCCTGCTTTCTGGCCACCAGCTCCAGGGGCTTCAATCCCTTGGGGTCGAGGGCGTAGGTTCGTGAGTCGAAAGCGGCGACGATCCTCAGCTCGGTACCGAAGCGGTCGAACAGAAGGTCCTTCTTCATGGCCACCGCCTCGGCCACGCCCTGGCCGACGGTACCGAACCCTACCAGTACTAGTCTCATATCACACCCCCATCCCACGTATGAGCAGGAATTCACCGCTCTCGCTCCTGTGCATAAGGTATTCGTCGATCTTCTTGAGCAGGTCCTTCTGCCGGACATTGACAAGCAGCAGAACGGACTTGTTGGTCGTACCGCTTGATAATGAGTACTGCAGGTCGATGGTCTCTATGCCATCCATCTTCTCGATGTTCTCGGTTATGGACTGCAACGTGGAATGGGACAGGTCCCCTACCAGGAGGTATTCTGTGGAATAGGTGCGGAATATCTCCCCTATCTTAACGACCTCCACTCCCCGGTCCTTCCAGGAGGCGAAGATGGCGTCCAGGGCGCGCTGGTCTCGGTACTCGAAGGTCACGTTCACCGATATGCGTCCTCCGGTCACCAGGTCGTGGTTATGAATGACCCCCACGATGTTCCCTTCGTAAAGCGATATCGGCTCCAGGGCCCTTATCAGCTGCCCGGGCACGTCCTTCAACCGCAGATCCACGTTGACCCTCATCTGGTTATCTCCATGTTATTCGGGCATTTTGCCAATCGGCGTTGCCCGGCCACATATAAGGGTTCGATTATCTAATGCTTTCAATCCACTTTGCCTGAGAAAACTACAATGGATGGGAAGATGGCGCCGAGGGGGAGATTTGAACTCCCGAGGCGTTACCGCCACGAGCTAGCTGGCGGAAAGTTTCCAGGCTCGCGCCTTACCGGGCTGGGCCACCTCGGCACTTCTGCGGCGATAAACGCCGGCCCATTTAAATCTATTGGGGTCATCTGACCAATAGCACGCTCAGCTGAGAGTCCTTAACCACCTTCCTCAGAATGTCCCGCCTAACGTTCTGGCAGCTCCAGCGGATGGCCAGAAGATCATATCCACCGCCTGTCACCAGGGCCACCAGGTCCAGGGTGGGATTGCCTTCCACGTAGAGCTCCTTGACCTCTACGTTCCTGCTCTTCCCCAATCTCTTCAGGTGCTCCAGGTCCGGCACCGCCCCCTCCATCTCGCTAATGTCCAGAACATGCAGGGAGGAGCCGGTATGGATGGCGATCTTCAATGCCAGCTCGGTCAGGTCCATGGACTCTTCGGAGCCGTCGAAGACGGCCAGTATTTTGGTGTATGGAATCCTGCGCCGGCAGATGAGCACTCGGGCGGTCTCCAATCCCAATAGCTTGCCCAGTTCGCACTTCCTGAACAATCCTCGCTCGACGACCTCGCCCGGTGCGAGCGCCACCACGGTGCCCTTGGTCATTTTGCGGTATTGAAGATAAGCGAGGTCATTGGCCTGGAAACTGGTGATCACGGAGTGATCGACCGGCACTCCCCATATCTGGGCCAGGTCCTTCAGGCGTGGAGGCATCTCCTCGGCCGGGCAATGCACGTCCACAGGTATCTTGCCCAGATGGGCGGACAGGTATAGGCTCTCGTCACCCACGGTCTCGATCTGTGCGTTGTCCAGAAGAACGACCAGCATCTCTGAGAAGGGAAGCAGGCCGTTGGTCTCCTGGGCCATTAGCTGTTTGAGCTCGGGGCTTATCCCGCCCACGCTGCACAACAGCACCTCGTCCCCGGCCTTGACCGCTAGGTCCGGATCGGGCTTTAGGATGTCCCTCTTCCGAATTACCCCCAGCACCCTTGTGGATGCTAAGCTCCTGATCTCCCCCAGACGGGTCCCATCCAGCATAGAGCCCTTGGTCACGTGGATGGAGGCCACCTCCTCCACGTCATGGAACAGGGTGGAGTGTATCATGCGGCTGGCGATCTGTGTCGGGCATATGACGTTGTCCACGCCTTCTAGGTGCATCACCTCTATGAAGGACGGGTCATTGCACCGGGCGATGACCTTGGGCACCCCCATGTTCTTGGCGGCCAAGGCCACCTTGAGATTTGTTCGGTCATTGTTGGTGATGGCCAGCAAGGCGTCCGCCTGTCTCGTACCGGCCCTTTCGAGGACCTCCGGTTCCGCCCCGTCGCCAATGATCACGTGATGGTCCCCTATCGATCGTGATAGATTCTCCGCCCTCACTCTCTCCCGTTCGATGATGATATAGTCGTCCAGTTCCTTGGCAAGGAACTTACCGATACGGCCTCCTCCCACGATCACCGTGCGCATCAGGCCTCCTCCTTCCGGTAAAGGTACTTGAACAGCACGGGCATGATGGCCGAGAATATGACAGCCAGAAGAATGATCATTCCCCTTTCCGTATTGGAAATTATATCCAATGATACCCCGATCTGAGCAGCGGCGATCATAAGGGTGAGGCCTCCGGTCAAGAGCACCCCGGTAGCAACGTCCTGTTTGATGCTCCCTGACCGCAGGAACAGCGCGGCCGGCAGGACCTTGGAGATCGCGGCGATCACGAACAGGATCGGTATCAGGAGCACCGTAGGCGAGAATATGGCCTCAAAATCGAAGGAGATGCCTATGTTGATGAAGAATATGGGGACCAGGAATCCGTAGCCCACTCCGAACAACTTCTTACCGAGCATGGCCCCTTCCTGAAAGAGCAGAGAAATCACTGCCCCGGCCAGGAACGCTCCAAGAACCGCCAGCGCTTCCGATTGAATGACCGTGGAAAGGGCCACGAACACGAAGATTATGGCCAGGGAGCCACGCACTCCCAGTTCATGGGGGTCGTCCAGCTTGAAGAACTTCTGCAGGACCTCCGGGTACTTCCACATGGCCAGGGACCCCAGTTTGAATGTCAGGTAGAAGAACACTACGATCAGGACCACTATCAGCACCGCCTCCAGACCGAAGAAGAAGTTCTGCGATTGGGTCACCTGTATGTTGATGGTATATGCGGCGATGATGATCATGGTGACAATATCAGCAACTAAAGCCGCGACCATGATCTGTTGTCCGGGGACGGTGCGGGAGATATGCATCTCCCGGACGATGGAAAGGACCACCGCCACCGAGGTGGTGCTCAGTATGAGCGCCATGTAAAAGGGATCTATATCGAATCCGATGAGCGAATCGACCAGGCTGATGAGGCCGTAGGTGAGCCCAAGAGTGATGGCCAGCATCACTAACGCGGTAACCAGGGTCCTCATGCCCCCCCTCTCCAACTTGCCGAAATCTATCTCCAAGCCGCTCAGGAACATCAGGAATATGAACCCGATCCCGGCAAGAACCTCCACGGTGACCCCGGACTCTATCACCCTGACCCCGGTGATCTCGAAGACAATGAAGGACAGCAGTCCCACTCCCAGTCCGACCAGGATCTCCCCCACCACCACCGGAACCCGGGTCTTGCTGAACAGCAGGGGCGTGATAAAGGCCAGCGCAGTGACGATAAGCAGCGATACGTACTCGTCCATTGTTACTTCTGGATAGACGTTCCGAGGTTAATTAGATATTTGCACGTTTTTCATAATCGTGTATCTCGGATGGTGGGCCGGGAGCGTCTAGCCACGTCCGTCTGCAGGGAATCTATGTTGACCACTTCCACGCCCTCTCTGAGGTAGGGCATCTTGGCCAGCCTCCTCCCCCGGGCGTCGATGGCCTGGCTCCCTCCGAAGAATACCATGTTGAGCTGGTTTCCCACGTTGTTCACGTAGGCGATGGGGCAGGTGTTCTCCACCGCACGAGCCGGAACGATGCTCTCAAAGGCCAGCCTCGATGTCACTGGCGAAGCGGAAAGGCACAACAGCAGCTCCGCCCCCTGCATGGCGTACGCCTTGCATATCTCTGGAAAGAAGAGATCGTAGCAGATGCAGACCCCCACGCCCTTCCCCCAGAACTGGAACATCGTTGGTGTCTGCCCAGGATTGAAGTAGAGCCCCTCCTCGAAGGGGCCGAAGTTGGCGGGGTGCAGTTTATCGTACCTCTGTACACGGCCGTCTGGTGTGACCATCACCGCACTGTTGGTGAGAAGACCGCGGTTGCACTGGTCATAAAGAGGCATGCCGAACACGATGGCCTTGCCCGTACGGTCCGACAGGTCCGCCAAATATGACACGCTCTCCCCGTCGATGTCCTCGGCCAGGGAGACGAACCGATCGCGAACCATATAACCGGTGACGTAGGTCTCTGGAAATACGAAGAGGTCTGCGACGGTGGCCTCCACGGTCTCCGTCATCCTCCTCAGGTTTACTTTTTTGTCTCCCAGGGCGCTTCTCAGCTGGCAAAGGGCCAATCGCATGAGGTGTGAGATTGAAAGGGGCGTTATTCAACCTTTGCCAGAAAGACTCTTATTAAACGGGAGGGCATTATCCTAATCGATGCCGCCGCAATTGAGGGAGCTCACATTGGAAACGATAACGGAGTTCATACGCGCCCAGGTGAATGATTGTGGAGCTCACGGAGTGGTCGTCGGGCTGTCAGGTGGTATAGATTCCGCGGTGGTGACCAAGCTCTGTGTGGACGCCCTGGGCTCGGAAAAGGTGCTCAACGTCTTCCTCCCCTCCCCCACCACTCCCAAGCAGGACCTGGAAGATGTACGCCAGATGAGCAAGGCGTGGGGAACCACTTTGCTCGTCTACGACATCGGCGAGCTTCTTACAACTTACAATAAGATCATGCCAGGCTCGGAAAGGAAGGAGGTGGCCGGAAACCTAATGGCCAGGATCAGGATGACGGTCCTGTACGCACACGCGAACATGGAGGGGCGATTGGTCATGGGCACGGGCAACAAGTCCGAACTGCTCATGGGTTACTTCACGAAGTATGGGGACGGAGGGGTGGACCTGCTGCCTATCGGAGACCTCTACAAGACAGAGGTGAGGGAACTGGCCCGTATTATCGGAGTTCCAGAGAAGATAATCGAGAAGGAGCCATCCGCCGGGCTTTGGGAGGGACAGACCGATGAGTCTGAGATGGGCATCGCCTACGACGACCTGGACCTAGTGCTCTCGGGGCTGGAGGAGCAGATGGACCTGGAGGTAATTTCCAAGAAGACCGGTGTGCCGCGCGCGCTGGTGGACATGGTGGCCGCCAAGAACGAAGCTTCCCGGCATAAGCGCCGTATGCCCCTGGTCCCTAAGATCGGACTGCGCACCGTGGGTTGCGACTGGCGGGAATGATCAAAGGGCCGCCTCGACCTCGTCCATGAAACGTGTCGGATCGACCACGTCGAATATGACCACGTTCACCTTCTTCCAGAAGGCGCACGGTGCCCTTATCTCCCTGTTCAGGTCCAAACGTACGCCGTTGACCTTACTGTCCGTAAGTACCAGGGTCCTGTTGAAAGCGTCAAGGACCACCCCCTCCTTCTTATCGATCCTCTCCAGGACCTGAACCCGTTTGACCAGGGAGAGCGGAACGGTCACTCTCGAGTGCCATGCCTGACGGATGATGATCCGACCGTCGACGATCTCATGTTTAGCGACCAAAGGGGATATCCCGATCACCAGCACGCAGACGGCCAGAAGGGACCCGATGACCACCTCGAACAGCAAGCTGTTCTCAGGAAGGAACGATAGCAGGATCAACAACCATATGGCGACTATCGTCCAAATGACAAGATTGGTGATGGCCGGTCGTCGATCATGCTCGAACTTCATGGACAGTGAGGATAGCAGGTCGCGGGATAATTATTGATTACGCCTGCCATCCATCCGTAAGGTTTAATTATGGCCATTTAATTGGGGACCCTACACGCTCCCGTGGTGTAGTCCGGCCAATCATGAAGCCCTCTCGAGGCTTCGACTCGGGTTCAAATCCCGACGGGAGCACCATACACTTCTAACGATTCTTGCCGGGTTCTCTCATTTTCTGGCATATCTCCAGGCCACGGCCGCCACGGCCGTCAAGAATATGACGTCCAAACCGATCACCCACTCCAAGTCCATAAGGTACGATTGGCCATCGTATGTCGGATGGAGGGCCACAATCCCATCGATGGTGCTGAGGTAGATGGTACCGTCCTCAAGCATTACGGTCCTGGAGAGGAAGGGATCGACCATTCTGCCGACATCCTTGCTCCATACGGCATCTCCGTTGGAATCCAACCGCATAAGGTGTTGGTCATCCATCACCAGAACCCCGGAGCGGTAACCACCCATGAACCAGACCCACCCCTCTCAGCTCCAGAGGATGTTCCCATCGGCGTCCAATGCATAATCTCTTTCTCCCACCAGGTCCCCGCAGTATATCGTGCCGCTCCCATCGACCAATGTTGATGCGATCATATACCCCGAGTTCGGCGGATTATGTTCATCGTTCGCCGTCTCATGTAGCAACGTCTTCCAGACCATTCCCCCGGAACTAAGATCGAATGCGTATACGTTGATCTCGCACACGTCATAGTCGATCGGTTCCATCCTCACCTCGAACCACATCCCGTCCCATTCGCTACCGTGCATCCAGCTTACTTTTTGGATGCGCTCCCTCTCTTCCATTGAATAATCGTGCCCATCATTGGCCATGATAAGATCATAGCTAAGGGTCTCGTTCTGGACCACCAGCCTCAGCGTACCATCCTCCCCGATGTGCGGGGACCTGCTGGTCATGTTCTGGTAGGGGCAGGCCATCTTCCAGATCAGCTCCCCGTCCTGGGAGATGGCCATAATCTCATCGCTGGGTCCGATGGCGGATCTGAACTGGAAGTGTTCGGCATACACCGTTCCTTCCAGGTCGGTGGTCAAAATCCCCAGGCTGCCGTTATCTACCAGGTAGCTCCATTTATAGCCGGTCTCACGGTCGATCGCGGTCAGGTTGCACCATCTGGCCCCCGAGGTATCGCTCCTGTCGGGCAATTCTTGCCAATCCACCATGTAGTAGTCACCGTTCGCTCCCATGGTCAGTCCCGGCCTCGCGTTCGTACGGGTTCTCCATTTCAGACCTCCATCGGGTTCGATGGCCACATATGAATGGCGGGTATCGTTCCAAGAGGTGATCCCATCCTCATAGGCGATGACCATTCCATCCGCTTCCACGTATTTCAGCCAGTATATGGGGTCCTCTTCCACCGCCAACCCCCTCGCTGAGTAGCTCCAGACCTCGTCCACCGAATAATCCTCATCCTGCCAGGCGAGTATGCCGACTGCTGCTGAGACCAGCGCCAGGATAAGTGCCACCACAATGACGGTATCGAGCGCCCACTTTTCCCTCGCTCCTCCTCCCCCCGAATTCACACGGGGTCTAGTAGAATAATCATTGTGCTGAGATTCACGATTTCGAAATGGAAATCTCGGGTTTAGGTGTGCAGGAAAGTCAATCGTTCACAAACTCGATGGTGAGTGGAATCCCCTTTCTAGCATTGGAACGGGCGATCATCCCCGCCTCCACCCAGGCCGCGGTGAGCACAGCGGACGGCGCGAGGCAGTTGGCGCTCATGTCCGACAGGACGAAGTCCCGGAACACCTTGCTCTCCGTTTTATCGGTAAGATCGGTCATTGACAACGGGTTCAGACCGTTCAGGAACCTCTCGACCTTGGGACAGGTGCTTGTCGCCTTGACCTCAAAGTCCCCTTCATCCGTCATGCGCACTTCGATGTTCGACCTGTTGTCGCAGGGGAACATGTGATACCTGACCTTCGACGTCATTGATCCACGCTCTGATGTTCGGGATGTAGCGCATAAAGGGAATTTAAACTGTTTCGAATAATTTCGAAAAAGGAAAAAACTGAGCGATTACGATGTCCGATCATCAACCTTCCATGTTCCGGTCGATGACCGAGGACAGGTTCGGCGCCTTGGGGATGGGGCTGCCATTCTCATCTCTCAGATGGCCCTGGGCCAGGACCACACGTCCCTCCGTCAACATCCTTATGGTCTCCATGAGCAGGGGCACCTCCCTGCTGCGCTGCCTTTCCCGTAGCGCGGTCGCCAGCTCCTCCTTCGATCCATACATCTCTCTAAGGTCGGCGACACCGAACTCGTCATACGCCACGGTCGCACCCCTGTCCAGCTCCGGCGTGCAGACATGCACCATGGAACCGTAGGTCTCATCGTCGCTCTCCGCCACCCTGCGAACGATGTCCTCCCAGGTGCCCTGGTAGGTGTTGGGCAGGGCCGGATGCAGGTTGATGATGTCATAACGATCGCAGGTCTCAGGGTCCAAGATGAGCATGTACCCAGCAAGCACACCGAAGTCCATGGGATGTTTGGATATCGGTTCACGCATGGCCTTTCCGTACTCGGCCCTCCACGCCTCCATGTCCGATCTCTTAAGGTCTGCACGGAAGCCGTCCGAGGGCAGTATCACGACCGGCACCCCATCCTCCTCGGCCATGGCGATGAGCCTGGCACGGTATTGATTGCCTTTGACCTCGCGGTTCAGGAAGACGAACGACAGTTCCGCGTCGATCTCCCCGCTCTTGATCATGGACCTCATCGTGGTGAAAAGACCCAGGGAACCCGGTCCCCGTCCGGTTGTGAACCATCCGATCCGCTTCATTCACACCCCCCTATCCTCTGCTAGCACATATTTTCATCGCGTCAAATCACCGCGCTATAGTTCCAAACAAAGCAGTCCACATACCATTGTCTAGCTATCGCTACAAGATGAGCGTAAGCGGCCGGATCTTACTGCCATGGTGTTCAGAACCGGTCCAGCGTCCCCTTGCTTCTGGCCAGATGCTCGAACCAGCGGAACATCATGTAACCCGCTATCATTACCGCGAAACCCACCAGGGCTTCCGTTCCTAACAGTCCAGACAGTTCTCCCAAGGAAGCGCCCTCCACCGCCATCCTGGCCGCCTCAGTGCCATAAGTCATGGGGATGGCATAGGATATCGGCTGCATCCATCCTGGAAGGTACGAGACGGGGAAGTTGACCCCGCAGAGCAGCAGCCCGATGAACAGGAATATGTTGGCTATGATCATGGACGTGCGCAGGAACAGGCCGAGCGAACTGAGCATCAGCCCGAATCCGGTCATGGCAAAGGTGGTGATCAGGATGACCGCCGCTAAGCCGACATAGTTGGCATGGGAGAAGTCCACATTGAAGATGAGCGCGGCGTACATGAACGCTATGGTCACCGTCGCCAGACCGTTGGCGATCTGGAACACGGCCCTCCCCACGAACACGGAGAAGCGGTTGGCCGGGGATACCAGCAGGTTCTCTATCGTCCCCTGATTCTTCTCCTCCCCGGTGATGTTGCACACCGCGAACACGCTGACGTACGCTATCGATTGCAGCGCGTTCCCTATGGCCACGTACGACATCGTCACCTCGGAGTTGTTGACGAACTTAGCGACATAGACGAAGAAGGCTATCTGGAACAGCGACATGCCGAAGAGCTGCATTATCCACATGGCCGGGTTCAACCAGGCGAAGAGCGCCCTTTTAGCCAGCACCGCAGAGCTCCAGAAGACGCGCAATGGATTGTTGACGTAATCGGACATCTCAGTACCTCATAAGGTTGGCGGTCTTGCGCGCGCGGTGGTCCACGGCCTTGTACAACCAGATGGAGATGGTCACGTAGAACAGGGCCAGGATCGCCATGTAAAGGATATCACCCCAGTACCCGGCGGAGAATCCGTCCGCATAGGTGGGCAGGGCGGCGTACCTGATGGCGTCTATGCCCCAGGTAGGAGCCAGGCTGTAGGACAGCGTGTGCGTCCAGTAGGGAAGCAGGAATATCGGGAACATGCTGCCAGTTCCCACGTATATGGGGAACTCCAGCCCGTTCGTCAGAACCTGCGCCGACCGCGTCAACACGAAAGCGGCGCTGAACAGCATTCCCAGGGCGGCCAGCGACAGCAGCGTCAGAACGAACGCCAGCAGGAAGAGCCAGAAGTCGGCGATCTGCAGCGGGGTCTGGAATATGATCATCGCCGCCACCAGGACGAACAGACCGTTGGCGATGCCCACGAAAGCGTTCCATATGGTCCTGCCGCCGATGATCCAGATGAGCGGGCTGGGGGCCGCGAAGATCGCGTCCACCGTCCCCCACCAGCGGTCCGACTGTATCGAAAATCCGGACGCGTACAGGGTGTTCCCCCACATTCCCATCATGCCCCCGCCCAGCACAGCGTACAGCACCGCCTCCGGGCTAGGTTCGCGATAGAGCATGAGCACCACCATCGCCAGCACGAAGGGGGCGATGACGTTAGGGATGAGCCACTGGGGCTCGGCCAGGAACATGGCGGCCTGATGCCGGAACGATGCCACCGTGGCCCGCAATCTAGGCATCTTCCCTCACCAGCCAGAGGTAGGCGTCCTCAAGGGTCGGCTCCTTGATCTTCATACCGATGACCTTGCGGTCCTCCAGGAGATGGGTCACCTTAGGCAGTAACGACACGGGGTCTCCGACCTGCACCCTCATTGTCTGTTTGTCCTCGGACATGTTCGCGGTGACGGTGCGCACACCGTCCAATGATTTGAGCGAATCCAGGTCCTTCTCGGTTATGCCGAAACCTTCGACCTCGATGACCGAGGTGTCCTTGACCAGGGACTTCAATCCCTTTGGGGTGTCCAGAGCGACGATCTTACCGCGGGTTATGACCCCGATCCTGTCGCAGAGCTCGTCCGCCTCATACATGTAATGGGTGGTCAGCAGGATGGTCTTGCCCTCCGCCACCAGCTCTTTGGTCATGACCCTCGCGTCCCTGGCCGCCTCTGGATCGAGACCAATGGTCAGCTCGTCCATGAATATGAGCTCAGGATCGTGAATAATGCCCTTGGCAATGTGCAGTCTCTGCTTCATTCCGCGGGAGTAGTCCTCCACCCGGGTGTCCGCCTTATCCAGGAGGTTGACCCTTTTGAGAACCTCCTCGATGCGCTTGTCCCTTATGGACATCGGGACCCCGTAGATGTCAGCGAAATAGCGCAGGTTCTGCCTCGCGGTGACACGATAGTAAAGGCCGCGCTCACCACCGAGGATGAGCCCGATGCGCTTCCGTACCTCCATCGACTCCTTCACCACATCGTAGCCAAGGATCTTGACGTTGCCGGATGTTGGAAGTAGCAAGGTGGTCAGGACTTTGATGGTGGTGGTCTTTCCAGCACCGTTCGGCCCCAGCAGCCCGAAGAGCTCGCCGCGGCGGACCTGGAAGTCTATGTTGTTCACCGCCACGGTCTCCCTCTTCTTTTGGTGGAGGATCCCAGTGGTGCTGTGGTACTTCCTGACCAGGCCCTTGACGTCGATGACTACTTCCTGTCCATCACTCATAGGTTCCCCCACCATTTCCGCATTCTGTGGGATTTTATAAAGGTTTACAGGGAACGGCTGAAAATCGACACCGAGACCTCCTCAGAAGCGTTGTTTCCACCTCCTTACCGTTCCATAGGTCGGGAGTTCCTTTCGAAAGGATGATATTAACGGATTGCTACATACTACGCGGTGTTAAACTTGGCAGGAAAGAAAAAGTCCGATCGATCGGGCGAGAGGCCTTGCCGCATGGCAGTAACGTCCAGAGGAAAAGATCTGAACGGAGAGATCACGCCCATTGCCAGGAGCTCATTCTTCATCATTTTCGAGGGCGACCCCAAGAACCACCATGTCGTGGAAAACTCGGTCAAGAAAAGAGGGAGCGAGTCCGGTATCATGACCGCGGCGGAGCTAGCCAAGCAGGACTTGGACATTGTTATCACCGGAACCATAGGCCCCCGGGCCCTTAAACAGCTGGAGACCGCCGGGGTAAAGGTCCATGCCGGTTGCGAGGGTAAGGTGGCCGACATCTTGGATAAGTGCTTGAAAGGCAAGCTGCCGGTCTGCAAGAGGGCTACTTACACTGGATATCTGGGTATCTGAGCTCAGCGTAAAGGCGCTCCACAGAAGCGGCATTTGAGGTCACCCTCGGCGTTCTGCCCACCGCAGTAATCACAGAGCAGGCGATCCCTCTCCTTTTCTATCTTCTCCTGGTGAACGGTCCGGGTCCTTTTCCAGATCATCAGACCGGCTAATATCATCAGGGCCCCCACGGTGACGATCCCCAGGGCAGGTATAAGGAAGCCACCGACTCCAAGACCGGCCACCAGTCCGAAGAAGAAACCCATGAAGAGAAACATCCCTCCCACGCTAGCCAACACGATCGCGGAGACAGGGGCGGGAGCGCTCTTCTCCGGCTCCGTTCGAGCAGCGTCCGCTCTTACTGGGCGGGGCATTTCCACCCTGCCGCCGTTCCCGCCACCGATCGCTCCAGTCATGCTCGTTCACGATGGACTATTATGGATTTATCGATTGCTACATAGTGAACAGTTCCTCGCTGGTAGCTTCTTTCACTAAATTTATGTCCTCAAAACGGTCTTGTAACATGCTGATACCATGCTGTCTAAGATACCCATAGACCTGCAGAACGTCAAAGATGACCATTTGGACCGGGAGATACTAAGAGCGGCCATCATAGCCGAGCTGGACGCCATCAACCTCTACGAACAGCTGGCGGCCATGACCGGGGACCACAAGTTACGCCATATACTTCTGGACGTGGCGAAGGAGGAGAAGACCCACGTCGGTGAGTTCCAGGCCTTACTGCTCCTGCTGGACCCGGAGCAGGAAGAGGAGCTGGACGAGGGTCGGAAAGAGGTAGAGGAAGAACTGGGCTGAAAGCGCTACAAGGCAAGGATTAGATACAGCGGTCGAGATTATCCGTCGGGATGCCATCCGACAAGAGGATCACGATCATAGTGCACGGGCCCGAAGCGGTGGACAGCGGTCTAGCCATTGAGGTGATAGAGAGGACCGCCAGGATGGGCCGGGTGGAGGCCCGAGTAGGCGGGGCCACGGCGGTCGCCGCGGTAATAGATGCCGGGCTCGAGGATGTAATATCGACCGCCTCCAAGGAACTCCCGTCCGTAGCCATAACCAAAGCGGTCGGAGACTCCGGCCTCATCCTTCTAGTGAACTCGGGCAAGGACAGGAGCTCATCTCTGGCCTTCGGTCGCCTGGTCATGTCAAGGGTCCAGGCCGGAAGAACGCCAGTGGTTCAGGTAGACAACGGGCTAAACGTGATCTGGTCAGGGGACGATGAGGCCATGATCGGGATCCGTGACGTTCTGCAAGGCGAGGTGCTGGACCTCCGAGGTCAACGCCCGCAGGAGGGCGATACCGACCGCAAGCTCAGTGGGGTGCGGCCGGGGGAGAACATCTGGATAAACGGTCATGTCATTGGAAGAGCGGTCAGCGAGAACGTGGTGATCTCTCAAGGCCTGGAAGGCGAGCTCATGACCCAGGGTGTGGAATTGAAGGCGACCGGCATAGGCCGGCTAGGCAGCTTCGATCTCCGCACCGCCGTGATCCGTAGTGGCCAGGTGCGCAGGACCAGGGCCAAGGCGCGAAGCCTGCGGTCCCTCGGAAGGTCAATCTGCCTCATAGACCATTGTGCTGAGGAATCAGTGTACCGTTGCCGCGACGCCGCCTATGTGGTCACGGTAGGGGACGACACCAGCAAGATCGCCTCAGCTCTCCTGTATCGTTTAGGAATACCGGTCATCGCCATAACCGACGGGGACGAGGACGGGATATCGTACGAGGAGCTGCTTTATCCAGGTTCATACGTCTTCCGTCTTCTACCGGGTAACGATGATCAGGTGGGGGCGGAGATCGCTCGCCTTTACTTCGCCGACGGAAATCGAATAGAAGTGAAAATGGGGATAGAAGAGATGGCCGAGCGGGTCCGAGCCGCCTGCGGCGATAGATTGTTGTGGGAAAGGCGTTTCTGAGTCACTTGTACCCGAACTTGTTCCGGAACAGTGTAAGGGAATCGGCCACGATCTCAGTGGCACGGGCCCGTCCCTGCCAACCGATGACGTTTGTGCCCTTCTTCTCCTCCAGTCTCTTGTAGGTCTTGAAGAACTCCGATATCTCGTCCAGGAGGTGCTGGGGAATGTCCTCCAGTTCCAGGTACTCATTGTTACGGGGATCGCCGCAAGCGACGGTCAGTATCTTGTCGTCCTGCCCCTTCTCATCGCTCATCTCCAGGACCCCGATGGGGCGGGCCTCGACCACGCAACCGGGAAAGGTAGGCTCGCTTATCAGCACCATGGCGTCCAGAGGGTCACCGTCGTCATAGAAGGTACGTGGGATGAGCCCATATGCCAGCGGGAAGACCACGCTGGAATGGAGCACGCGGTCCAGCAGCATACAGTCGAACTCCTTGGACACCTCGTACTTGTTCTTACTGTCCTTGGGGGTCTCTACGATCACATTGATTATCTCGGGAGGGTTCCGTCCTGAGGGGACCTTCTTCCATAACGACATCTTATCCTTTTCTCCGAACGATTCGAACGTCTTGCTTTACTTATCTTTTTTGTCCTGACCCCGCGCACGGTATACCACGAACACTCCGATCAAAAATACGGACCAGTTCTGTATTGAAATGCCTGTTCCTTAGAAATTAATATACGGAATAACTCATACGCTATCTCGATGGGAGAAGAGTTCATTCAGACGGTTCTGTTCCAACTGTTCATGATAATCGTCTTGGTCGAGATGGCCAAGATAATCTGCAACAGGATCAAGGTCCCCACGGTCATCGGCGAAATACTGGTGGGGATAATAATCGCCAACACGTTCCTGTTGGGCTTCCTCAGGATCGAGGAGGACCCCGAGGTCTTTGAGGTGTTCAAGGAGCTTGGTGTGATATTCCTTCTGTTCACGGTGGGTCTGGAAACACCCTTCAGCGCCATACGCAAGGTCGGAGGCACGGCCTTTGCCGTCGCCGTCCTGGGTGTGATCGTCCCGTTCATCGCTGGTTACGGTCTGATGGTAGGCCTAGGATACCCTCAGCTAGAGGCCATGTTCATCGGCGCGGCCATGGTGGCCACCAGTGTGGGCATCACCGCCCGTGTGATCAAGGACATGAACCTCATGCACACCCTGGAGTCCAGGGTGATCATCGGGGCGGCGGTCATCGATGATATTCTGGGCATGATCGTTCTGGCCATAGTCGTCGGTATAGCCAGCGGCGGAAGCCTGGACATCCTGCAGGTCGGGGTGGTGTCCATCGAAGCCGTCCTGTTCGTTCTTGCCATAATCTTCATCGGCTCCTTCCTGATGCCCAAGGTTCTCAAGAAGAACGATGAGAGGAAGGAGAAGAAGGCCAAGGCGCAGATGGTCTGCACGGCTGAAAGGAAGCGGAGGGGCATTGGCCCCCTGCCCCTGGCGTTGATCATATGTTTCGCCCTTTCGTCAATATCTTCCATCCTTGGCCTGGCGGCCATCATAGGTGCCTTCCTGGCAGGTATGGCCTTCGCCGAGTTCAAGGACCGCTGGCCTTGCGAGCAGAAGATCGAGCCCATATCCGAGTTCCTGACCCCATTCTTCTTCGTGTTCGTTGGGGTTGAGGTGGTGCTGTCCGAGTTCAGCTCGGTCATAGTACTGGCCCTAGTGATCACCGGCCTGGCCGTGATCACCAAGTTCGCAGGATGTGGAATGGGGGCCAGGAAGCTGGGGGGCAAGTCCGCGTCCATCATCGGCGTAGGCATGGTTCCCAGGGGCGAGGTCGGCCTGATCGTGGCCGCGATAGGCCTGAACATGGCCATAGTCGAGGCGGGGTTATACAATGCCGTTGTGTTCATGTCACTGGCCACCACGCTCGTCGCGCCTCCGCTGCTCACCTACACCTTCAGGAGGAAGCTGGGCAAGAAGTGCGAGATCGTGCCGCCGGACGCGGACATCTGAGAAAACCCCTTTTCTTAAATTTTTTTATAAAAATATAATGTTTAATAAAGGTCCCCATCATGTCGGGAACAAGGAGGTGGCCACTACGACCACCGCTATGGTTACGATGCACAGGGCGATTACCAGATAGGGGCTGAGCTTCAGGGCCTTCTCGTCCTCATTATCAAAATACCTGATGAGGCCCGCTGCGGACTGGAACCCTCCGGCCTTATTATCCTTCGCCATATAGATCGAACCTCCTACCTGCGAAAGGATATAAAAATATTTAGTAACCCCGGAGCGCCCGCTCCGCAGCACCAAACATGCGACAAACCTTTTAATGGGTATGGGGCTTCACGGCCTGATAGCATGCATTGGGCAGACGTGATAGCTAACACACTGATGGCGAGGGGCGGCAAGCACCTGATATCTACTGGCATCACCCCCTCTGGCTACATTCACGTGGGCAGTCTGAGGGAGTCCATAACCGCCAACGCGGTGTACAAGGCGCTAAAGGACCAGAAGGCCGACGCCGACTTCATCTACCTGGTCGATTCCTATGATCCCTTGAGGAAACGCTACCCCTTCCTTCCAGAGTCCTTCGAGAAGGAGGTCGGGAAGCCGATATGCTATATTCCATGTCCGGACGGCTGCCACGACAGCTACGCCGAACACTTCATCAATCCATTCCTGGACGCCATAGGTGAGCTGGGCATAAAACCCCGCATCATCTGGACCCATAAGCTGTATGAGGAGGGCAAGTTCACTGACATCGTGGACCTAGTTCTCAGAGAAAGGGTGAAGGTCGCCAACATACTGGGCGAGGTCACCGGACGCAAGATGCCCGAGGGATTCTGGCCCTTCACCGCTGAATGTCCGGAATGCGGAACGTTCAGCGATAAGATCACCGGTTACGAGTTCCCGTACGTGCACTTCAAGTGCCGCTGCGGTTATGAAGGGGATGCGGACATTCGCAAGGGTCAGGGTAAGATGCCCTGGCGGGTGGAATGGCCGGCCAAGTGGAAGCTTTTCGGCGTCACCTGCGAACCCTTCGGCAAGGACCACGCCGCCTCCGGCGGTTCATACGACAGCGGCGTTCGACTATGCCGCGAGATATATGGCATGGAGCCACCGCATCCAGTCCCTTATGAGTTCATCCAGTTCAAGGGTAAGGGGCAGATGCACAAGTCCACCGGAAACGTGGTCACCGGAACCGACGCCCTGCTCATTACCCCCGCTCCCGTTCTCGCCTTCAGCGTTCTTCGCTACAACCCCGAGAGGCATATCGACTACGACCCGGGAACGGGCATCCTGGACATCGTCGACGAGTTCGACAAGGTGGAAGGGCTGTACTTCAAAGGCGGGGCGGATGAAAAGGAGAAGGACCTACTTCGGGCGTATGAGATCGCCCAGCCTTCCGAGGTCCGTTCCAAGATGCCATTGCAGGTGCCGTACCGGCACCTGGTCAGTGTGGCCCAGATCTCCGATTCCTTCGAAGGCGTGTTGGACGTCCTCAAGCGCTCCATGAGCCTGCCGGACATCTCGGAGGAGGACACAGAGGTTCTGAAGCAGAGGCTGGGATGCGTCCGCCACTGGCTCAACGCCTTCGCGCCCGAGGATGTACTGTTCACCGTCAGCCCTGAGAGACCGGAAGTGGAGGTCAGTGACGAGGAGAGGGCCTACGCCGCGGAGCTCAAGGAAAGGCTGGCCACCACGGAATGGACCGGGGACCGCATCCATGATGCCATATATGAAACGGCCAAGGCCAGGGGCATGCAGCCCAAGGCCTGCTTCCAGGCGCTGTACCGTTTGTTCATCACCAGGCGCTCCGGACCCCGGCTCGGCTTTTTCCTTTCCACCCTGGACAAGGACTTCGTGCTGAAGCGGCTGGCCGAGGCCTGAGGTACTGGTCGAAACACCTTACCACCTGTTTTATAACACTAGCTCCAAGTTATGGGGCATGAAGCTAGGCATGGTCCTTTATTCCAACGACCCGGAGACGGTCTATCAGGCCTTCAGATTGGGCAATTACGCCCTGGGACAGGGCGACACAGTCAACATGTTCCTACTGGCCAAGGGCGTGGAGTGCGAGGACCTGGACAATGAACAGTTCAATGTCACCGATGAGATCAAGGACTTTCTGGACGCTGGCGGAAAAACGTACAGCTGCACTTCGTGCATGAGGCTCAGGGACAAAGGCGAAACCAACGTATGCACCCTGTCCAAGATGGCCGACCTGTACAAGATCATCGCGGAGAGCGACCGGGTCATCACCTTCTGATGTCCTGCAGGGAACGCTTCCCTATCTCTTCTTCATGGTGAACAGCAAGACGGCCAGCGCCAGCCATATCATGAACACGACCACTAGGAAGAACATGTTTCCCGGGTAGGCATAATTGACCGCCCAGATCGTCCCGAATGCCATCAGCAACGTTCCCCAGAACATCATGAAGTTACCGTCGTTCTTCTCCCGCTGGCTGAAGGTGCCGGCTCTCTGCCTGAAACCGACGAACAGAGCGAACACCCCTCCCAGGATGAACATGGATGGTATGAAAAGGGTCCAGTCCCCGGTCGTCCAGGCGATCAAGATGGCCGCCGCCGTGGCCATGATCAGATAGGACGCTGTCAGACTGGTCAGGGTTATCGAGGCGCGATCGTTCATTTTCCTTCAATTGCAAAGGGTATGGCGGTCATATCAAACTTGCCCTGCCCTCAGGTGCCATCACTCTCTCATCACCTTCTCCGGTCCGTTCAGGCAATAGAACGAATGTTTCAATCCCAGCTCGTCCGTCACCTTGCACACCGGGCAATCGCAGGTCTTGGCCGGCATATCGCACCCTACGTTCCTACCCAGATAGCAATACAGCAGCTCTCGGTTCTTGGCGTTGCAGTCCGTATAGGTGGCACAATCCGGGCAACGGCACAGCTTGCCCATTCTTGCGATCCATCTCTCCAGCTCTTCTGGCCGCAGTGCGTCCAGACGCTCGGTCTCCGATTCAAAGCGGTCCATGGGCATCTCCGCTCTAACATTCAGGCTGAGGGACCATAAATGTTAGGCATATCCTCCCGGGGGTGCGGAAGGGCCTAGCGCAGAACGCCCATGTTGCTCAGCTTCTCTGGGAGGTACTTGTCGGTGACGAAGTCCAGACCGTATTTCGCCAGGGCCTGCTGCTCGGCCTTCCTGTTCAACTTGAGCATGGTCTCGATCTCGCCGCGCCAATACTCGTCGGCGAAGCGGGGGTCCTTCAGCTCGGCGTGCAAAGCCCTGACGTCCACGTCGGTGAGCTTGTCCGTCGGAAGCTTGTAGTTGGTGATGTCCGATGCGGTGATCCCCACGAACTCCGCCGTCGGCGTGGCCAGGTACTCCGAGATATGAGCGGTCTTGATCGCACCGTAGGCCACCGAGGCGAAGATGCGGAAGCTCCAGGGGTCGCCATCGGTGAAGACCACCACGGGCAGCTTGAGCTCCTCGTTCATACGCTTGATGATGCGGCGCGTGGAGCGCGCCGGCTGTCCTTTAAGGTGGACCAGCACCGAATTGAACTTCTCATCGAAGCCGTTCTCCACCAGCCTGTCGAACATACCGCCCGTTTCGACGGCGATGACGAACTTGGCGTTGGTGCTCAGCAATTGGACCTTCTCCTTCTCCACGTTGTTGGGAATTCCGTAACCTGAATCTCCCACGTCGTCCCGGCAGTTGATCTTCTTCAACCGCCCTTTTCGGTCCATCTCGCTAATGGTTATGTCCCCGATGATGCTAGCCCCGTTCTCCTCCGCCCGCAGCTTGAAGTCCTCGCGCAGGCAGGCGGTGACGATCTCCAGGTCCTCGGCCAGCATGTTGCTCTCGTCCTGCGAGGAGAACTTGGCCTTCTCCCAGCCCTCGGAGATGTAGTACATCTCCCTCAAGGTGGAGGATTTGCCGCCATCGATCATGTCCTCCAGGAACTCCAAGACGTACATGGTGCGCAGGAGCATCAGCGCCCCGTTCACCTTCTTGGCCGAACGGGCCCCGGTGGCCTTGCCGTACTTGAACACCCCGTGCTTGGGATCGAAACGGATGTTGCCCTTGGTCCTAAGGGGCAGGGTCATCTTGGGGATCTTCCCAGAATCTATCTGGTCGTAGATCGACTGGGCTATGTCTTTCAGGGAGCTAACTGCTTTGTTCTCTTCCTCATTCATCGTTAAGCGCCTCCGTGGACTCGTCGTAGTCGACCTCTTCCTCCTCGTCCTCTTGGACCTGAGGCTCGACGCTCTCCGTGATCTGCAACCCCTTCAGGTCCCAATCTCCGGGCAGAGGCTCCGCGCCGATGATGAGGATGGGATTGATACCGGAGGCGTAGATCTCGTTCTCGTCGTAGTCCTCCTTGTTCAGACCGGTCAGCGAGAAATTGATGTCCAAGCGGTCGGTGGACGCGATCTTGGGCAATTCCCAGGAGGCCTTTCCATCCTCCCTCACCTCGGTGGGGAAGAACTGCAGACCTTTGTAATCGAAAGCGCCCGGGGGCAGTACCATGTGCAGGTTGAACTTCTGCGCTTGGGGCGTGTAGTTGTAGATGGACACCCGGACCTTGTGCCGCCCCCTCTCAAAGGTCACGGCGTCGTCTATCCACACTACGTTCATGATCTTGGTGATGCTTCCGCTGAGCTTCGGAACAGGCCTCCCCACGATATTGGCGCTCTTCTGGGCGATGAGGGGGAGTATCTCCTGCACGATCTCGAACTTCACCCTGGTCTTGCTCTTGGTCTCCCGCTTGTTCAGGTGGGTCTTCAAAGAGCGTCCGCATATCTTCAGTGCCAGTTCGATCTCGCTCTGCAGCTCCGGAAGGTTGGCGATGGCCTCCTTGGCCTCGGAGGTGAACGGCACCTTGGTGGAGGCCACGTGCACCAGGATGATGGCCGGGCCGTACGGTATGCCCGAACCTCCACGCTGCTCCAGCCCGTAGCGTCGCCAGTCGGTGCTCTCGATGGACTTGGTGATGACACAGGCCCCCTGCTGGTAGAGCAGAGGCACGCGGTTGGCGAAGCGGAGGATCTGGACCTGCTGGTCCTTCGGCAGTCCTCCGCCGTAGACGATGCCCACCTCCACCAGGAACGGGTTCCCGGAATGCACCTTGGGGTCTCGGGTGACCGGCGGAGCATAGAACTCGGGGCGTACCTCTTCCAATACGTTCCGCAGTCCCTTCTTGATCAGCTGCGATCCTATGGGCGAGAGGCAGTCCGTAGGCGGGGCCATGATCTTCACGTCCCCGATGGCGGTCAGCAAACGTTTCTGGTCCTCCAGGGAGAGCTTGGCCGGGTTTACGTTCAGCCCCAGTCCGGCCTTCTCGCATATCTCCTTCGCTAGGCGGTCGCTGATCCGGGAGAAGTCCAGCTGTAGGAACTTGCCTAGGGTCTTGTTCCTGGTGTCCTTGGACATGTTCATCAGCGTCCCCAGTTCCAGTCCCTGGGGGTGCGGCTTGATCTCTTTGGTAGCAGGGGGCATCTTGTCCGTCGCCCGTTCGAACGTGGTGCGCTTTCCGTCCGGATCTATGAACGTCAATCTGGAATGCGGGTTGACTATGGCCGTTTGACGGAGGTATTCCATCACGGACTGCTTACCGCTGACGTAGCGCCCGTTGATATGGTACGTTATCTTCGTCCCGTGCTCCTTACCGTCCCATACGAACGGG
>Ga0209269_1000764_pt1 | contig 23764 bp, 25 predicted proteins | sample MTBAKMMethaMetaG_FD_187455 | JGI IMG/M metagenome (GOLD analysis project Ga0209269, IMG submission 187455) | Enrichment culture microbial communities from Arthur Kill intertidal strait, New Jersey, USA, that are MTBE-degrading - MTBE-AKM (Arthur... | ecosystem: Environmental > Aquatic > Marine >... | reverse complement strand
TGTCGAGACAGATGAATGGGAAGACAACGAGGTCATCGCGCGCCTGACGCTGGGGGAGTGATCGGGAAGCATTTGATACAAACGACCAGCCCAGACCAGCAGCGGAATCCCCCATCCCGCCGCGAGCCCCCAAATGATTAACCATCTGACCATTCTCAGTTCGCATCGCTCAAAAAGGTATTTCCATGACTCTTCTGGATTTTATTCTTCTGGCAAAGGTTGCCGGGTATGCCAGCGGCGGCGAAGGCTTTGAACAAGCGTTCGAAGACGGATCCAAAGGTTTTGAATTCACCGGACATGGCTACCGGTATGTAGACCGATACTATGGGTTCAGTTCGTTTATTGGTACAGAACACATCTACACGGAAACGGGATCATTATTGTGGGGGATGAATTATTTTGGAGAAGTCCTGCCCGGTTGCACCGAGCCTGGAAAGGTGTATGCCTTCTTGAAAGAAGCCATGCTATTGATCTCGCACGAATATCCATTCAGAGGCCCGGCTTTGTTCGAGAAGGGGATTTGGCGGTATGAGAACCAGCAGCACGGCTCTGTGGAACACTTTCATGGCACTGAAAGCATATTCAAAAACAACCAGCTTGTTTATATCCTGTATTATCATGGCGGTCAATTAACCCATGTGTAAGTGCAGGGCTGTTAGAAACAGGATATCAAATGAAACGCATTATCCCATTTGGTTTAATCGTGATTGGACTGATTATCATCATCAGCGGATTCATCTATGATGTGATTTTTGCCGGCATACCTTATCCAGATTCCACCCCTGAATTGGCGGCAAAGTATGCCTTGCATTCCCAAATCGCGGCCATCATTCGCTGGAGCGGGTTTGGTTTATCGATAATTAGCGGAACATTGATGATCATTCGACGCATCGCGAGGAAAAAGCAGGTTTCCTCTGGCTTGAATGAAATTCCCCGCTAAAACCATTGGCTTAAAATGGATAGACTACAGAGTAAATTTAAGATCGCGAGTAATAATGTATGCCGCGGATAAACACATTTTCAACATCTAGGGAATCTTAAATCCGAATCTAATCTATCCCATCCAAAACCAAAACCTGACCAGAAGAGAAAGGATTTTGCATGAGCTCACCATCCAATAAAGAGCAAAGCCTCCCTCAGCGATCCCTTCGCGATACATTGTTCGCGGATGAATCCCTGGAGCGGGTCGCAAAATCCGCCAATGAGGTAAAAGACTCGCCTCCCTGGTCTCATTTTTTTAATGCCCAGCAATCCCTGATGAAAAACGAAAAGAATGCAGCCATCCAGGAGTTGAAGCGCGTACTTGAAATGGCCGGAGTAGAATCCCGTGTTACCCTTCAGACGTGGCACTGCCTCCGCGAACTTTGTGAATTTCCTCCCGCTGATGTTGCCCGCCAAATTCAAGGTGTGGTGGTAGAAGTAGCGCTGGAGCGCGGTTTGGATCTTTTGGCCGCCTACGCAGATCACACTACCCGCTATTTCAATTTCAGCGGCGCTGGTGTGATATCCGATGCGTCTGACCCTGAAATTGAAAAGATCACGGATCAATTATTGGGAATCGGCCAGGGTATTATCAACCACATTGGCGTATGGGATAAACCAAGGCCGCCCGCCCCGCCAAGCGGTTCGGTTCGGATTAACCTGCTCACTTGTGGGGGACTGTATTTTGGCCAGGGGGAATTTGAGGTATTAGCCAGAGATTCTCTAGGGGGGCCAGCGCTGCAAGCGGCTTCTAATTTAATGCAAGTTTTGATTGCAAAAAGCGCCACCCAACGCCCTGCTTAACGGTTGCCGAATGGCGGGACCTTTTTTACGCGCGCGGTTCTGCGCCAGTTGTATAATTTAAATATCTGGTTTTCGTTTTTTAAATCGAGGGCTGAAAGATGCCTGGTCGTTCGAATTACGGATTTAAGTCCACACCGCTTGATCAGCTGATTCTTTCCACTCCGTTCGAGACGCAAACAAACTGGCACGTGATAACCGGCGCTCCATCCTGCGGCAAAACCACCCTGATTGATCTGCTGGCTGAAAAAGGATTTAAGACAATCCCCGAGAGCGCGCGCCAATATATGGAGGGGGAGCTTGCCAAGGGCCGAACCATCCAGGAGGTTCATGCGAACGCGGTAACCCTGCAAGCTCATTTTTTCGAGATTCAGTTAGAGATCGAGAAGGATTTACCAGCGGATGAACTCTTCTTTCTCGATGGCGCGGTTCCGGGATCCCTGGCCTGGTTTCGACTTTTTGGGCTGGATCCAAACATGATATTGGCAAAGTGCTTTCGCCATCATTATGCGTCAGTATTTGTGCTGGATCCGCTGCCTTTTTATCAGGATGGGCTGCGTTTTGAGGAAAAAGCGGTAATCAGTTTTCTAAATGAGTGGATCGCCCGCGATTATGCTTCTCTGGGATACGAAGTTGCGCGGGTGCCAGTGCTGCCACCCATTGAGCGGCTCATTTTTGTGCTTGACCGGCTGGCTAAAAAAGGAAGCTAAGCATCCCGGAATGGAGAACGAATGAAGACAACCATCCTTCCCCAGCAACCCGACGCGAAATCGCCGGCGGGTGCGAATATTCGTTATCTGATGGACGGAAATACAGGCAACATGATTCACAGCACTGTCCCTCCGTACCAGGTAAACAGAGCCACTGTGCACGCGACGGTCAGTGAGTTCTGGTATGTATTGGAGGGGAGCGGCGAAATTTGGCGCGATGATGGCGTGGAGAGCTGCGTCACAGCGCTGGTCCCTGGTACCGCCATCGATATTCCGGTCGGAACTGCGTTTCAGTACCGCAACATCTCCGCTGAAGACCTGAAATTTATATGTATTTCCATGCCACGCTGGCCGGGCGATGCAGAGGCGACCCACGTTAAGGGCATCTGGCCGCCTACGGTTTAATGCTGTCTGATTTCTGTTTGCGAACAATGTACTTGGAGTACTATCAATCATAAGCAGCGGGCGCAGGCATTCAAGGATTTCCTTTTCATTATTTTGTCACATCCATTATCATTGGGGATTATCTACTCACACCCTATCACCACCATTTTCAATAATGATTTAAGCCGGGTATGATGAGTTTTTCTTGCATGAATTTTCAGAAGCGATCATCCATTCAGAGCGTCTCATTTATGTAAATATTGAATATCGAAAATATGGAACCGATGCTTAATCACATAGCATGTGGTTCACAGAGAGACAAAACCGAGAAAATGATCTAATGACCCAACCTAAAAAACCTTTATCGACTGAAGAATTCCTTTCACAATTGGGATCCGAGGCAGAATTTACTCATATTGAGCTGCGTGATGCAGCGCTTTCACAATCTGAGGGGCTCAATGTTGTGTTTCGAAATTGCACCTTTATCAATTCGGATATGATGGATGTGGATTGGGAAGGTTTGAAATGCTATTCCTCTAGTTTCATTAATTGTCGTTTCATCGATGCCAATCTTGAAAATGCTGTTTTTAAAAACTGCAGCTTCTTTGATTCAGAATTGTCGCTTGGCTGTAACTTTATGCGCGCGAATTTGCGTTCAGCCCTTTTTGATCAATGTGATATTTCAAGCTGCATTTTTGAGGGAGCCGATGTCATTAAAATTACAATCCAGCATTCAAATGCGACCGGCGCAAAGTTCTTTCGCGCAAAGTTTAATGGCTCCGCAAAATTGGTAGAGAACAAATTTCGATATATAGATTTGCGCGGAGCAAATTTAGAAAAGTGTGATATTTCCCATAATGACCTTACTTGGGCAACATTGGATGAGGCGGACTTCACGCAAGCAAATCTAATTGGAAGCAATTTGAATGGAACAACAGTTAACCTGACTAAGTTTTCAGGGGCAGATTTGCGTGGCGCGGACCTTTCCTCTTTTGATATTCGCGCCTTAGCCATTCAAGGCGCAAAGATTTATGAATACCAAATGAGAAAGCTGCTTGAGAATTGCGATTTGATCATATTTCCGGATGGGCATTGAAAGAATCTCTTTTGAAAATTGATATTATTATTGCATTATGGGGATTTTTTCTCTAACCACTTTCTTGACAGCCATTAATCAACTAATGGATAATTTTTTCATCCCAATTATTTTCTAATCCTCAAGTCGAGTCAACAGGAGAATCCGCCATGTTCAGGAAATTTTCAAATTGGCTGCGCAAAAAATCAAGTGGGTGGGTGACTCTTATCGCGTTGATCATTTTCATCCTGTTCACCGCGTTGGTCTTGCCCGGTCAGGCTTCCAATGCCAGAGAAAACACCGGGTTCGACCGCTCGCCCGATATGTCGTTTTTTTACTCGGCGGACGATCTATACCAGATGGCTGAGGCGTATGGCGAGACTGGCCGCGCGGCTTATATTCGGGCGCGATTCACTTTTGATTTAATCTGGCCGCTGGTCTACGCGATGTTCCTGATCACCAGTATCAGCTGGTTGTATGGTAAAGCAGTCAAACCGGGCAGCGCATGGCAGCTGGCCAACCTGTCTCCGGTTTTAGGCATGGCCTTCGACTATTTGGAGAATATCGCTTCTTCCACGGTGATGGCGCGTTATCCCAGCCGCACTTTGGGAATTGACCAACTGGCTCCATTGCTGACCTTGGTCAAATGGGTGTTTGTGGGCGGCAGTTTTTTGCTGCTGGCTATTGGAATTGGTTTTGCTTTATGGCACTGGGCGCAAAACAAACTGGCATCAAAAGCTCGAAAAGGATAAATACTTTAAGTCATTTTGATCTTTACAAACCAATCCTGGCTTTGACCATTTTTCGCTTTTTGGGTTTATACTGGCCCGCGACACAAATCTTAATCCAAATTATTTTCGGGAGCCAAAGTAATTAATGTACGCGTTATCCAAGACTCGCATTGAAGCAAATACCGCACAAGCCCTGATTGACGCTCATTTTGGAAAGGGGGTAGAAATCCGCAATTTTTCCGAGCTGACTGACGGCATGTATAACGCGGCTTATTTGATCGAATTATCCGAAGATCAAAAATTGGTTCTGAAGATCGCCCCCGCTGATCACATCAAAGTGTTGCGCTACGAGAAAGAGATCATGCGCGCCGAGGTTGAGGTGTTGCGATTAATCCATGCCCAGACAGATGTGCCGGTGCCAGAGGTTTTTGCTTATGATACTTCCCGCCAGCTGATTGATCATGATTATTTCTTGATGTCTTTTGTGCCGGGGACCGGCTTGCACAAATTGCGCGCTCAGCTTTCCGCGCAGGAGCAGCAGAGCATTGATTTCGGTATAGGAGAATACCTTCGCCAAATCAACCAGATTCAGGGCCCGGCTTTTGGTTATTTTGCCCAGCCTGACCGCCATTTTTCTGCATGGCGGGAAGCCTTCAGTTCCATGCTGACAGATCTGCTTCAAGACGGTGTGGAGGCCGGTGTGGACCTTGGAGTCGACCCCGTTGACCTGCTTGCCCGGCTGCAGCCATTTCTTCCCCTGCTCGACGATGTGAAAATACCATCTCTGGTGCATTGGGATTGTTGGGACGGCAACATCTTTGTCGACCAGCAGACTCAAAAAATCACCGGAATTTTGGATTGCGAACGCGCGCTGTGGGGGGATCCACTGATGGAAGTCAACTTTGGCGCGTTTGGGGTGCAGCCGGCGCTGGTGCGGGGATATGGTGTGGATTTGCTCTCCCAGCCGGGTGGTAAAGAACGGCGCGTTTTGTATAATATCTATCTCTGGCTGGTGATGATTATTGAGTGTACTTATCGCCGCTATGAGACCCAAGACCAGGAAAATTGGGCGCGGATGAAATTGATCGAAGAGTTGCAAATTCTGCAAAGCCTGTAAAATGGATACAGGATTTATCACTTTGGAACCTCATTATCCGATGCTGAAAAATGACAAGCTGGTTATATCAGCTGGTTCTGGTGAATGAAATAACCAGAATGGAATAGGAGTTTTCAGATGACCTCCCGGCCAGAAGCGATGAATGAATTCAAATCCCAACTGCAAAAGGGCGTCATCCAGCAGGCTTATCGCGGCTTGCTGGAATATCTGCTCTCGCTTAAATCCCATTTCAAAAATAAATACCCTGAATATATCCTCTCTGGTGGACTTTACCAGGGATATATGGACATGGCTTATTTTTCTTTCACTCCAGAATCCTTCAAGCGCCGCAACCTGAAAATTGCCATTGTGTTTAATTTTGAGGCCTTTCGCTTTGAGGTCTGGCTGAGCGGTTACAACAAGCAGACGCAGGCCGAATATTGGCAGCTGTTCAAAGAAAGCGGCTGGGATCAATACCCGCTGGTGCCTTCCATCATCGGTGAGGATGCCATTGTGATGCACACCCTGATAGAAAATCCGGATTTCGATGATTTGAATTGGTTGACCCGCCAGATCGAGACGGGAACCATGCAATTCATCGCCGATATCGACCGCTTTTTGTCCGATCACCAGGCTTGATGGTTACGGATAGATCTCTCTTCAGTAATTTTTTTGATAGTGAATCATAAGGTCATTATGTACTCTCCCCAAGACCCCGAATTGAACCTGGCCGGCCCGTGCGGATTCTACTGCGGAACCTGCCGGCATTACCTGGCCAGAGCCAAGGGGTTATTAAAGGAAAAACACCTCAAAGACGGCTGCAGGGGCTGCCGCGCGCAGGACAAGAAATGCGCCTGGGTGAAACGCGATTGCGTTTTGCTGCGCAAGCACCAGATCGCGTTTTGCTTTGAATGCCCCGATTTTCCCTGCGAGAATCTCAAAAAGTTCGCCGAGCGGCATATCCGCGACGATCAGGTGAGCCCCATCGAGAATCTGCTGCGCATCAAACAAGCCGGCGCGCGGCAGTGGCTGGCAGAGCAAGCAGAGGACTGGAAATGCCCGCAATGCGGTGGAAATCTGTGCGTGATCGACCGAGAGTGCTACGACTGCGGGTGTTCGTTTCCATAATATGAAAGGGGCAATTGGCCAGGTTTTCTTGCCGGCAACCAATCTCGAATTGAATTTCACTCTCCGTCAGGGAGGGCGTTTTTATTCTCGGATTTCATTTACGCGATTTATTGGCGATTGCAGCTATAATATCGTTTGATTTCAAATTAAGCAGCATCAACAACAGAAAGCGTACCGACCATGCAACCCGCTCCGGAAACCAGTTCCCCATCTTCGTCAGGCAAAATCAAACTTATGCTGCGCCAGCACCCGCTGTTGGCTTTTTTTATCCTCGCCTATGCCATTTCCTGGATCCTTTCAATCCCCTTTATCCTTGCGGAATGGGGCGTATTGCAAGGTGATTTCAGATTCGTGTTTGTGATCAAGTCTTTTGGGCCTTATCTCTCGGCAGTCATTCTGATCGGTATTATCGAAGGTAAGAATGGCCTGCAGCGTTTTCGCCAGCGCATGCGCCAGAGAAAAGCCGGCTGGCAGTGGTACCTGTTCATTCTTCTGGGAATCCCCACGCTGATCCTGCTGGGAATCACGGTGCAGCCCGGCGCGTTGGCAGGCTTTCTGGGCGTTCAACCTGTTTTGCCGCTCACTTATCTGGTTACTTATATCGCGGTGATGTTTGGCGGCGGGCCGCTGGGCGAGGAGCCGGGCTGGCGCGGATTTGCCCTGCCCCGCCTGCAGCAGCGTCACGGTCCGCTGTGGGGTACGCTGATCCTGTCTGTATGCTGGACTTGCTGGCATCTGCCAGACTTTTTAACCTCCGCCCAGGGGGGAGGCCCCGGAACCGGACTATCCGCTTTTTTGGTAAACTTCCCCATTTTTCTGGCCCTGGTCACCGCCATCGCCATCCTGCTCACCTGGATTTATAATCGCACTGGCGGGAGTATTTTTCTTGCCATTCTGGCGCACGCCAGCGTCAACACTCCCCAGGTGGTTTTGGTGCCGCTCTTCCCCGCGGTGGATACCACTCGCCTGAACCTGGCCGCCCTGATCGGCTTTGGGGTGACTGCCCTGCTGATCCTCATTCTCACCCGCGGGCAGCTTGGTTACCCGGCAGAGAAGTTAAGTGAGACCCAAACGCTATAAATTATTATGCAGACTTTCTGAACTCACTCCTCAAGGGTGAAAAACCACGTCAAACCAGAAGCGCTTCCAATTTTGGAGCGCTTTTTTATTGTAACTTCAGTTTTAATGTCTATAATCTTAAAGTACCTAAGACGCCAATATTGTTAAATCTTGTCGTTCCTAATCAAACAAGGATTCATACTGAATGAAGATCACCATCTTTGCGGCTGGTTCACAAGGGGATATTCAGCCTTGCGTGGCGTTGGGCAAAGGCTTGAAGCAGGCAGGTTACCAGGTGAGCCTGGCCGCGCCAGAGGATTTCGCTGAATTTGTGCAGCGGCATGCCCTTGAATTTCGCCCGCTGCGCGGGGATATTCAAAAAATCATGGCCAGCGACACCGGCCGGGAGTTTATGGAAACCGGCGGGCAAAATCCACTCAAATCCATCCCCACCATGCGCGTTTTGCTTGCCCCGGTGATCCGTGAGATGACCGCAGATGCCTTCACGGCAAGCCAGGACGCGGATGGCTTGATCTGCCTGGGGGTGGTGAGCGCTTTCGGAAAGTCCATCGCCGAAGCGTTGAACATCCCCATGTTGAATATCGAGCCCACCCCGCTGCTCCCCAGCCGGTTTTTCCCCGCGCCATCCTGGCCCATCCAGCGTGATTTGGGCGGCTTGCATAATACCCTTTCTGGTAGAGCCATGCTGCAGGTGGTCTGGTATTGGTACCAGCCTTTTGTCAACGATCTGCGCCGCCGCCTGGGGTTGCCTGCTTATAGTGGATCCCGTTTCTACCGGGCGTTAAGAGACACGCCCATGATTGGCGCTTACAGCCCTGGTATTATCCCCCAACCCGCGGACTGGCCGGAGCACGCGCACGTCAGCGGGTATTTATTCCTCGATTCTCTGGCGGACTGGCAACCACCCGCTGGCTTGACCGAGTTCCTTGAAGCGGGCGAACCACCCGTCTACATCGGGTTTGGCAGCATGTCTGGCCAGAGCCCTGAAGTGCTGGCGGAGCTGGTGATCAACGCCCTGGCCAGGAGCGGGCAGCGTGGTTTGCTGCTAACCGGTTGGGGCGGGTTGCGCCCAGAAATGCTGACAGAAAACATCTACGTCCTGAATTCCGCCCCGCACAGCTGGTTGTTTCCGCGCATGGCAGCAGTGGTGCACCATGGCGGGGCGGGAACCACCGCCGAAGGGCTGCGCGCGGGTGTGCCTACGATCATTGTGCCCTTTATTCTCGACCAGCCTTTCTGGGGCGCGCGCGTGCAGTCGATGGGGTTGGGACCGGCGCCCCTTCCGCAAAAGAAATTGACCGCTGAAAGTCTGGCCGCGGCGATCGTCACCGCGGTGACCGATCCTGCCATGCGCGAGCGCGCCAGACTGACTGGCGAAGCCATCCGCGCGGAAGATGGGGTGGGCAACGCGGTCAAACTCGTCCAACGCTATTTTGGCGACCCCCATTGAGTAACGACAGGCAAGGAAAAAATGAACTCAAAAAATGATTCGCGAACTGTGTTGCCCTATCCGCGTGAGCGGCAGTTGATGGTCGACGGCGGGCAGTTGGGACTGCAGAAACACACCATCCACGGGTTGGTGGAATTTGATATCACCCGCGCGCGGGAGAATATTCGGCAGTACCGCGCTCAAACCGGTCAGGCGCTGTCTTTTACCGAGTTCTTTCTGTTCTGCCTGGGAAAAGCCATTGACGCTGACAAAAATATGCACGCCTATCGCGACTGGCGCAATCAGCTGGTGATTTTTGATGACGTAGACGTGAACATGCTGTTTGAAGTGGAAGTGGATGGCCAGAAAGCCATCCGCCCGCACATTCTCAGAGCAATCAATCATAAAACCCCGACCGAGCTGCATCAGGAAATTGAAGCCTTCCAGAAGGGCTACCAGGAGAGCCGTGAATCTAAATTCATTGAGTGGTTTGTGCGTCTGCCGCAATTTGCCCGGCGGATGTTTTTAAAGTATCTCTTTAAGAATCCGCAAATGGTGAAAGATCTGTACGGCACCGTGCTGCTGTCTTCGGTGGGTATGTTTGGCCGCGGGAGCGGCTGGGCTATTCCGGTGCCCAATCACACCCTGCAGCTGACCCTGGGCGGCATGGCCGAGAAGCCGGGGGTGGTGCAGCACCGCGTGGAAGTGCGCGAATATTTGAGCGTCACCATCAGTTTTGACCATGACGTCGTCGACGGCGCACCCGCCGCGCGCTTTATGCAGCGGCTGAAGAAGCTGGTTGAGAGCGGCGTAATCGAGTAGGGCAGTGTGCCCCCAAAGGGGGCATGCCGCGCAGGACATTCGGGCGCTCCCGGCTGGCGGGGGCGCTTTTGATTGAATCCTGTGCTCCAGTTGTATAATCAAATCAAGGCATTCGCCTGTCCGCAAGGAGGGAGTTATGGACCGCCTCACCCATTGGATCAGGCAGCATCAGGTGCTGGCATTTTTCATCATCGCCTTTGCCATCACCTGGCCAGGATTTTTCCTGGTATTTTTCATCTTCCCCGGCAACCAGATTGTAGAAGCATTCTGTTCACAAGTGGTTTTCAGCCCCGCTCTGTCGGCGATGTTGATCGCGGGCATCGCTGAACCGCGCCCCAAACTCGAGCCCAGCCGCGCGCGCTGGATCACTTTTGCGGTGGCGTGGTTGATCGCCTCCAGCGTGCAAACTCTGTATTTCTGGAAAATTTACCAGGTAGAGCTCTCGGTGCTGATCGTCATCGTCAGCTGCCTCTTCGCGCTGATGCCGGCCTGGGTGCTTTCCAGCGCGTACGCGCGCAGGCCCGGCGTTCGCAAGCATTTCTCCACCCTGCTCAAACCGCGCGGCAAGGTGATCTGGTACCTGCTGATCTTTGCAATCTTTCCCGGTATTCAGCTGCTGGCGATGAGCATCACCCACCTGATGGACGGGCAGGCCGAGTTCTTCCTGGCCGAGGCGGGATTCGAAGGCGCGGCAATTTATTTGCTGCTGGAATTCTCACGCGGGTTCCTGATGACCGGCGGCATCAATGAAGAAAGCGGCTGGCGCGGTTTTGCCCTGCCCCGCCTGCAGGCGCGTTACCCGGTGATCGTTTCGGTTCTCATCGTGTGGTTTTTCTGGGCGCTGTGGCATATCCCCTATGATATTGGCCGGGGAGACCCGCTCGCCTGGATATTGGAGAATCGCATCGTCTGGAATCTGATGGTTTCCATCCTTATGGCCTGGCTGTATAACCGCACCCACGGCAGCATCCTGGCCCCGGCGCTGTTCCACCCCGCGATGAACACCTTTGGCAATGTTTTTTCGATTAATCCTACCGGCCGGGTGCTCATCATCGCGGTGGCGGTGATTGCCCTTGTCTCGGATCGCATGTGGCAGAAGCTGCCCGAGGACAGCCTGGCGGTGTATAGGCAGACGGAAATCGCGGAAAATTAGCGGCAGCGATCTCTCCAGAAGGGTTGTTTGTGACGCAGTGGGAAAGAGGGTGAGTATAATTTTGAATAAAGAGAGTCCCATTACCTGCTGCTATTTCCGTTTTTATCACCAGCAAGGAAGGTTTTATCGCTAATTTAATTCAACCAGGTGAGATAAAGCTCTTCCTTATGTGTGCCTCGGAATTTATTGGAAACTGATTCATCCAGAAAGTGGAAATAATGATGGCGGAACACCAGGCAAACCTGTTGAAAGAAATATTCTCGCAATACGACCCGCAAAATCCAAAGTTTGCTGCAGACGCATTGCGGGACTATTGGCTCCAATATAATCCTAAAAGGATAGATGTGATTAAGGCCGATCTACGCGAGCAACAAGAGACAATCGGCATACCAGTTCCTGTGCTGAAATCAATCGGTAAGGAAATCAGCAAGGCAGCCCGCGGTCAGGTTGATGCCTATATTCCGCTGCTTCAATTACTTTGGAGTGATTATGGCCGTGAGGGACGGGTAGTCGCGTTGATCCCGTTGGGAACGCTGGAACTGGTTTTCCCAGAGAAAATCATCCCGCTACTAAAGGAAATGTGCCGCACCTGCCTTACCTGGGAGGATGTGGATCGGTTGGCAATGGATGCACTGGAGCCAATTGTTCGCAAGGAGCCAGATAAATGGCTTGGCGAGGTTGAGCAGTGGCTTGGGAACGAGAACAAATGGATTAGAAGAGCAGGTGTGATTGTCATTGGGCGCTTGCCGCTCAAACAACCACAATATGCCAGCAAATGTTTAGGATTGATTGAACCATTATTGGATGAAGAAGATGATGATGTTAGAAAAGCGGTGAGTTTTGCCATTCGGCTGGTGGCCTGGGGTGAAATTAGTCCTGTGCATGAATTTCTACTTCAACACATACCCCCTGAGCATTCAACGGCTACATGGGTTTTGTGTGATGTGATTCGAAGCATGGCAAATCGATATTTACCGGAATTTGTGGATTTATTGCCTCAATACGAAGCATGGGCCTCCTCTGAATCAGTGAGCGCAAAGGAACGCATTTCGATCCAGAGTGCTATAAAGACTCTCAAGAAAGCGATTGAATAACAAGTATGCCTGGCAGGTGAATCGGTATTCCAGGGTTTGGAATACCCCAAAATCAAGCCGGTTCTCCTCAACCTGACCGGTGCTACAGGCTGGTGGGGCGGGTGCGGGTTTGTAATTCCAGTTTTCTCATCCTTTAACTGCCAAATCCCCGGATAAGTTGTGACAATTGTCACAATAACAATTCCAAAACATAACTATCGTTCGGTATTTTTATTGTGTAAAATGCTTGGAGGGGAAGGATGGTTATGCCTTTATTGAATTTGATTTGCGGAGTGTGAAATGGACGCGTTTAAAGTACTTGAGATTAAAAAGAATATTTTCGATGACAACAACCGGTTGGCCGATTCCATTCGGGGCGAGTTAAAACAAAACAAAACTTTCATGCTGAATTTGATGTCTTCGCCAGGATCGGGCAAGACCACCACGGTGGTGCGCACCATCGAAGCGCTGAAAGATGAAATGCGCATCGGCATTATCGAAGCCGATGTTGATTCCGATGTCGACGCGCGCACCGTTTCACAGACAGGCGCGCGGGTCATCCAGTTGCATACTGGCGGGATGTGCCACCTCGACGCCGACATGACCCGCCAGGGTCTGGAAGAGTTGGGCACCGACGGGTTGGACTTCATTATTGTCGAGAACATTGGCAACCTGCTGTGCCCCGCCGAAGTGGACACCGGCGCGGTGAAGAACGCCATGATCTTGAGTGTGCCCGAAGGTGACGACAAACCGCTGAAGTACCCGCACATCTTCACTGTTGTCGACGTTTTACTGATTAATAAAATCGACGCGATGGAATTTTTTAACTTTGACCTGGAAGCGGCCAAAGAGCGCGTTAAGAAGTTGAATCCCAATGTGAAAATCATCCCCATCTCCGCCAAGACTGGAGAGGGCATCGCGGAATGGGCGGAGTGGATCCGCACCGAAGTTAATGCCTGGAATTGTAATTCTTAAATTTTAATTGTTTGAGAGGAAACCCGAATGGAGACCAAGCTTAAAGTATTAGAGTTTGCCAATAAAGTCAGCGGAAAAAAGATGGGGGCCAAGGACGCGATCACAACGACCGCCCCTGAATACAAGCTGCTTGAGGCGGTCGTGACCGATGAAATGGCCGAAGTTGCGTTGCACCTGGAACTGAACAAGCCTCAATCCGCGGAGGAAGTTGCCGCGAAGTGTGGCCGGTCTCTGGAGGATACCACCCGTCTATTGTGGGATCTGGCCATGGCGGGCGCCTGTATCGTAAACGAAAAGGATGGCGTGGATAAATTCTGGCATCCGGTGTGGGTACCCGGCATCATGGAAATGATGGTCAACAACCGGGAGAATGTCAAAAAATTCCCGCAAATCGGCGAGGCGTTTGAGGGGTATGGTCAAGTCAAAGGACCGAAAGCCGTCGGTTTATTCCCGGTTGGGGTTGGCTCGATGCGTGTGATCCCCATCGAAAGCTCGATTGATGGGAACACTCACCACGCCTCTTACGAAGAGATTTCCAAGTACCTCAACGATAACAACAGATTTTCAGTCTCCGATTGCTCTTGCCGCACATCGCGTGAGGTGATGGGTGAGGGGTGCGGTCACTTAAAAGAAGACATGTGTATTCAAATGGGAGAGGCCGCGGAATTCTACATCCGCACTGGCCGCGGACGGGAAATTACCCGTGAAGAAGCCTTTGATATCATCCGCCGCGCGGAAGAAAACGGCTTGATGCACAGCATCCCCAACATGGACGGCGTTGGAAAAACTCACGCGATTTGTAACTGCTGCGGCTGTTCCTGCTTCGCGATTCGCAACGCCGAAATGTTCTACAACACCGATATGATTCGCTCCAACTACATCGCCCAGGTCGACGTTGAAAAATGTGTTGCCTGCGGTGAGTGCGTGGCCAATTGCCCGGTCAACGCGCTGCAACTTGGACAAAAGATCTGCGGAGAGACCCCCATTGTTCTGCCTAAACGCGAATCACCGCGCGACACCGAATGGGGTCCTGAAAAGTGGAATGTGGACTATCGCTACAACCGCAAATACGTGGTTGATACCGGCACCAGCCCCTGCAAAACCAACTGTCCCGCTCACATCGGCGTTCAAGGTTACATCAAGCTGGCTTCTCAGGGCCGCTATACCGACGCGCTCGAGCTGATTAAAAACGAAAACCCCTTCCCGGCAGTTTGCGGCCGCATCTGCCCGCGCAAATGCGAATCGGACTGCACCCGCGGTGATATTGACGACCCGGTGGCGATTGATGAAATCAAGAAATTCATCGCCGAGCAGGACCTGAACAAAGACACGCGCTACATGCCCAAGATTCGCCATAACTACGGTAAGAAAATCGCGGTGGTGGGCGCTGGCCCGGCCGGGCTCTCTTGCGCTTATTACCTGGCAATTGATGGTTACAAAGTAACCGTGTTTGAGAAACAAAAAGTGTTGGGCGGTATGCTCACCCTGGGGATCCCCTCCTTCCGTTTGGAGAAGGACGTGGTCAACGCCGAAATCGACATTCTCAAAGAGATGGGCGTTGAGTTCAAAACCGGCATCGAAGTAGGTAAAGATGTAAGCCTGAACGATCTGCGCGCGCAAGGCTTTGAAGCTTTCTACCTGGCCATCGGCGCGCAGGGCAGCCGCAAACTGGGTATCGAGGGCGAGGACGCCCAAGGCGTAATCGCCGGGGTCGATTTTGTGCGCAACATCAACCTCAATGAAGACGTGAAGTTGAACGGCAAAGTGGTCGTCATCGGCGGCGGTAACGTGGCTATCGACGTAGCACGCAGCGCGGTGCGCGTCGGCGCCGGACAGGTGGATATGTACTGTCTGGAGACCCGCGAGGAAATGCCCGCTTTGGAAGAAGAAATTGAAGAAGCTCTGTCGGAAGAAATTCTGGTCAACAATTCCTGGGGTCCCAAACGCATTGTCACCGACAATGGCCGTGTGACCGGGGTGGAATTTAAGAAATGTGTTTCCGTGTTTGATGCCAACGGCCGCTTCAACCCGCAATACGACGAAAACGATACCAAACTGGTGGAAGCCGACTATGTATTGGTTTCCATCGGCCAGGCGATTGATTGGGGTACCCTGTTGGAAGGTTCCACCGCGGAGTTGAATCCCAACAAAACCATCAAAGCCGACTCGCTCACCTTCCAGACCGGTCAGGCCGACGTCTTCGCTGGTGGCGATGTGTACACCGGCCCCCGCTTTGCCATCGACGCGATTGCCGCGGGCAAACAGGCTGCCATTTCCATTCACCGCTTCGTGCATCCCGGACAGAGCCTGACCATCGGCCGCTTACAGCAGGAATACATCATGCTGGATAAATCCGATCTCAACCTGGCCGGGTACGATCGCGTTCCGCGCCAAAAAGCCGGGCATTCCAATGGTGGAACATCCAAAGAATCGTTCAAGGATCTGCGGGTTACCTTCACGGAAGAACAGGTCAAGCAGGAAACCGCGCGCTGCTTGGGTTGCGGTGTCACCATGGTCGATGAAGAATTGTGCGTGGGCTGCGGTATGTGCACCACCAAATGCAAATTCGAAGCCATCAGCCTGGTCCGCAAATTCAACAGCACCGGTGTGGCTTACGAAGACATCAAACCCGTTGTCCTCAAAAACATGCTTAAACGCAAAGTGCGCATTACAGCCAAAAAGGTCACCAAATCGGTGGCGTCCATCTTCAAGAAATAACGCACGTAGAAAAATTTCATCCTTCGCCACGCTGCTTAACCCGGCAGCGTGGCGAAAAATCAACCAGGTGATTGGTTTCAATCAACAAATTTACAGGATAGGTGAGTCTCTTGCACGAATTAGGAATCATGTTCAATATCGTCCGGTCAGTGGAAAAGTTTGCCAAAGAGAACGGGGTGTCAGTGATCGACACGCTGGTTCTCCAGGTGGGTGAGCTTTCCCCGGTGGTGCCGCATTACATCGAGGCCTGTTACCCCGCCGCGGTGGATGGTACCATGCTGCAAGAGACCAAGTTGAAGATCGAGGTTACACCGGGTAACGCAATTTGCAAAGATTGCGACAAGGTTTTCAATCTGCTCGCCAGCGGTAAGAAATGCCCGCATTGCGACGGAACAAAACTGGAAATCTTAAGCGGAAGAGAATTCATGATTAAGGAAATTGTGGCCTGCTAACCAGCCGGCCAATTGTTTCGAAGAGCTTTTCCAAAACCCTATTCCAGGAGAGTGCGACTTGTTCTTTTTCACCAATTACACCCTCGCTTCCATTTTGACCGCGCTGGCGGCCTTATTGGGTCTGATCCTCGTCAACGAACTGACCCGCCGCAGCAAATGGCTTTCCATTGCTGTGTACATCATGCTTCCCATTCTATTGACCGCCTTCGTATGGCGAGCAGGTGACGGATCTTCCGCCACCAGCACCTGGTTTGCCTGGGTGAAGACTTATTCCGCCCTGGCTGGCGTGATCGGTTTCATGGCCATCCGCTATATTCCCAAACTGCAAACCAATAAATTCGCCTTGTTCTTCCCTGCTTTTATCCTGGGCTTCAATATCCTCGAAGCAGTGATTCGCGATGTGCAGTGTTTCAGCAAGGGTTCGTTTGTCGAGGGTGGACTGACCATCGTTGGCGGACCGTGGAACCTGATGAACGCCGCCGCGGGGATTATCCTGATCATCACCATGACCGGTTGGACAGGCATTAAAATTGCCAAAACCAAAAGTCAGGATATGATCTGGCCGGATCAGCTGTGGTTCTGGATCATCGCCTACGACATTTGGAACCTGGCTTATTGCTACAACTGCCTTTCCACCCGTTCCTTCTACGCCGGTGTCATCCTGCTGCTGTCCTGCACCTTGCCGTCGTTCCTGATCAAACGCGGCGCCTGGCTGCAGCATCGCGCGCAGACGTTGGCGCTGTGGGGCATGTTCTCGCTGACCTTCGCGTACAGCAAATCACCCCTGTTCGGCATCACCACCACTAACAACCCGGCTTCTCTGTTTACCCTCAGCGCGCTGGCATTAGCCTCCAATGTGGCTGTGCTGGTATATGTGCTCTACCGGACATACCAGACCAAGCGCAATTTCATTTTACATGACCTGTTCGATCATCTGAAAGAATATCGCCAGGCTCTGACAGAAAACAACCTGGCCTGAGCGTAAAGTTTAACAAGAGACGCGCCTTTCCGAACCGGAAGGGCGCGTTTTTGTTTGGAAAAAATAAGGTCTCTCCCAGCAGCAGACCAGGGAGAATGCCGGTTAACCCAACAGACTTCCCACCGGTGCCAGGTAGCGGATGTATTCGTCCAGGCAGGCCGGGTCGCCGTTAAGCGGCTGCAGGATGACTGTGTCCGCGCCAGCGTCCAACCAGCGGCGCACGGAACAGGAAACCTGGTCCGGCGTTCCAGCCGCGGCAAATTCATCCAGCCAGGCGTCGGGAATATTGCGCGCAGCTTCTTCGCGGTTGTTGAAGGCGCGGCGGTATTCTTCCACTTCCGGCAGAAACCCCGCGGCTTCGAGGTGAACATCATTCCAGGGCAAGCGCTCGGCCAGCGCCTGGCGCGCGGCGGCGCGGGCTGCCTGCCCATCCACACTGATTTTAGCGTCCAGGTACACCACCACGCGGTGATCCTTGAGCCCGCTCTCGGCCATCCCGGCTTGAATGTGCGCGCGCGCCCATTGGATGTAAGCCGGAGAAGACATGCTGGTAAGGATGGTGCCGTCTCCGAACCGCCCGGCCAGGCGCAGCGACTTTTCGCGCATCGCACCCACATACAACGGTGGAACGATCTCGGGGGTGAGCTGCATTTGAACCTGCTCCAGGTTAACCCAATCGCCGTGGATGGTGACGTTTTCTCCATTCAACAGGCCGCGGATCGCGGGAATCGTCTCTGCCAGTGCCTTCAACGAAGAGCGCGGGGCAGAACTGATTTGCTCCATCCAGCTCCTGACGCCGTGTCCAAACCCGGCGATGAAGCGGCCGGGGAAGGCGCGCGCCAGGGTGGTGATTTCCATGGCGGCGAAGAGCGGGTTATATGCCGGTACGGGGATCAGCCCGATGCCCACTTTGAGTGTCTGGGTGGCGGAAAGCGCGACCGCGGCTGAGGTGAGCGCCCCCGGCAGGAAGCAATCGTCCCACAACCACAGCTCATTGAACCCGGCCGCCTCCGCCCGGCGGGCGTAGTCGGGCAGGGTCTCGGGCGCAAAGCGGGGGTAAAAGACCAACCCGATGGCTGGTTTTTGCTTGAGGAAAGTCATCGGATACTCCTTAAAAATTCAGTCGATATTGGCAGGGCGCAATTCTTTTTCATACATGGTAAATTCGTTTACGATGGACATGCCAACTTTCTGGTAGAGTCGAGTCGCGCCACTAAGATTAGACGCGTCTACCCCCAGACCGATGGACTTTGTTCCACGCCGGTAGAATTCGGCAAAGGAATGGAAAAGCATAGCAAGCCCTAACCCCTGTTTGCGCCAGGCCGGGCGAACACCTAAGATATGAATCCAGCCGATATCCATTCGGTATTGGTTAATGGAAAAACCGGCCACTTCTTCTCCATCCCAGATTACCACCCATAGTGTGGGATCATACCTGGCATTTTCGAAACTGTAATAAGAAAATTCTTCAAAGCTTAGCACGTGACTGCCCCAATTATCCTTGAAGGCTTCATTACGCGCCTGCCATACGGCCTGGGCGTGCAGCTCTTTGACGAAGGGGCGAATCTCCAGGCCAGCTGGCAAATTGGGGGGTAGGGGTTGTGTGTCCAGTTCGATACCCATCCGCCAATGATAACGAATGGGTGAATAGCCTTGTGTGGTCAGGCTGGCCTGGCCGGTTTCATCTTTGTTTTCCATCCCCACGCGAACAAACACGCGCTGATGGGAGGCCGCCTGTGAGGTATGCCGGTCTGCGCGGATTTCCAGAGCGCGCAAGATGTCTGTGTAGATCCCCATGGTTTTGAAATTGGGGTGAACATACACATCCCCGCTCAGATCGTAATGCTCGCATACGTCGAAAAGCGCCCCGTATGCCACCGCGCTACCCTCGTCCGTTTCAAGCACAACTGCATCCCGCTGAGGGTCAAACCCTTCATACTTCCATTCGTTCAGCAAATCTTCTTGAGTCATTGCCACACTTGTATCCCCTTCGGCTTCACAAATTTCATAAACCAAACGGGTGATGGCGGGGGCGTCATCCCAACGAATGGGGCGCAGGGACAGGTTTGCGTTCGGGTTGGAATCGGGGGTTAATAAGTGAGGGTTCATTTTATTCTCCTGGCGTGAGTAGTTGAGCGGGAGGCTCTGGCGGGATGGCGCGGAATCGACTCACCAAAAATAAACTTAGGATGTGTTACCCTGCGGGATGAAAACGCTTTCAACGCAAGGTCAAGCGCCTACACAATTTGGTGAGCCGAATTACGTTACTTTATTCCACCCGCCTGGCGATGGGGTGATCGCGGTTGAGCTGCAGCAGATCCCACAGGTTGCCGTACAGATCTTCGAAGACTGCCACCATTCCATAATCGGCTTGTTTGGGCTCGCGCACAAACTTAATCCCTTTGGCCCGCAAGGCCTCATAATCGCGCCAGAAATCATCGGTATTGAGGAAGAGAAATACCCGTCCGCCAGCCTGGTTGCCAATAAAGGGCTCCTGCTCGGCTTTGGAAGCGCGCGCCAGCAGCAGGGTGGTCCCACGCGAGCCGGGCGGCGATACCACCACCCAACGTTTGTCCTGCTCGGGTTGATAAGTGTCTTCGATCAACTCGAAGTTGAGCTTGTTGAGGTAAAAATCGAGCGCTTCGTCGTATTCACGCACCACCAAAGCGATATGCACAATGTCTTGTTTCATGGAAGATACCTTTGTGAGCCTATAGGCTGGTTAAGAATTTATCAAAATAGCGGTAGAACTCTGCCGGATTGCTCAAGTGAACGTTATGATCAGGGCAGGATACCTCAAAGGCAATGCTGTGCTGCAACAGCGATTGCATTTTTTCGAAGTCTTCGTCCGGCATCGCTTCATGGCTGCTTGAGCGTACCAGCATTACCGGGCAGGTGATTTTGGGCAGCAGTTCAAACCAATTTTGATAATATGCGATATTGGCCGCCATTGCCTGAGAACTGAACATCATTTGGTAGCCGTCCACCGTTTCGATCAGGCTATTCATGAAGTACTGGTAACTCAGGTCTGATTCCATCTCATGCCGAATAAACGTCTGAGCTTCGCTCAAACTTTTAAATGGTAATGGCCAATTGTGTGTTACCGGATCAGGCATGGTTAATTGATCAAGGGGTATTTCGCCAGGCTTATCAGGGCCGTTCGCAGATTTATCCAGGATGGCGAGGGCTTTCACGTATTGAGGAAACATGGCCGTCAGATAACCAGCGATATAGCCACCCATGGAATGCCCAACCAGAATCACTTGCTTCAAGCCCAAATAATCCAGAAGGCAAATCATATCTTTTGCCATTTCTTCAGCGGTGTATTTGGCAATGGGTTTTGCGCTCAATCCATGGCCACGTTGATCGGGGGCGATCACGCGATATCGGTTTCCATACTGCAACATGAAATTTACCCAGGTCTCGCCTCTACCCCATCTGCCGTGCAGGCAAAGAATAACCGGACCTTCGGTTTTTGTGTCTCGATAGAAGAGTTCGATCTCCTTAAGTTTTACCAGCTCTCTATGAATCATAACGCTGTTCATACATACACCTCATTGAGCGTTTTATATCTCAAGCGATCACCTGGCGATATAGAAGGGGTCCAGGAAAAAATATACCGCTCATCTCTGATGATCGCTAAAGAATTGGTCAGACCATATTGGAGATGAACACCACCGCGGTGATCACGTCCAGCGAATTTACCAGAATGTGGGTGATGATGCCTACATATAAATTCTTTTTCTTAACCGCGTAGACCAGCGGCATTAGTCCCAGTGTTCGAGTTATGATCATCCATGGGGTGAAGAAGTGATAAACCGCGAACAAAAAACTATGCAGCCAGCCACCGAATTTACCCGGCGTTCTGGGCAGCAAATACCCGCGGAAATATAGTTCCTCCACCAGCGGGGCAAGCACGGCGAGGAAGATGAAGAACAGCGCATATGTCACGATCAACACGGAGCGGGTAACACTGCCGTCCAAACCGTTCTCCGGACCAGGTACCCAGAAGAACACCTTTTCTTTCAGCACGGCATCCACGGGTTTCAGCAGAGTGAAGATTAATCCGGTGGCGACAAACACCAGCACCACCCATAAAACCATTTGCCACCAGGGGATCGAATCGGTGTAGCTGATTACTCCCTTTAGCGTCAGGCGGCCGGTGGTTTTCTGGCCCTGGTAAAGCAGAAAGCCCAGCTCCACGGGGATAAGAAATACCACCGCGGCGATGATCAGGGCGAAAATTGAGGGGTAGCCGTGGTTTATCACCGGTTGGCGGATGAGGAAGTAAAAGCCGGCGGTCAGCACTCCGGGAAACAAATGGTAAAAGATGGATTGCAGGAAAGAATGGGGCTTAATTGGTTGTTGCGGCATGGTGTTGGACCCTTTGTGAGTGAGTGTGTGAAAACGAACCAAAAGATAATTATACTGATTTGACAAATTTATGGGGGCAAAAGGACCCACCCTGTTATCAATTCTGGTGGGCGGGTCCTTAGATTTGATTATGCTTTGGGGTTTATTCTCCGCCCAACTCGCGGATGGCGTTCGCTATCGCCGGGCTGACTTCGAAATGCTGTTCCAGCAGACTCAAAATCGCTAGCGCGGATTGTGGGTTGCGGTCATAACCTTGCAAGCAATCGCCAATTTGTTGCGCCAGGCGCGGATAGCGCTGCTCGAAGCGCCGCTCGTTGACGAAGATGTCTCGTGGAGCGGCCTTGGCGGTTTCAATCCAGTCGGCCAGTTCCACCACGCGGTCCACCGCGTAGCCTTGAATAAAGCGCGTGGCCGAGAGCTTTTCGCCGCGTTTCTCGCGCGCCAACCCCACCAGCAGGTTGGTCAGGGCTTCGCCCAGCAGCCATTCCTGCGACCGTTTCGGCGGGCTGCCGGTGGTGATGCTGGGCTGGCTGATACTGTCCGGAATGCCATCTTTTTTCCAGATCACCCGGCCGGGCGCGAACGGGATGGCCGGCAACTCGTCAATTTCGATCACGCCAAATTCACAGAAGATTCCATCCGTGTAAAGCAATTTAAACCCGTCGTGGGTGTGGGGAAAGCAATAGGCGATGGGGCACAAATCGCTCAACCAGGACAAATCGTCCAGGTAGGCTTGTTTGGATCCCGGCTCGACAACTGCCAGAAAGTCGAGATCGGAATACTCGTCCAGCCGTTCCAATTCCAGGCCGACTGAACCGCAGCCGATCAGGGCCAATGCGCGTCCGCTGCGCGCCAGTGAGCCGCCAATGTCATCCAGGCGTTTCAATAAAAGATCAGGGTGCATATTCACCTCAAGGGTTTGTTTTTTGGAAAGATACGGTGAATTATACAGGCATCCTGGAGATGAAGAAACTTTTGGGTAACTTAAACCAAAAGATTTTTTCAGGCGGACAGATGATTTTGGATTGACTTACCCAATTTTAACTTTGCATTTGCGGCTTCTTGTTTCCCAATGCAAAGCTGGAATTACTTGCGATTGCGATGATTGGGGAAGGAGCCCCAAATTCTTTTTCAGTAGATGGAATGGGTGTTTATGGCTTTCGAAACGTGAGGCAATACATGTTGCCCTTGGCAATATCTACACCTTGCACTTCTTTCATTCCATCCGGCACCAATTCGATTGGAGCGGCAAATCTTTCGCCGTGTTCCTCCAGCCACTTTCTGGCTGACGGCATCCAGGCGAATGATTCGAGTAATTTGGCGGTTTCATCCACGATCAAGAGTTTGACGCCGGGCCTTGCCACGCGAATCATTTCGCGGATGGCTTTTTCTCGATCGTTAAAGGCGTTGATCCCGCCGACGTGAAAGACACAATCAAAGGTTTCATCGCGGAGGGGCAGGTCTTCGGCATTGCCGAGGATCAACTCCGCGTCCAACTGCCAGCGCTGCAGGTTGCGTTGACAGCGTTTCAGCATTCCCCAGGAGATATCCAATCCGTAATAATGGGTGGTCGCAGGCAGGAAATACAGGTTGGCGCCTGTGCCGATTGAAACTTCCAGCACACGGCAGCCTTCTTTGAGTTCCAGCTTGTTTAGATACTCACCGCGAAAATGCGCTTCTCTTCTACCGGCCAATGCGGCAAACAGCTTGATGCTGGCATCATATACCCCCGCGACCCGGTTGTAGAAACCTTGATATTGTTGATTGAATCCAGAGACTTTGGCTTCATCCAGCAACAGGGGT
>Ga0209269_1000762_pt1 | contig 23804 bp, 26 predicted proteins | sample MTBAKMMethaMetaG_FD_187455 | JGI IMG/M metagenome (GOLD analysis project Ga0209269, IMG submission 187455) | Enrichment culture microbial communities from Arthur Kill intertidal strait, New Jersey, USA, that are MTBE-degrading - MTBE-AKM (Arthur... | ecosystem: Environmental > Aquatic > Marine >... | reverse complement strand
AAGATCAGGGTGACTTGACCGTTTTTACCCGTGTATTCGTTCGGGTGATGGAAAATATGATTGAAAGAATTATTGTGTTGGATGAAGATATTTCGGATGAAGATATCATGCAGGAATTGACTTTCCTGATGGGTTGATAAATCGTCTCACCGAGTGGATCCATTCTGGTGAAGAAACAATTATTCGTTGAAAGGAAAAAGATTATGGAAATGGAAAAACGGATTAAATTATTGGAGTTCGCCTATGCCGGTGCTTTAGCAGACGCGGTGTTAAGGTATACCAGGGAAGGTGTTCTTGAAAAGGTGACTGAAGACAAGAAAAAAGAATTGCAATTTACCGCAGCCAGGCAGAACCAGGCTTTTGGTGTCAAAGAACCAGCGGACGTGTTTTTGAATCTTTCCGAAGTGTTCAACTGCGCAAAATGGGAAATTTCAAAAGAAGCAGACAAAGTTGTTGCCGTCAATCAGAGTTGTATGTTATGTGGGCTGACCAAACAAATGAATGCGGGGAATCCTTGCGATATCTTTTGCTTGAATCCAATGCAGGCAATGATTACAGCATTAGGAGATTTTGATTACCAGGTTGATGATACGCTTTGGACAGGGAAGAAATGTAAAGTTGTGGTCACACAGAAATAAGGATCAGCAAAGAAAACCAGCATAAGAAATCAAGACCGCATTAATCCATTGATTTAGATTAATGCGGTTTTTCTATTGATAAGGTTCAAAACCACAACGAAATTATGGAAACAATCGGCGCGCTTTGACTTCGGCAATGGCGTCTGGACGGTAACGGTAAAGTTGCGCCGGACGGCCTTCTCCGCTGCGCCGATGGGGCGTGGATTCAATTATTCCCGCTTCCAGGATACGCCGGCGAAAATTGCGTTTATCCAGGTTCACACCGAGGATGATCTCATAAGTATTTTGTAATTCGGATAGAGTAAAATGTTCAGGCAGAAGCTCAAAGCCCACCGCGCTGTACTCAAGTTTATAACGTAACCGGCGCAGCGCGTACTCGACAATCATATTGTGATCCAACGCCAATTTGGGCAATGCATTCACCGGAAAAAACTTTAACGTTGCCTGATCGTAAAGGTCTTTCTGACAGGTGTCTGCCGGGATGAGGGCAAAATAAACCACCGAGACCAGCGGAAAGTGCGGGTGGCGATCTTTGTCTCCGTAGGTATAAAGCTGCTCCAGATATGCCTCTTCAATCCCCATGATTCTCGTAATGTGTTGAGTGGCAGCTTCTTCCAAGCTTTGATGAATATTGGCTGGAACTCCGGGGATTTCCCAAGCGTCTAAAGATAGAGGATCATTAGAAGGGGATAAGAATACCCCCAGTTGATTGTCTTTAAGGGTAAAAATGACCAGGCGAATCTCGAGTGTGTGTTGTGTGGGATCAGTTTTCATGAATTTGTCTGGTTGGTTCATTCCGATTATCCTCAAGACGATTATAGCTTGATTGAATATTAATGCAAACGCAATATAATACACTTAAGCGGCTTTAATGAAGAGGAGGCAGTATGCAAACAAAGAAATGGCTGCTGATTGCCATTAGTATCTTGGTTTTTGTGTCACTGGCGTGTAATGCGCCCTTTGCTTTACGCGGAGGAGAAGAAGTTGAACCTACGCCAAATATGACCATGACGGCTTTATTTTCGATTCCGGAACTGGCAACCGCGACCAGCGCTCCGGTGGTGGTTGTAACCAATACGCCTGAACCGGCAACCGCGACCGTTGAACCGACGGCCACCGCTATTCCCGCCACAGCCACAGTCACCAATACCGCCGTGCCGACCGCGACTTCAATCCCAGCTCGCGGTGTGGTAACCTCGGCGGCCTACCTGGGTAGTGGAGTTGATTTGGATGGTGTATGGGATGAATGGAATACCAAAGCCTATCCGATGAAATCGGTGGTGTATGGGAAATCAAATTGGACCGGAGAGGAAGACCTGGAAGGTTCCTACCGAGTGGGATGGAACTCCTCTTATTTGTTTATCGCGGTAAAAGTGCGGGATGACAAATACGAACAACATACTTCGGGTGCGAATCTGTATAAAGGGGATAGCATCGAACTCTTGCTGGATACGAATCTATATGACGATTTCTACACCACAGATTTGTCCGCTGATGACCACCAGCTGGGCATCTCCGCCGGCAAAAATGACAGCGATGATACTGAGGAGGCATACCTCTGGTATCCATCTGGCAAGGCAGGCGATAAGGACAATGTTCAGATTGGGAAATCTTTGGAAAAAGGCGTTTACCGAATCGAGGCGGCTATCCCGTGGAGTGTTTTTGGGATCACACCATATTCTGGGATGCATTTAGGCTTTGCCATCTCCGTTTCGGATAATGATGCTTCCTGGGACGAGCAGCAAAGCATGGTATCGAGCATTGCCACCCGAAAATTGACCAATCCTACTACCTGGGGTGAGTTGATTTTGCAATAGAGTCAAATTTCGGTTTACAGCTTCAAGAAAAATGGCAGAGCAGCTTTGAAGAAAATCAAGGCTGCTTTGCTTGTGATTATGTGCGAGGTTGAATGCCCTCTAGAAAGATTCTACATCTGGATTTGGATGCCTTTTTTTGCGCAGTTGAAGAACTACGCGATCCAACGCTAATTGGAAAAGCCTTCGCGGTTGGCGGCTCACCGGATAAACGCGGAGTAGTGTCTTCGTGTTCTTATGCCGCGCGGCGCTTGGGCGTGCATTCAGCCATGCCGATGGCAAAGGCGATTAAATTATGCCCTAGTTTGATCGTGGTCCACGGACATCATCATGATTACGGTGCTTACTCCGAGCGAGTAATGAACATCTTAAACAATACATCCCCAATGGTAGAGCAAATTTCCATTGATGAGGCATTTATTGATGTGAGTGATTTGCCTGAAGCAGGTGAGGCGATCGCGCGCAAGTTGCAAGCCAAAATTCAAGAGGAAGTTGGCTTGCCTTGCTCGATTGGGGTAGCCAGTAATAAACTGGTGGCAAAAATCGCGAATAATATTGGCAAATCCAGGCACCGCGGCGACACGCCGCCACGCGCAATTATGGTGGTAAAGCCGGGCGATGAAGCCCAATTTTTATCCGGGCTGCCGGTTAAGGAAATGTGGGGTGTGGGGCCCAAAACAGCGGAAAGTCTGACCCGATTAGGATATCAGACCATTGGAGACCTGGCGGCTGCTCCTGAAAAGCTCCTCACCCAACATTTTGGAAAAATGGGGATTCATCTTTCGCGTTCGGCAAAAGGAATAGATGAACGTCCGGTAGAAGTAGAATATAATATCAAGTCGATAAGCCAGGAAGTTACCTTCGCGAAAGATATTCAAGACCTTCGAAAGTTGGAAAAGCAAGTAGAACAAATGGCTGAGCAAGTCGGGTTTCGCCTGCGGCACAAGCATTTATGCGCAGGCACCGTTCGGATAAAGATCCGTTGGTCAGATTTTTCTACAATTACCCGGCAGGTGCGCTTATCACAGCCAACGAATCAAGACCAGATTATCACAGACGCGGCCTTACAGTTATTGCGGGCCAATTTCAGTAACAGCCGACCGGTAAGGTTAATCGGAGTAGGAGCAAGCAATTTGTGCGAACCTGCTTTCCAATTGTCTTTATTCGATCAAAAAGACGAAAAGGAAAGAAAACTCTTGAATACAATTGATGAACTTCGCGACCGGTATGGCGAAAAAGTGATCCGAAAAGGCAGCACAATTCACTCAAAGAGAATTAAGCAGGGATAGATGGAAGCAAAACAAAACGGGACGCTGGCTCAATGGCGGCAAGACTTACGCAGTAAATTACTGGATGGGATCTTTGCCGGTGGTATGCTTTTTCTATTGTTGTTTGTGTTGCGGTTGGTCGCCATCCCGATCGGCAATCGGTTTGGGCGCCTTGGATTGCTTAATTTAGACGTGGGTGTGATTGCGATCGCGGTGTTTAGTTTGGATCGGGCATTATCTGCCAAACGTGCTGACACCACCCTGGCCTGGTATGGTGCGGTTGGGGGCATGTTGGGATGGTTCGCCATTGAATTAAGTTGCCAGGTTGGCCAAACTCCGCTGGTCGCGCTAACGGGGGTGATGTTATTTATATTAATTTCTTTGATCGGATTTGTTTTATGGCGTAAAGGGCTGCCTGTTGGGGCACAATATTTCTTTTCAGTCCTGCTTTTATGCTGGGTGGCAAAATATGTCCTGGCCAGCCAATCTCTGTTTGGATACTGGCTGCCGGTATTAGCCCCTGAATTTCATCTTTTGGGGATTGTTTCTTTGCTGTGTGTTGCCGGTTGTTCAGGATGGATACTCTTTAAAACTCAACGCCGGCAGGATCGAACCTGGGCGGCGTTGTGGATGTGCTTTTTTTCAATTCTTACTTTGGGTTCTTTTTTCCCTTTCTTTGGTTGAGAAAGAGATCAGATCACTGGGATTTCATAGCTTTGGCAGATTTCATCATATAGCTTCTTGATTTTGCGGGCGATGATCTCCCAGGAATATTCCTGCGCGTGCAAATTGGCCTGACGTCCCAATTGCGATCTTAATTCAGAATCACGAATCAATTTGGTCAAAGTCTCGCCCAATACCTCCGGATTTCCATCTGGAATCAGCATTCCCGTGACTTGATCTTGAATCAGATACGCGAGGCCGCCCACTTGAGAGGCCACCACTGGCGTGCCACACGCCATCGCTTCCAGGGCCACCATTCCAAATGATTCATAATGGGAAGGCATGATTACCACTTCGGCGGCTGAGTAATAATAGGGCAGCAGGTTCTGATCTCTTTTTCCCAGAAACACAACCAGTTCGCCGATCCCCAATGTTTTACATAGCTCTTGAAGCCTTTTCATCTCTTCATCCATGTTTTCGGGGGAGACGGCCGGCTCACCACCGATAACCGCCAGGTAATGAGGACATCTGCCTAGCACTCCAAGTGAGCGCATATGCGCGATGGCGCGGATCAGGGTGTCTACCCCTTTAAGCGGTTCTATGCGGCCTACAAAGAGCAGCATCCGGTCTTTCACCGGAATTCCAATCACTTCTTTGGCTTCATCCGCCGGGATGGGATAAAAATGGCTGGTGTCCACCCCTGGAGGAACGATGCAGATTTTCTCAGGTTCGGCTTGATAGAGAGAAGTAAGTTGATTTTCTTCCGCGGGGGTGGCGGCAACAATCATATCTGAACGTTGAATGACTCGTTCTTCCCCCTCAATGCGATACAATCCTTCCCGTTCTTCAGCTGAGCGGGCGATTTGATTCTTTAATTTCTGCAAGGTATGAAACATACTGATGATGGGGGTATGCCATTCTTTTTGCAGTTCAATAGAAGCCAGACCAGACATCCAATAGTGACTGTGAATCAAATCGTATTTCAATTCTTTTTCGCGCGCGAAGTTCAGGATGCCTTGCACAAATTCAGGAATGTAACTGACCAGCTCTTCTTTTGGAAGATGGTGCTCCGGACCGGCTGGGATATGCACCACCCGGTTTCCATACCCAAGATCGTGCAATACGTGAGGCACATGTTCGTTTTCAGATCGGGTGAAAACATCAACATGAACGCCTGCACGCCCAAGGTGATGGGTCAGTTCGCGAACATACACGTTCATTCCCCCGGTATTCTTGCCACCCAGGGTAGCCAGAGGGCAGGTATGGTATGAGATCATGGCGATACGTAATGGGTCTTGTGGCATGAAGAATCCTCAATAAGGTAACATTAACTCTTGGCGATTTTTTTTATCTGCTGGTATAATTGGGCGAGCGCCACCGTAGCTCAGTTGGTAGAGCAGACGATTCGTAATCGTCAGGTCAAGGGTTCGATCCCCTTCGGTGGCTCTCAACATTTAAGCCAGTCTATTGTAGAATTATATCAGTCTAGTATTAGATCCATATCAAAACCCACTCACCAAATAGCTTTGGTAAAGGTATAATTTGCGCATGAATTTCACAAAGACTCCTTTAGTTGTGGCGATCGCGGGCGGTTCAGGTAGTGGAAAAACCACTGTCGCAAATGTGGTACTTCAGCGAGTAGGACCGCAGCGGATTTCATTTCTACCCCATGACGCATATTATCGTGAATTAACCGGGCTTCCGCCTGCCCAACGCGCGCAGGTAAACTTTGATCACCCCGATTCATTAGAAACAGAACTGCTTATTCAACATATCAACCAGCTAAAAAATTGGGAAGGAGTAGACCTGCCGGTTTATAATTTCACCACGCATAGCCGGACAGGTAAAACGGTGCGCGTGGAGCCAAAGCGGGTGATTCTGGTGGAAGGAATCTTAATTTTTGCCGAACCCAAACTACGCGAGCTTTTTGATATTAAAATCTTTGTCGACACAGATTCTGATATTCGTTTTATTCGCCGCTTACAGCGAGATATCGCTGAACGCGGCAGGAATACAGAATCGGTCGTGCAACAGTACCTCACAACCGTTCGCCCCATGCATTTGGAATTTGTAGAACCCTCCAAACGCTACGCTGATGTGATCATACCCGAGGGTGGAATGAACGCGGTCGCCCTCGACATGGTGATCGCCCGAATCGAATCCTTGCTCTAGGAAATTTCAAAATGACCTCTCAACGCAGACAGCAAATCCTCCGCGTTCTTATTCTCGCGCTGGTGGTTGGGCTGTCTGTTTTTTTGTATCTCATTCGAGATCAACTGGTTGGTCTGGAAAAGTACGGCTACCCCGGAATATTTCTGATTTCTATTTTGGCAAATGTCACTGTGATTTTACCGTTGCCTGGCGTGGTGATTACTTCGGCGATGGGCGCGGTTTTCAACCCTCTGGGGGTAGCCATTGCGGCGGGGTGTGGCGCAGCGTTGGGAGAAATTTCGGGTTATCTGGCTGGTTTTAGCGGACGAGCGGTAATCGAACGACGTGATTGGCATGACCGGCTGGTTAGTTGGATGCGGAAATATGGTGACATCACCATTTTGGTTCTGGCTTTTGTCCCCAATCCATTGTTTGACATGGCGGGCATTACCGCGGGTGCGCTGAAAATGCCTCTCTGGCGTTTCTTAATCTGGACCGCGCTAGGAAAAATTCTTAAAATGTTAATTTTCGCGTATGGTGGCGCGACGATCATTCGGGGTTTGGAAAGTTTATTCTAAAGTCTGAAGAATGAAAACATGGAGAAACCAATGACGACGGAAACTGAAAAGATAGACCAGTATCTGGAAACACATCTTGATCAAAGTCTGGAAGAGCTCGCAGTATTCTGTGCGCAGCCGAGCGTTTCTGCGCAGAACCTTGGCATCGAAGATTGTGCGGAGTTGGTAGCCAGTATGCTGAAAAAAAGGGGATTTACCGCTGAGATTTTGCCCACTGGAGGAGCACCGGTGGTTTTCGGCGAGCGCAAGGGAAAATCTGACAAGACTCTGTTATTTTACAATCATTACGATGTGCAGCCTGGAGAACCATTGGAATTATGGGAAAGTCCGCCTTTCTCTCCCGAGATCCGGGATGGAAAAATGTACGCGCGCGGAGTGGCTGACGATAAAGGACACATCACCAGCCGCCTTTTCGCCATCGATGCTTTACTGGCAGAGTATAGCGAGCTTCCATGCACGGTCAAATTTGTGCTGGAAGGCGAAGAAGAGACCAGCAGCCTGCATTTGCATGATTTTGTGGTCAATAATAAACAACGCCTGGCCGCTGATGCCTGTGTGTGGGAATATGGTGGAGTAGATCACCTGGATCAGCCAACCCAATCGTTGGGCTTACGCGGGATTTGTTATGTGGAGCTATCAGTAGAAACCGCGAACCAGGATGTGCATTCGGGTTTGGGCGGGTCGATTTTTCCCAACGCGGCCTGGCGGCTGGTATGGGCATTGAGCACATTAAAGGACGAAAACGAACGTATTTTAATCCCCGGTTTCTATGATGACATCGTGCCGCCGTCTGCGCAGGACATCGAATTGATGCGCAATTTGCCAGATCCTGCAGAAACGTACCTGGAACGCTATGGATTAAAAGGTTTTTTGAACGGGATTAAAGGCGGAGTGGAATTAAAAGTTGCGCAGGTATTCCAACCAACCTGCACGATCTGCGGATTAACCTCCGGATATCAGGGACCGGGATCCAAAACAGTGTTACCCGCCAAAGCCAGCGCGAAAATTGATTTTCGGCTGGTACCCAACCAGCGCCCCGAAAAGGTGCTCAAGCAGTTACGAGAACATTTGGATGCGCATGGGTTTGAAGATATTCAGATTGAATATATGGGCGGTGATACTCCCGCGCGGACAGCCCCGGATGATTCCTTTGTAAAACTGGCTGTGGAGACGGCGGAAGAGGTTTATCAGAAACCGGTACAGATCGAGCCGATGTCGGGTGGTTCTGGCCCCAGTTCGATCTTTATTGAGCATTTGAATCTGCCGGTAATTTCCGCAGGTGTGGCTCACCCCGGCGCGCAAATGCACGCTCCGAATGAAAATATGCGCCTGGATCTGTACCTTTTGGGCGCAAAACATATCGCCAGATTGATCAATCAATTTGCCAACAGCAAATAATTTTGTGCATCTACAAAGACCGCTCCTGATGGAGCGGTCTTTTGTGATTAATGGCTGGAAGCTGGATCATCTCCCGGGTACAACTCATTCAAATTGGTGCCCACCATACCGGCTTGCATGGAGCGCTCATCCAGCAAATTTAATTCCGCGATGGAAGCGGCATCCAGAACGGGTACCGGTTTACGTTGATAAAATGCGCGCGCCAATCTGGCGACGGCTTCTTCATCGACCAGCCAGTTCATGGGATAGGGAGAAGATATGAGCATTGGGCGGGTATATCCACGCAACGTTTTTTGGCCATGTTCGTTGAAGAATACTTCAAAATACGACATAACCAATTCGCGCAGACTGCGAAAAACCGGTTTGCGAAAGCGAAGACCTGAAAAGTTGGATTTTGCCACCGCGCCATACATACCACGCCGCTGAAAAATGGACAGGACATGGTCGTCATCCAAACCCGGTTCTGGCACCAGATCAAGAATCAAGGCGGGGAAACCGATGCGGTGTAAAGCGGCAGCGGCGAATAATCCGCCATCCAGACAATGCGCTTGCCCGTCGCGCAGAACGTTGAGCGGAGATCGGTCGCGCTCTTCCCGGAGGTAAGCGATTGAATCCAGGTATTGTTGAATGTGATATGGGGTCTCCAGCTTGAGCCAGGTAGACCTTTGGTCAGGTGTTAGGAGGGCTTCAAATTTTTCAAACATGATTAGCCAGCCTTTTCAATGTAATTAGGTGATTCGCAATTGACGACAGCCTGATCCGCGTCGATGGTAATGAGCATACCCGTTTGGATTTGTTCAATCGGGATTGAATCGACGCAAGGAATATCGGAAATGATACAGCCTACCGCGGTAATGGTTTCGCACTCAGCGTTCAGGATCGCGCAGGGTGCCAGGCCATTGGCTTTCAGGCGATAGAGGGTATAGGAGCCTACGGTAGAGCCTTTGCCAGTGGGAAAGACTAACACCTTGCCGGCGATCGATTGACCAAATAGATCATGGCCTTGCTCGACAATTTGTCCACTGTCTGGATCCACACCTCCAAAGAAGGAGATCCCCATACTGGAAACCAGCGCGGTACCGCGCGCCTGCCCCTTCGAAATACTTCTGCCGGTGAATTTCATCGAGTTGCCTCCTCCACCACCTCTTCAAAGGAGCGAAAGCGGGTTTGAAAACCATTTTTTCCGCGCGCGTAATAACAGGCCTTGGCACTATCGGTCACCAGGGTGTTAAAGCGACCTTTAATTGGTGCGACAACGCAGCAAGTGTCGGCGGCAAATTTCGCACCGGCTCCCTCGATGATCGCTGAGTATCCCATGCGGTCTGCCATCTGCTTGATTGGACGGGCGGTGGTGATCCAAAATTCTTTGGTTACTTTGCGGCCTTGCAACAATTGGGCTAAATGGGCGATTTCGTTCAATGATAGATGCGGACAACCCAGGCTGATAAAATCCGCTTCCGGCGCCGGATCAGAAAGAGTATTAATGGATTGATCCAACGCAAGTGAATTGATCTCGATCTGCTCGGCAGGCAATGTGAACCCCCCGGCTTCTGGTGTGATATTTACCATGTGAAATAGAGCGGTACCGCCATAGGTGGCTATGCTGGCACAAAATGACTTCAGCTCCTCCAGGGAAGCACGAGTGATACCGGTTAGAATTGGCACCGGGCGATGCCCGCGTTTTTCAATTTGCTCGCCGATTGCTTTTCCCAACGCGCCAAACATGTGGGTGCCGCTCACTTTCGCGGTGACATTAAAATGAATCTGCGGTACGCGGTTTTGATTCAGGTGCATGCCATAAGCCGGCGTAAAGCCGGTGATCGCAGAAGCCAGCGCGGATGGTCCGCCTTCCCGGTTGGTGCGCGCGCCCAATACGGAATTGCCAAAGCATACCGCGCTGCTTTCTGACCAGGCAATATGCTGGCCGAAGAGCGGTACATTACCAATCAGATACGGTGTGCAGGAGCAGGTGGTTGCTACCCCCATTTTTGAGAAGGCGTCGATTACCCTGGTTTGATTCCGGGCAAATTCTTCACTGATCCCCAAATTCTGCCAATTTTCAATATCCATGCCGGCCGGGTTAAGCGTGGTGAGCACTTTTACCTGGCCGCCGTTATCGGCCATCTCTGCCAGAAATTGCAAGCCGGCCTCGCCTAAATTGGAATAGCTTACGCCGGCAATTTGGACTGAAGAAACCGGGATTAATTCCTCAGCGCCATAAATCTTGCCCAGGGCAGCCAGAATTTCCATGCTCTTTTGCGCGGCGCGTCCACAGACACCATCCAGCATGGCTTGTTGGGTATCAGTCAGAATCATAGTTGTCCTTTTAGAAAATGATTCAGATCCACCTGAGGGAAGGCGGCGCGGTCAAATGATTTGCCCTTGGCGGCTAAGGGTTTGGTCAGATCAAAGCCAACCCGGGTGGTGTTTTTGGTGCCGCTTTCCGCGCTGGGGTCCAGGCTGGAGCCAGGCGCGGGAGCTTTGATGATCATGTCCCGGTCGCCTTGAAAACGAGTCGCCATCGCCCATTCCACTTCCAGTGGATTGTAAATATCAATGTCTTCATCCACAACGAAAACATGCTTGCAGGAGGTGTGACCGGCAAATGCGGCTTCAATGGCTTTTTTTCCATCTTCCTCCTCTTGCTTGTCGATCTGGACGATGGCATGCAGCCAGGATGTGCCGCCGGGGCTGATGTTTACATCCAAACAGCGTACAACCTGATTCACTTTTCGGAAAATGGTTGGTTCGCGGGGCATGCCCATCAACAACTTGTGTTCCAACGCACCGGGCAACAAAGCATGCCAGAAGGCATCTTCCCGGTGGGTAATTGCTTTCACTTCCAGCACTGGCTGCTGACGAACCACATCATAAGTCTCGGTGAGATCGACAAATGGCCCTTCTTCGCGTAATTGTTTGAGATGAACTGTGCCTTCGATGACGAATTCGCTTTCCGCTGGAACCCACATGTCCACTGTTTTGGCTTTGACCACTTTTAACGGCTCAAGGGCGTTGGCGATTTCCAACTCATCTATGCCCAGGTCCACTGAAGTTGCGGCAGCTGCCAGAACATTGGGAGCGTTGCCGATACAAATCGCCACGTCCAGATCTTGCAGGTCTTCGAGATAGGCATCAAAATGACGTGATTTCACCACGCGCACAGACATCTCAGTCTTGGATAATTGCATGCAACGGTGAAAATCTAAATTTTGACCATATCGGGGATGCCGGGTGACAAAAACGCCCGAGCTGATGTAATTGCCGCCATCTTTTTCACAATGGCGTAAAATGGGCAATTCGTCCAGGTCTGGGTTAAGGTTAACAACCTCCTGGCAGGGAGCAGAGGAGATTCTTTCGCAGGGGGAGCGATGTTCAATGGCGTTGACCAGGGTAGGAATGATCTCGGCGACCGGGATATTAAAATAATCCGCAAAATCTGCTTTGGAGCAGAATAAATTTCCTGCCACAGAAAATGGAGACTCCTTCACTGCAGAAAAAAATACCGGCCGAGGTTCTACTTGTTTCAGCAAACCGGCAATTTCATACGTTTTTGAGATCGGTTTTGTAATCTCAAGTAAATGCTGCTTCTCACGATTTTTTTGTAAATAGGAACGTAAACTCATGGCATAACCTCAGATGTGTTGATCTTCATAATCAAAATTTACCAGACTGGGACGGGTGATGTTATCCTGATTTTGATGCCGCGCGATTGCCGCGCTGAGATGGTTTCCAAATAACAGGATATAGTTTCCAAAATAGAAACCCAACATCAGGCTGATGGTGCGCCCCAAGGACCCGTAAATCAGGTCGTAATGGGCAAATCCACTATTGAGGTACCAGGTGAAGGTATTAGTCAATAATCGCCAGCTGATGGTCACAAAAACCGCCCCAATCAGCGCGGAGGATCGAGGAACTTGCGTGTTGGGCACCCAGTAATATAAAGACCAGACCAACGCCAACCTTAAGAATAAAGGCAAAATACTGGAGGTCAGCGATATGATTCGGGTCTGTTGTCTAAATTCCTGCCACAAGGGTAACTCAAGTTTGTTGAACATCTCCAAACCGGTGGTAAATAAGATCGAAATCAGGAACAAAGAACCCAATACCAATATGATGGAGAGGGCTTGTAAGCGAGTCTTCACAAAATGGCGCGGTTTCATGCCAATCCAGGGCCGATTAATATTGCGAACCAGCAGATTAAAGAAACCCGAGGAAGACCACAGCAAACTTCCCGCGCTGATTAACGTGAATGTGCCGCGTCTTTGAATTACTTCCTTGATGACGTTATAGAGCATGTCTTGAGACACTGGGAAAATCTCTGCCAGGTATTGAATCACCCGCTGTTGAGCAATTTGCGCTTCCAGCCATATGCTGCTGGCGGCGATTAAGATTAAAGCTAACGGAAAAATTGAGAATAATGAATAATACGCAAGACTTGCGGTAGTCTCAGCGGACATGGTGATGGAAAAATATCTATAAGCCGTGCGCACGATAAATAAAACCGCGCTAAGGCTTTTCTCGATTTTGTGGACCAGATCCTTAAACTTGGAAACGCTGAAAACCTGGTCTATCACTTTCGGGATGTTTATTTCCTTCATTTCCACTGAAATCCTGATTCTTTGGATGAAGCTGTGCCATGGATTTTTATAACGCACAAAGCTGACCGATTATAGCACCAGGTTTCTCAGAATATCTAAGATTGCCCAAATAATTGAGCCAGTTTAATGATGATCACTGTTGGGGGAATGGCGCCCTTTTCTGAAAATATATTTATCTACGGGTTGATCGTTCAATAAGTGATCTTCAAATATTTCCACCAGCGCTTCGGGGGTGACTTTTTCATACCAGATTAAGTCCGGCTGAACCACCATTACCGGGCCATTGATACAACGATCCAGGCAGCCACATAGATTGCATTTCACCTGGCGCGGTGCGTCAAATTGATCCAGACCGTGTTGCTGAATCAGGTCAGATAATTGCGCGTAGAGGTCACGAGATACTTGCGGGTCGATACACCTGCCATTGGAACAAATAAAGACTTTTTTCTTGATCACTTCAGAGAATTCTTGCAATCTTGGCTCTCCATTTCTTGAAGAAAATTCGCCTGGATTGAACCAAGAATCAGGGACATCTCATTTGTCCTTAACCATTCAAACCAGGCGGATTATGAACCCGTATTATTGGGACTAAAATTATTTGATGTATCCGGCTTTGACTAATAGTTCCGCGTTCAACAATGAACCACCAGCGGCACCGCGAATGGTGTTATGGGATAAAACCACCATTTTTATGTCGAGCAATGGATCTTTCCTTACTCGCCCCACAGTTGTGGTCATGCCGGCACCCTGCATACGATCGAGACGAGGTTGCGGGCGATTGTCTTCATCAAAAACCACGATGGGTGGGTTAGGGATGGATGGCAAATCTCGACAAATTTCGGGATTTTGAAAAGCGCGCAAAACTTGAACGATTTCTTCAGGTGAAGCTTTATTCTCCAACTCCATGGCCAGGCTCACCAGGTGGCCATCGGAGACGGGTACGCGGTTTACCTGGGCGGAAATTCCAATCTCAACCAGCTCTATCTGATGGTTGACAACCTTTCCCAGCATTTTGCGAGGTTCCCATTCAATTTTCTCTTCTTCGCCACCGATGAACGGAATCACATTGTCGAGAATATCCATAGAGGCCACACCAGGGTATCCGGCCCCAGAGATCGCCTGAAGGGTGGTCACAAACACTTTCTGTATCCCAAACTGATCCAGGATGGGTTTTAGAGCGATGGTCATGCCAGTGCTGGAACAATTGGGATTGGTGACGATTAACCCATCCCAGCCGTGGTTACGGCGCTGGCTGGGGATTAATTCAATATGGTTGGCATTGATCTCGGGCAGCAAGATCGGCACATCACTTTCCCGGCGATAAGCAGCCGCGTTTGAGCAAACCGCGAAGCCTTGTCGCGCGAAAGCCGGTTCAATCTCTTTGGCGGAAGAGGCTGGTAAAGCTGAGAAGGCGATCTTCGCGTTAATTCCCTCTGGTTGGGTGGGTAATACCGGCATTTCACGCACCCATTCCGGCATGGGAGTTGATAGGAGCCAGTTACACGCTTGTTTGTAGGTTTTCCCTTCTGATCGTTCCGAGGCGGTTACAGCGACGACCTCAAACCAGGGATGATGATCCAGCAATTGAATGAAGCGTTGTCCAACACTTCCAGTGGCTGCTAATACGACAACAGGTATTTTTGATTCCATATTTTATTTCTCCAAACATTAAGCGATTAGATTATGCAATGTACACACCGCGGATTTTAAATCTTCTTCGGTAACCATCAGGCTGATGGATACTTCAGACGATCCTTGCGCGATGGCAATGACGTTTACTTTGTTCTTGCCCAGCGCGCTAAACACCTGGCCAGCCACACCTGGAGTAGAGCTCATTCCTGATCCCACTACAGTAATGGTAGCTACATTATGGGTAGCCCAAATCCGGTCGATGTCTCTTCTTTCAATTTCGCGCGCAAATGTGTGTTGCAAGGCGCGAACAACTTCTTCTGCTGATTCAGAAGGAACGGCAAAGCAAATGGATTGTTCTGATGAAGCCTGAGAGATTAACGGCACACTGGTTCCCGTCGCGGCGACGGTGCTGAAGGTGCGGGCAGCCACACCGGGTACACCTAACATGCCGCGCCCATCCACAGTGATCAATCGCAGGTCTTTTATCGCGGTGACCGCCTTGATAATCTTTCCTGAGTTGGTTTGCATTTCACCGACAATTTCCGTGCCGGGGTTGGCCGGATTGAAGGTGTTGAGCACGCGTAAACCAATACCGGCTTCAACCACAGGTCGAATGGTGAGTGGGTGCAGTACTTTCGCACCATAGTATGCCAATTCGGCTACTTCACGGTAGGAAAGGGTGGGAATGGTGTGGGCTTCGGTCACCAGACGCGGATCGGCGGACATGACCCCATCGACATCGGTCCAGATCCAAACTTCCTGCGAAGGTAGCAGGGCGCCGACCAGAGCAGCGGAGTAGTCAGAACCACCGCGGCCCAAAGTCGTGATGATTCCATCTTCGGTTGCGGCCATAAAACCGGTCACAACCGCCACAACGCCTTTATCCATAAGTGGATTCAGCACAGATTGCATTTTTTGTCGGGAGGCATCCATTTGGGGATGCGCGGATTGGAATTGCCTGTCGGTGACGATCAATTGGGATGCTTCTACAAATTGAGCCGCCTGCCCCCCGGATTCAATAGCCGCGGCCAGCAAGCGCACTGACATACGTTCCCCCAGGGCTGCGACTGCGTCCATTGCCCGCGGAGTTGCCTCGCCCAATACGGAGATAGCGTGGCAAAGGTTGGAAAACTCACTGATCAGATGGTTGATTTCCTGTTTAACCTGATCTCGGCGGGCCAGGTTGGTGATTAGACCATCGGCAATTTCGAAGTGTTTCTGGCGCAATTGAAAGACGGCTTGCGTATAGATTTGAGTGTCTCCATCTACAGCCGCGTTGGCGCTGTTTAACAGCAAATTGGTGACACCAGACAATGCGGAAGTAACTACAACCAGGCGCGGCCAGGTTTGGATAGCCTGTTTGGTGATTTCAACGACCTGTGACATTGCTTCCAGGCTGCCTACTGAAGTACCACCAAATTTCATGACAAGGGTGTTATTTATCTGCGACATTTTGTAAGACTTTCTGTTACGTTAAAAATTAATGATCAATAAGCCACATGCTGTGTGGATCATTTTCGGGCTTTATCCAGTTACTGCTTGTTCCGCTCGAAAGAAGCTGGCTGCTACTACGCCGGGTCCAACGTGAACCACAATTGAGGCACATTGTTCATAAATCGGCACTTCTTTCAAACCTAATTTTTGTTTGAATTCTTCCGCATATGCCTGTGCCTCTTCTTCCGCATCCGAGTGGATAATGGAGAGATAAGAATCCGGGGTTGGAGGACATTCCTCAATAATCAATTCTTTGAAGCGCTGAATAGCGCGTTTTTTGGTGCGCTGCGACTCAACCGGGGTGATGACTCCGTCCTTGAACACCAGAATCGGTTTGACTTGAAGCATGCTGCCCAGTAAAGCCTGGGCATTACCAATTCGACCACCTTTGGCCAGATATTCTAATGTGTCGACTACCAGATAGGTGCGCTCACGCTTTCGCCATTGCTCCAGGCGAGATTTGATGATTTCTATATCAATTCCCTGCTTTGTCCATTCGGAAGCAAGCAGAAGCAGTCGACCCAACCCTCCTGCTAACAGGCGTGTGTCAATGATATGAATATCTGGTGAATTAAATTCCTGCGCGGAAATTTGAGCACTTCGGAAAGTTCCGCTGGTATCTGCGGAGGGGCAAAGAACCAATACCTGGTCCCCGGCTGCTAATGCTTCTTCATACACCGGATTGTAAAGATTAGGCGGTGGGGCAGCTGTTTTTGGCAAAGATCGGGAAGATCTGAGCATATTCAAGAATGAGGCGGTGTCCAACTCGGTATCATCTCGGTAAGATTTTTCACCGAAATTGATAATTTGCGGCATGATTGTGATGTTTTGCTCAGCGCAGACATGTTTAGGAAGAACACATGTGGTATCGCCAACAATTCGAATCATAGTAGGACCTTTTCTAAATCAATCTGTGATTAATTTAAACCATTCTATACCGCCATAGAAATATCCAAGGATTGTGACACATGGATATATTGAAAAATCCGATTTTTGGACTGTGAGTTATTTGAGTATATCAGAAGAGCTGGCTTCTTCTGAATGAAGAATTGTTTCGAGGTAGTAAGGAAACTGTTTTCGCCACCAAACCCAGTCATGATCCGCGTCAAATCCCCATAACTCAAGTTTATGGGGGATGTCCTTTTCTTGCAGGATTCGTTGCAGTGCGTACGCGTTGGCGACCATTTGCCGTTCCCAAATGCCCTGGCCAGAACAAATGATGATTTGCGATTGACGGAATTGGTCGAGATACCAGAGATCAGTCAGTCTGGGGAGGTAATGCAATGGAGAATTGTAATAAATGGTTTCATCCACAAAATCATCAGTAAAGCGTTGTAAATCGAAAAAACCACTCATACTGAGAAATCCGCTGAACAGGTCTGGGCGGCGGAAAAAGAAATTCGAAGCATGATACCCTCCCATGTCACATCCAACCAGGAATATCCTATTCTCTGTATGGGTCTGGTGGTGAATAAATGGGATTACCTCTTCAGTAACATAGGTGAAATATTGTTCATGTACCTTCGCTCTCTCAGCTGGAAGCAGGTCTTTGCAAAGCCAAGACTGGTTGTCGATACTATCTAAAGCATATAGATTTACTTTTCCATTATTTATCCATGGCGTTATAGACGCGACCATCTCGAAATTTTCAAAATCATAGAAATGCCCCCCAAGGGTAGGAAATGCCAGTAAACACACCCCTTCTGTGCCATAAGACTTGAGTTCCATATCTTGATTGATGTTTTCACTAAACCAGCGATGATATGAAATATTCATTGTCCGATCCCTTTTCTAAATTTTACCCATTCTTATTCCATTATACTGATTTCATTGATGAATAAAACTGAATTAACCTATTATTAAAACGCCCCGCGGGGGCGGGGCGTTACGGATGCAGGTTGTGGTATCCCTTATTAGTGACTATGCCCAGCTTCGTGCACGTGCCCGTGTTCCAGTTCTTCGGAAGTTGCAGCTCGTAAACCAGTAATGGTTACGTGAAATTGTAAGGTTTCCCCAGCCAGCGGATGATTAAAATCTAAGACGACAACATCATCAGTTACGTCTAAAATGGTGGCTTCGTGAGTCTCATCTTCTTCATCACGAACTTCAAGTTCCATTCCGGGTTCGGGGGTGAAGTCATCCGGAAATTCATCACGTGGAACTTCGATGACCGCTTCCTCATCGTATTCGCCATAACCATCTTCAGGAGAAACGGTTACGGAGATGCTGTCACCAACTTTGTGACCGTAGAGCGCACGCTCGAGGCCGATAACAATGTTTTCGTAGCCTTGTAAAAACTCGATTGGGCCGTCTTCTTCAGAAGAATCAATCAACTCGCCATCAACGATGAGCTCATAATCCATGGTCACAACCACATCATTTTCGATTACTTCAGGAGTGGGTTTGGTATTCAATTAATTTCTCCATTCTCTTTTTTCCGATTTCTGACCTACATTCTATCATGAATAAGGAACATTTAGGTATACGGGAAAATCCGTTATTCAGGGTTGGTTTGATTGCTTGAGGATAGGAGCAGGTATAATTACACGCGGAATGAAACCATCAGGAGAGCACTATGCAAATCTTTTTTATTCGTCACGCGCAGTCAACGAATAACGCTTTGTGGAATAACACTGGCAACAGCGTTGGCAGGGTTGAAGACCCGGAATTGACTGACCTGGGATGGCGACAGGCTAAAGCTGTTGCTGAGTATATCCGCAGCCAACAACAGGATTATCAGTATGATCAGGATGATATTCAAAATTTGAAAGGTTTAGGAATTACTCATCTTTATTCTAGTTTGATGACACGCGCATTAAGCACAGCCCACAGCATCGCTGAGCAGATTCATTTGCCCGTGCGGGGATGGATTGACATCCATGAATGTGGGGGAATTTTCTTGGACGATGAGATCAGCGGGGAACGCAAAGGATTACCCGGCAAAACTGGAGAGGAATTGGCAAATCGATTCCCCAATTTGATCATACCGGATGGGCTTGGAGTCGAGGGCTGGTGGAATCGGCCATATGAAAGCCGGGAATTATGGATCGGACGCGCGCAAAAAGTAGTGGAGAAGTTAATGCGTGACCATCGGGATGACAATGACCGGATTGCACTGGTCAGCCACGGTTGTTTTTTCCGGTATTTCTTGTGCGCCGTTTTCAATTTGGACGCAAATGATGGCGCCTGGTTTGATATGAATAATGTTGCGATCACGCGTTTGGAAATCAATGGAGACACGAAAAGGTTGTATTATCTCAATCGGGTGGACTTTTTACCAAAAGAGTTGATCTCTTAATCGCGAAGGTGGTGCAAGAATATTGCACCACCTTCTTTTGAACTGTGTCCGCTGTAGTTGGTTAATTCAGCTCAGTTGAGATGATCTCACAATAGGGGCTTTGTTCAGATTGCGTCAAAGCCGCCCATCCGCTGGTAATGGTTGTTGTCGGTATATCAGTATTCATGCCATTACTGAGGAGCATTTCCCAGGGAGGGGTATTCTCAACCGCTGCGCGAGCCGGAGAATTCAAAAACACACATAAATTCTGCGGAAGCTGTTGTTTTGCAGTGGATGTTTCCAAAGCTGCTCCAGCCTGAGAATCGAGAATTCGGGTCATCCAGTTTACTAAAATTTCTCGCGCACCTTCATCCAGCAAAATGTACCCATCCCAGTTAACATTGAGATGACCCAATATGGTAATAAATCTTGGATCAAGGAATCCTTCGGGGGTGATGGCAAAATTCTCATGCAAGGCGTAGGTGTCTGCATTTCCCTTGGAATAAATCTCTTTAAAGATGAGGTTTGGCTTTTCTCCGAAGTTGATAAACAAACCCCAGATCGCTTCCAATACTGGTTCATCAGACGAGGAGGTAGACATTGAGACGATCACTATTTTTTGATTGTTCAATTCCTCAGTCTCAGCAACTTGTTGTTCTAAAGTAACAGGTGGAATATTGTTTTGTTTCGCTTCAGGTAGCGTATTTAATTGCGGCAAGATTTGAGTGGATAAGATCAAGCCTGGCACAGCACACACGACAAAGAAAATGGCGAGAACTGAGTTTCTAAATCGGGTCATTGGAAATCCTCCCCCTTCATCCTAGCGAAAGATAAAAAGTTTTTGACTTGGAAAGCCATTCTTCAGGGGCGTTCTGAAACATCAATTTTTTTAAAATTTTCAGCACCTGCTCTACCTGGTCCAGATTGAAAACCAAAGCTCCATTTGAATTACCCGGTTCAGCTTGCGAGGTTGGCATATCGATGAATACGGTTCCGATAAATAACTGCGCGCGCAGTAAATTACAAGCTGACTCAAGCCATTCCATACGGCTCGGGGTGGTACTGGAAACAGGTAATCGGGTTATCCATAGCATGCCAACCGCGTGATCGTTTTCCAGCATGATCCGGCGAATTTCTTCATAATATCTCAGTGTGTTTTTCCCCGACTGAACAGAATCCAAAACTTCTCCTGTGATCGTGCCGTAATGCAGACTGATCACCGGCATGATTTCTTTTGCCCCCGCCTGGTATAAACCTTGTAAATAATCCAGAGCGTCTATATCCATTGGATGTCTGGCATCAGGTGGGTTGAGCAGCAGGCCGGCTGCCACCAGCAAAGTGGAAGAGTTCATTTCTTCCGTGACCGCCAATTGGATAGATCTAAATAGCTCGGTATAGGCAGATGGATCTGGTAACGCTCCCCATCCTTGCAGGGTATTGGCCGCAGGAAAAATTTCGATGGCTTGTATGGTTTTGGGATACCGCGTGAGTAATTCTGAAATCAACTGGATGGTAAATTGTGGGCTGGGACCAAAGGCGGTTTGCGCCCAAGCGGGTGCGTTGCACAATTTGACCAATACTGGATATTGATGGATGGATGAATACTCGAGCAACGGAGCGATGGAAGACAGATCTACCGGTTGGTTGGGATCTGGTTGAAGGTCCGCCCAATTGAAGTCGATAGAAACCCAGTCTGGTTTAACCTCTTGAGTGAAGGATTGCAGAATCACAGTTGAGATGTTCATATCTGTGCCTGGCGTGGTATTCAAAGCAACCCCGTATCCAAATTCGGGATTACCCGGAACGCCACGCGCCGCGTTGACTGTTGAGACAGGGAACGCGGCCAGTAACGTAGCGAAGAGGAAAGCCAGGCAAATGAGATTGCGTTTCATAAAATATATTTTGGCTTTGATTAAAGTAAAGTGATTACCACACCCGCCAATGTACCCGCAAAGAAACCAGACAATCCCACCAGAGTGAAGGTGCGGAAAAGGGCTTCGGGAGATTCTTGATGGAACAGGTGATAGAAATTGAATACCAGGTAACGAATAACGCGAGATTGGCTGAGAGATTGGGTGACCAGATCCCAAAACGCGATTTCGAATTGTTGAGTGATAGGTGCGTTCATGATTTACCCTTTCTACGTAATGGATTAGCGAGAAGTAGTTGTTTTGACTACTTTTCCATTGGAGGTCGCAACTACCCGAACTGTCCTTGGAATGGAATGTCCATCGGCTGTTTTCGCGACACCGGAAAATACAATTAAGAATTGATCATTGGGTTGGGCTTTAACTGAAGGTTTTTTCCCTTTAACTTCAGGAAAGCGCCGGTAAATTTGCTCGCAGATTTTATCGAGAAGTTGCTTTTCCATGCCAGTATCCTATGACCAATATTAGTGCATGCGGCGGCGCATGAATGCGGGGATATCCAGGTCAGATTGTGCGGCAGCCATCTGCATTTCAGGCACAGCGACCGGTTCGGGGGCTCGGTGGCTGGCATAAACATTGACTGGTTGGCTTGCGGCTTGGCGAGCAGGTATTTTCGCGGGAGTACTTTCGACCGCGGTTGCGCCCAATCCAGTGATTACCAGAATAACCTGGCAGCGATCCTGCAAGTTTTCATCGCTCATGACACCCGGGATGATTTCCAATGAAGTCCCGGCTAATTCTTGCAAGTGGCAAAGCGCTTCAGAGACTTCAACAAAGGAAAGATCATTCCCACCGGAGAAATTGGCAATGATGCCAGACGCGCTTTCCACCGGGATGGAGTCCAAAATGGGGTGATGTAAGGCTTGATGGACGGCTTTGAGCGCTTTTTGGCTGCCTTGGCCGTATCCGATTGAAAGGATGGCGCCACCACCGTTTTTCATCATGTTCTGGATATGCGAGAAATCCACATTGATCACACCGGTTTGAGTAATTAATTCGGTGATACCTTGAATCCCCTGGCGCAGCACATCGTCAGCCAGACGGAAGGCTAATTCAAGGGTCAGGTCGCGGGGTGCGACCTGCAGGAGGCGGTCATTCGGGACGGTGATTAATGTATCTGTGTGCGGGCGAAGCGCGTTCAATCCGTTGCGAGAATTGCTTTGACGGCGGCCAACTTCAAAGCTGAAGGGTGTGGTCACTATGGCGATGGTCACCGCGCCGACCGAGCGGGCTACGCGAGCCGCTACGGAAATGGCGCCAGTACCTGTGCCACCACCCATACCTGCAGTCAAAAATACCATATCTGCGCCAGCCATAGCCTGTTTCAGTTCCTGAATGCTTTCTTCGGCCGCAGCAGCGCCAATCTCGGGGTTGCCACCGGCACCCAAACCACGGGTGAGGGTCGGCCCAAGCTGGATTTTGTTGGGGGCCAGGCAGCGGCTGAGAGCCTGACCATCGGTGTTGGCGGCGATAAACTCAACGCCTGAAAGACCCAATTCAATCATACGATTGATGGCATTTGATCCTCCACCTCCCAAACCGACGACTTTAAGCACAGGTTGGCGAGCAACTAATGGGGTTCGTTCAATTGGATTATTAGGCATGGTCATTGTCATGGTTCACCTCTCTGCCAATACTGTTGCAATTGTTGTGCCATCTCCTTGAATTCTCTCGACAAAACAACCAGAGGAACGCAATTGATCCAGCACTGTTTCTGGGAACACATCCTCATTCCCGATTACAGTCACCTTTTCAGCCAAGACAGCTTCTTTGAGTGAAAAGCCAACTGTTGGGCGATGTTTGCGAACAAATGGTTTTACCACTTCCAGATGCCACTCGGCGATCCCCCACACTTGAACTGGCAACAGCAGATAATGTCGAATGGGACGCTGGCGAACCGGCATTTCATCTTTGAGGGTGAATTCCTTTTGTAAAACATCAGGAAGTTTCTTTTCGGCCGGTGTTGGTGGATTTAATTTGACCATTTCCTGACAAACATGGACGACTGGTAACGGATTTCCTATCGCGGGGTACCAGGAGTATGGCTGGAAAGGTTGCTGCGCTTCATCTGCCAGCAGCCAGAAATTACAGGATATTACTGAAGAAGGAATTGGCTCCAGGTTAAGGCCTTCATGTTGTGGGTCTTCGACCGGCTGGTTGAGTAAATTCATCAGAATCGCTTGTGAAATCGAAGATGTCAAATCCTGATTGTTGGCATGAGCATAGCCGTTGTTTCCGGCTTGCAGCAGGATGATGGGAGTTTCTTTCCCGGTGGCAGCTTGCGCGATGGCTTGGTACCAATCGAAAATACGAAAGCCACGCTGATCTTCATCATCACCCAAGGATTGGTAAGGTTTTACTGCCG
>Ga0209269_1000761_pt1 | contig 23811 bp, 23 predicted proteins | sample MTBAKMMethaMetaG_FD_187455 | JGI IMG/M metagenome (GOLD analysis project Ga0209269, IMG submission 187455) | Enrichment culture microbial communities from Arthur Kill intertidal strait, New Jersey, USA, that are MTBE-degrading - MTBE-AKM (Arthur... | ecosystem: Environmental > Aquatic > Marine >... | reverse complement strand
CTGGCAAGGTGGGAACGCGGCCGCAACGTGCTCCTGCCGGGAAAGATCTCGGTTTTCGTGCAGGCCCTTGCCTACGTGGCGACCTACGTTTCCGCCGTGGCCCTCGTCGGTTTTGCGGGGCTGTCCCACCGGATGGGGCTGCAGATGCTGGTCATCGCGGCAGGCACGGTCTGGCTCGGGACCTGGTTCGTCTACCGCTACCTGGCCTGGCCGACGAAAATCTGGCAACGGAGGCTTTCGGCCTCGACCCCCGCGGAACTGCTCTCGAGGGCCTACGGGGCGCCGCGGTTCGCCCCCTACGTGGGGATCCTATCGGCCGTCCTCCTCGTCGTCTACATGTCGGCGGTCCTGAAGGGTGCGGCGGTCATGCTCGCAGGGAACCTTGGAATCCCCATCGCAGCCCCCCTCTGGGGCGTCCTGCTTTTGGTGGTGGCAAACGTTGCCTGGGGCGGGCTTCGGGGAGTCCTTTTCACCGAGGCCTTCCAGGGGGGCATCATGCTGGCCGGCGTCCTCACCCTGCTGGCCAACCTTTTCAGGGCCATCGGGGGCCCGATGGCCGGCCTGCGCCAGATGGCGGCCCTGCCTGCGACCGAAGCGGCAAACCACGGTTTCGCCGCTCTCTCTTCCGGCGAAGGAGGAATCCTGGTCCTCTCCCTCGCCCTGGTCACCGGGGTGGGCATATGGGCCCAGCCCCAGATGATCCAAAGGCACTTCGCCCTGCAGGGGAAGGAATCGAGGGACCGGGCCGTCTACATCGCCATGCTTTCCATGGCCGTGGTCGTAGGGGGAGCGTTCGCCGCCGGAGCCTTCTCGAGGCTGATCCTCGGCCCCGAAGCCGGGCATCCCGACACCATCATGCCCCAGCTCGTGATGCGGCTTCTTCCCCCAATCGGAAGGGAACTTTTCACGCTCGCCATCCTGTCCGCCTCGCTGTCCACCGCTTCGGCCCTCCTGCACATCATCGCGGGCAGCCTGGGGCACGACGTCCTTCGGCGCAGGCTCAACGGGGGAACCTGGTTTTCCGTCGTCGCCGCCTCGGCCTTCGCGAGCGGCCTGGTCGCCCTCAAGAGCTCGCAGCTCATCGCCCTGGTCTGCGCAACGAGCTGGACCCTGCTCGCCTCGGCGCTCCTTGTCCCCTACGTTTCCCTGGTCCTTTTCAGCCGCGGGGGAATCACGGGAGGGGCCGCCGCCTGCTGGGGCTCATCACTGGCTGGACTTTCAGGCAGCCTCGCCTGGTACGTGCTGGGATACCTCCCGACCTCGAACGGACTGGTCGGTTTCGGGGCCCCCGGGATGCTGGGCAGCATCCATCCCTTCATCATCGGGCTCCTGCTCTCGACAGGCGGCATGATCGCCGGCATCCTGGCGGAAAGAGCCCTCCGGCCCCTGGAAATCCGGGAAAACGGCTGAAAAACCGTTGTCGGTCCCGCTTGACAGGAAGGGGAAATGCGGATAATCTGCTTCGCTATATCAATGATTCGATAAACCACTTTTCCCGAGGGGAGTTCGCCTGATGCAAACGGAGTACGCGGCCTGGCACAGCCCCGCGCTGGGACAAAACATGGAGCTCAAGGTCTACGGCTGGCGCGGGAGGCCGGTCCTGGTTTTCCCGACTTCAGGCGGCCGGTTCCACGAATACGAGGACTTCGGGATGACCGGAGCCCTGGAACCCTTCCTCGAGGAAGGCCGCGTGTGCCTCTTCGCGGTGGACAGCCTGGACCGGCAGTCCTGGCTCAACGCAAACGCCTCCCCGAGGGAAAAAGTCGAGCGGCACGAAGCCTACGAACGGTACATCCTGGAAGAAGTCCTGCCTTTCATCCATGCACGCCTCCAGGGCGGGCAGAAGCTCCTTTCGACGGGGTGCAGCCTGGGAGCCTATCACGCCGCCAACATCTTCTTCCGGCATCCGGACCTTTTCGATGCCGTTATCGGGCTCAGCGGCCTTTACGGGCTCGGGTTCAGCCTCGGTGACAACCTCCGGGACGGGGCGTACTTCCATTCGCCCCTCCATTACCTCCCCGGCCTTGAAGACCCGTGGTTCCTGGAACGCTACAGGGAAAACCGGATCGTCATCTGCGTCGGCCAGGGAGCCTGGGAAGAGGAATCGATACGGGAAACCCTCGAGTTGAAAACCATCCTGGAAAGAAAAGGCATCCCGGCCTGGGTGGATCTTTGGGGGACCGATGTGAGCCACGAGTGGCCCTGGTGGCACCGCCAGATGCCCTATTTCCTCGGGAGCCTCGGCTATTGAGCACCCCGGGGAAGGAATTTAGATCCCGAAGGGAGAGATTGGCATGAACGTTGTCCTGGTTTCCCCCCATTTCCCGCCCAACTACGTGAACTTCTCGGTCGCCCTCCGCCGCAGCGGCGCCAACGTCCTCGGCATCGTGGACCAGGCCCCCGAGGACCTGGACCCCGCCCTGCGGGAAGCCCTGGCCGATGTCATCCGGGTCGACGACCTCCACCGGTACGACCAGGTTTCCGCAGCGGTAGCCAGCTTTCGGGACCGGTTCGGCCCCATCGACCGCCTGGAGTCTCACAACGAGCACTGGCTCGACAGCGACGCCCGGCTGCGGGAAGATTTCGGCATCCCCGGCCTCAAACCCGGCGAACTGGCCCCCATGAGAAGGAAGTCCCTGATGAAGGAAGTCTTTTCCCGTGCCGGGCTTTCCGTCGCGCGCGGGCGGGTCGTCCATGACCTGGAAGAGGGGCTGGCCATGGCCGCGGAAGTGGGCTACCCCGTCGTGGCCAAGCCCGACCAGGGAGTCGGGGCCACGGGAACCTGGAAACTGCGCGACCGCTCGGAGATGGAGCGCTTTTTCGCGGACAAGCCGCCCCTTGACATGTTCATGGAGGAATTCGTCGATGGCGGTATCGTCACGTTCGACGGCCTTGTAGACAGGGAGGGACGCATCGTTTTCTGCGCCTCGCTGAAATACGCCGACGGCATGATGGAAATGGTCAACGACCGACTCGACATCTTCCTGCACACCCTGAGGGAGTTGCCTGAAGACCACGAGGAAGCGGGCCGCAAGGCGGTCGCCGCCTTCGGCCTGAAGGAGCGCTTCTTCCACGTGGAATTCTTCCGGACCTCCGCCGATAGCCGGCTCATCGCCCTGGAGATCAACATCCGGCCTCCGGGGGGACTGATCCTGGACATGTACAACTTCTCCTCGGACATCGACCTCTTCGCGGAATGGGCCCGGATGGTGGCCGGGGCGGACTATTCCCCGCTCTCCTACGAGCGGAAGTACCACTGCACCTTCCTGGGCAGGAGGGACGACCGGGCTTATGCCCACGACCATGAAAGCATCCTCCGGACTTACGGGCACCTGCTCGTGCACCACGAGAGGGTTCCCGCGGTTTTCAGCCCGGCCATGGGGGACACCTGCTACCTTCTCCGTTCCCCCCGCATGGAGGAAATCCGGGAAGTGGCAGCCTTCGTGCTCGCACCGGGCTAGGCGGTTTTCCTCCCCCTACCGGGGGAAAGGCAGCGTCGACGAGCCGTACGGGATGACGAGAACGGTCGATTGGCCGCCGAGCCTGCGAAAGGCCTCCGCCATGGCAGCCTCCAGGGAATCGAAAGGTTCGGCGAAGAAACGTTTCGCCAGGGATGGATCCAGGTCGGAAACGAGGAAAATCGACGCTTTCCGAAGGGCCATGGCGATGGCGGCCGCCTTGTGGCCGCCCAGTTCAAAACGCGTTTTCACCCGGTCCAGCAGGTCCTGGGGACAGGTCGCCTCCATGATCCACTTCTCGAAGACGGCCGAACCGAGACCTTCGCGGCAGGAAGCGACCCAGACCACGATACCGCCCGGCCGCACCGCATGCATGGCGTTGTCGAGGGCTTTCTGGGCCTGGTAGACGTTGATGTCCTTGGGATAGCCCCCGGCCGAGACGAGCACGATGTCCGCGGGAGCTTCAAGGGGAACCCGGTAGTGGCTGTCCAGGAAGCGGCAGCCCTCCCGGTGGGCATCGAGGGGATGTCCCGCCACGGCCTTCAGGATGTTTTTCCCTGGGTCCAGGACCACGTTCAGGATGAAGTCGACCCCCAGCACCCCGAGAACTTCCTCCAGGTCCTCCCGGACGGGATTCCCTTCGAGCTTCCCCGCCCTCGCTTCTTCCCTGAGCATCATCGAATGGTTGGCCTGGATGGCCTCCTGGGTGGAAACCCCGGGGAAAATCGCCTTTGCCCCCCCGCTGTAACCCGCGAAATAGTGGTACTCGATGTTGCCCAGGCAAATCCTCCGGTCAGCCTCCGCGACCGGCCTGAAAATCTGTACGGGGGTTCCACGGCGCGTTGTTCCCAGGGTGACGCAATCGCCTGGATCGTGGTCGATGCAGCGATAGGACCGGAAGATTTCTTCCCCGACGAGCTGGATCATCTCTGTCTTCGAATGTTTCCGGTGGCTTCCCAGGGCGAAGACGATCGTGACCCGGTCCCTGGCGATCCCCGCGGCCGAAAGCTCCTCCAGGACCGGCGGCAGCATGACCCTTGACGGGCAAGGGCGAGTGATGTCGCTGGTGACGATGGCCACGGAATCCCCGGGGCTCACGATTTCCCCGAGCCTTTTCGAGGAAACCGGGTTTTCCAGGGCTTCTCTCACGATTTCCTCGCCGGGCCCGGCTGGTTCTGCGGCAACGGGCAGAAGGATCCCCGCAAGCCTTGCCTCCGGGATTTCCAGGGAAAGCTCCCCCTTGCCGTATTTGAGAGTGACGAGCATCACGCGCCCTCCCTCTTCCCGCGAAAACCATAGGGGAAAAATTCGCTCGAACAGGGATTCGAATCGCTTAGCCAGAGAATCCCTCCTTCCAGGTCCATCACCACGGAATAGACGGAAGCCAGCTGCTTGCCTGCCGGATCCCTCGGATCTTCGTGCCGGCAAATGGAATCCGGGGCGTTTCTATGGTCGGAAAGGAAGGCCCTGCAAAGCGGAAGGTCGACCGGCCCCCCGGCTCCCCGGATAAGCGAACTCATCCGCGAAAGTCGGTGGAAGGTATCGGGCAGGAGACTTTTCCCATGGTCGCGAAAGCGGCTTAGGAGATTAGGTGCCAGAAAGTGGTTGGTATGGGCAAGGAAGCCGTTTTCGGGCAATAGGACCCCGAAGTCTTCCGGGATCGCCTCGATATCCAGCATCTCACCCTCGCGGGTCCCCACCAGGAAGTTGCCCGAACCCGCACGGACGGCCCCGCTGACCGCTTCCACGGCATCCCCGAGGGCCGGGGCGTCAAGGATTCTCCGAAGGATCACGTGGACCGGGACCCCCGGCTGGCCGCTCCCTGTGGAAAGGGCGTTGAAACAGGCGCCGATCCCCGCGCTGTTCAGGCCTTTCCCCGAAACCAGGCCCGCCTCCGCGATCATGAGGATCGATGGCTCCGGGGCCTGGTCGATTTCAAGGACGACCAGGGATTCCTCCTGCCGGCGGATCCAGTCCCAGTTCTGGCAAAGCAGGAGACGGTCTCCCGTGAGAGCGGGTGAAACGGCAAAGGCCGTACAGCCGTCGACCTGCTCTTCGAGGACGATTTCGCTCCTTGAGTTCAGGGTGAAGATGTCCCGGAAATCGGTCCCGGAACCTTCCGCAATCCCCTTCATCTCCTCCAGGACCTTGGGGCACGCGGATTCCACGAAGGGGAGATTCCGCAAGGCCTTCTCCCGGGCTTTCTCCCAGCTGATCCCAGAAAAGGCGAGGAACATCTGTGAGTAATTCGAGAGGGTCCTGTCGATTTCCTTCCTGCAGGCCAGCCCGTAAGCACGGCCGCGTTCCGTCGAGGTTCCCGAGAGGCAAAGCGATCGGTAGCGTCCGGAAGATTTTCCATTCATTGAGGCAACCTCCCTGAAAAATAAATTTGTCACAATGTTGACAATTGTTGTACCAGTCTGGGAACATATTGGCCAGAGGTCTGACCACAGACCATGCACCCACAAGTGATATCCTACAACAATTATTATAAACGGGGGTAAACGGCATTGTCATTTTCTTTTGCAAAGATCGAACGCCCCACCGTAACGGAGAACATCATCGACCAGATCAAGGAACAACTCCTCTCCGGCAAGTTGAAAGCCGGCGACCAGCTCCCCCCGGAACGTGTCCTGGCCGAAACGCTTTCAGTGGGCCGCAGCTCGGTCCGCGAGGCCATCAGGGCCCTGCAGTACATGGGAATCCTCGAGGTCCGGTGCGGCGAAGGCACCTTCCTGAGCGAAAACATTTCCCTTTTATCCGACCACTTCAAGGCGTCCTACCTCCTGAAGCGTTTTTCAGTCATGGAACTGATCGAAGCGAGAAAGACCATCGAAGGGGAGATGGTGTTCCTCGCGACGGTCCGTTCCTCGCTGGAAGACCGGGAGATGCTCGAGGAACTGCAGCAAAAGATGGAAGAGGTCGCTGAAGATGTCGAGGAATTCCTGAAAACCGATTTCGAATTCCACAGGAAGATCGCCGAGATGAGCCAGAATTCCGTTTTGGCGGAAATGTTGAATGCCATGCGCGAACTCACCCTGGAAGAAAACCTCGATGTCGTGAAAAAACCGGGCCAGATCAGGAACGCCCTGGGCTATCACAAACGAATCCTGGCGGCCATCCTGGCCTGCGACGCTGAAGGAGCCCGGAGCGTGATGCTGGAACACCTGAGAAACATCGAGAGCACGATTATCGAGCTGGTGCAGGGCAAGCTGGAAGAAGGGAAGTGAGGCCGGGGAGCTGAAAAGCGAAGACGGGAACCGATAACGACCTACTGTGCGAGGAGGTGAATTGCGCTTGGCGAAGTACAAGGTTTTCATGACAGACACGATTTTTCCCGACACGTGTATAGAAAGGGAGGAATTGGAGCGCATCGGCGCCGAACTCCAGCTGGCCACGTCCAGGGACTCCGAGACTTTCGCCAGGGAAGGCGCGGACTGCGACGCGATGCTGGTGGTCTACGCCCCTGTCGAAGGAGAGGTCATCGAGCGGCTGGATCATTGCAGGATCATCGTACGGACCGGGATCGGCGTCAACAACATCGATATCCCCACGGCAAGCCGCAAGGGCATCATGGTGGCGAACGTTCCCGACTACTGCCTGGACGAGGTTGCCGATCACGCCATGGCCATGTTCCTCTCGGGAGTGAGAAAGGTCGCCTTCCTGGATCGCCGGGTCCGGCAGGGAGCGTGGAACGTCAACGAGGCAAAACCCGTTCCCCGCCTCCGCGGCAAGGTTTTCGGCCTGTTCGGGTGTGGTGCCATCGGGCAGAGGGTCGCACTCAGGGCCAAGGCTTTCGGGATGCGGGTGCTCGGCTATGACCCCTATCTCCCCGACGAAGCTTTTCTCGAGCACGGCATTGAAAAGTCCGTCGATTTCGACTCGTTCCTTTCCAGCGTCGACTTCCTTTCCCTGCACGTCCCGCTGACCGATTCGACCCACCACATCATGAACCGGGACACGTTCGGCAAGATGAAACCCACTTCTTTCCTCATCAACACTTCCCGGGGCCCCCTGGTCAACGAGAACGACCTTTACGAGGCGCTCAAGAACGGGACGATCGGCGGCGCCGGGCTGGATGTGCTCGATGTCGAGCCTCCGGCCATCCCCTTCCGGCTTGCCGAACTGGACAACATCGTCATCACGCCCCACGCAGCCTTCTTCTCGGATGACGCCGTTCCCGAGTTGAGGAGAAAGGCAGCCCAGGAAATCGCAAGGACCCTCGTCGAGGGGAAACCTCGCTTCTGGGTCAACCGGAAAGATTTTCCCCAATCCTGACGGCTAAAGGAAACAAAAGGCTCGCATCCTAAATCAGGTTTATGGAGGGATCAGAAGGCATGGCAACGAAACACAACACGTCGCCCACACCCTGGAAAACGGAACAGTGGTACACGAGCCCCTGGAATTTCGACCCTGAAGTGCGGAACCAGATGACCTTTTCCAAGAACATCCAGTTTCACGATGTCTCCCTTCGCGACGGGGAACAGCAGGCTGGCCTGATCTTCAACAAGGACCAGAAGGTCGCCCTTGCGGAAAAGCTGGCCGAACTGGGCATCCAGCGCATCGAGGCGGGCATGCCCGTCGTCTCCGAGCAGGACGCCGATGCAATCAAGGAAATCCTCAGGAGGAACCTGGGGCCCCAGATTTTCGCCTTTGCCCGCTGCATGAAGGAAGACGTCAAGCGTTCCGTCGACCTCGGGGTCAAGAATATCGTCATGGAAGTCCCCGCCAGCGATCACATCCTGAAATACGCCTACCGCTGGGAATTCGAAAAGGCGATCGAGGTGTCCATCGAGGCGACGCTTTATGCCCGGGACAACGGCATGTACGTTTCTTTCTTCACCATCGACGGGACACGGGCGAGCATCGAAGACTACCTGAATATCGTCGACCGCGTCTCCAAAGAGGGACACATGGACGAACTCACCGTGGTGGACACCTTCGGCGGACTGAACCCCCACTCGGTTCCCTTCCTCATCAAGAAAGTCAAGGAAAGGATCCCCGACAAGCCGATCGGCATTCACTTTCACGACGACTTCGGTCTCGGTGCAGCCACGACGATCATGGGGCTGGCCGCCGGGGCGGACATCGCCCACACCTCCATCTCCGGCATCGGGGAACGCTCGGGGAATGCCTCCTACGAGGACGTTGCCGTTTCCCTGCTGACGATGTACGGAATCGACACGGGGCTGAATTACGAGAAAATCTACCCCCTTTCCAAGTTCCTGAGGGAGATTTCCGGGCTCCAGGTCCGGCAGAACCGCGGGATCATCGGGGACAACGTCGCCGACATCGAATCCGGGATCGTGGCCGCATGGTACAAGAACGTGGAAGGGATCGCCCCTCTCGAACTTTCCCCCTTCCTTTACGGGATGGTCGGCCACCCCGACACGCAGGTCGTCATCGGCAAGATGAGCGGCCTCCCGACGGTCGAGATCTACCTTGACAAGCTCGGGATCGAAACGCAGGACAAGGAAGCGAAAATGGAAATCGTCAAGCGGATCAAGGACAAGGCGTTCGAAAAGAGCGGGCTTCTCAACCTGGAGGAGTTCGAGGAAATCGCGCGAGGTGTCCTGGGAAACTGACGACCGGGATCCCACCCCTGGCAAGAGGGAAATCCCGGCCGGCCATCGAGCCGATGCGTAGCGGCATCGACCTGTCGTAACTTTAGGCGAAAAAACGGACGACTTCAACAAAACCAGGGAATAAAACCTGGAGAAAAAACGAGGAGGGGTAAAGATGTCGAGAAAGCTCCTGGCAGTAACCGCAGTCCTGTTCATCGCGCTTGGGTTTGGCTTCTGGCTGGCTTCCGTACCTGCAGACGCGGCAGGCCCCATCGTCATCAAGTTCGCCCATAACGGGAACACGATCCCCGAAGACCCCCAGAATATCGCCTGCACCAAGTTCAAGGAAATGGTCGAGAAAAAATCCAACGGGGCGTTGAAGGTCCAGATCTACCCGGCCGCCCAGCTCGGCGATGCCCGGACGATCGTCGAGGGCGTCCAGATGGGCACCATCGAGATGGCCGATATCGAGAACGGCCCGATGGGGCGCTTCGTTCCCGAGGCGATGCTGTGGGACCTGCCCTTCATCTTCAGGGACATCAGCCATGCCCACAAGGTCCTTGACGGGGACGTGGGACAGGCCATCCAGAAGAAGTACGAAAAGGTTTCGATCAAGCACCTCGCCTACAACGACGGCGGCATGCGCTACTTCACCAACAAGGTCAGGCCGATCAAGTCGATGGCGGACATGAAGGGACTCAAGATCCGGGTCATGGAAAGCAAGGTCATGATCGACACGATCAATGCCTTCGGGTCCTCTGCCGTGCCCATGGCTTTCGGCGAACTCTACACGGCCCTCCAGCAGGGCGTGGTCGACGGGCAGGAGAACCCCCTGAACCTGATTTTCAGCCAGAGGTTCTACGAGGTCCAGAAATTCCTTTCCCTGAGCGGCCATTTCTACTACCCCAGGCAGTACATCGTTTCCCTTAACTGGTGGAAAGGGCTGAACCCGGAACACCAGAAAATCCTTGCCGAAAGCGCCAAGGTCGCCTGCAATATCCAGAGGGAAGAGCTGGCGAAGTACGAGATCAAGATGCGCAAGGTCCTCGAGGAAAAGGGCATGAAGATCAACGAGGTGGACAAGACCGACTTCATCAAGGCCGCCCAGGAGAAAATCTACCCGGCGTTCTACAAGACGGTCGGGGGCGGAGACGAGGCCTTCGGGAAAGAACTGGTCATGCGCGTGAACAAGGTTAAGTAGACCTGGCACCTAAACCGGGAAAGGGGCGGGGTTTCCCGCCCCTTTCCCGAAATCAGGACGGAAGGATGAGAAAATGAACGGACAGAGTGAAACAAGCGCTCTCAGGAACTTGAACACGGTCATCAAGTATTTCGTGGCGACCCTCATGATGATCATCACGGTGCTCACCTTCTACCAGGTGGTCTTGCGGTACCTCTTCAACAGCGCCCCCTCCTGGAGCGAGGAAATGGTCCGATTCCTTTTCATCTGGTCCAGCTTCGTGGCCGCAGCGATCGGGATCCGGGAAGGGATCCACATCGGCATCGACGTTTTCGTCAACCTCGTCCCGCGCAGGATCGCACGGTTCATCGAAATTATCGTCAGCCTGGTGATCATGGTGTTCGGCGCCTACATGGTCTATTACGGGTGGCTGGTGACCCGCATGACCCATTCCCAGCCCTCGCCGGCCCTGGGATTGCCCATGAGCTGGGTCTACCTTTCCATCCCCGTCATGGGAGTCCTGCTCATCGTCTACTGTTCGTCAGAGATTGCAAAGACTTACCGGAAGATCACCCTGGAGAGGGGGCATTAGCTTTGCTCACCGCGCTCGTCGTCAGCCTCGTCGCCTGTTTCATTATCAACGTGCCGATCGGCTTTGCCCTGGGGATTGCCGCCCTGGCCAGCCTGGTCGCCTCCGGGAGCATGCCCCTGACCATGATTCCCCAGCGGATGGTTGCCGGTGCAAACTCGTTTCCCCTTCTCGCGATTCCGTTTTTCATGCTTGCCGGGGCCATCATGGAGCGCGGCGGGGTCTCGAGACGCATCGTGAGCCTGGCGAGCGCCCTGGTCGGCCACATTACCGGAGGGCTTGCCGCCGTTTCGATCCTGGCCTGCACGTTTTTTGCAGCCATTTCCGGGTCGACCCCAGCGACGGCTGCCGCCGTAGGCGGCCTCACGATCCCCGAAATGGAGAAGCGGGGCTATGACCGCTCCTATGCTTCGGCTGTCGTCGCATCGGCTTCATGCCTAGGGGTCATCATCCCCCCCAGCATCACCATGGTCATTTTCGGCATCGTCGCCAACGTTTCGGTGGGACAGCTCCTCATCGGCGGGATCATCCCCGGCCTTTTCCTGTCCTTCCTCCTCCTTTGCGTCAATTACATCTGCTCCAGGAGACTGGGGTACCCGACGGAAGAAACCCAGCGCTGGGGACAGAGATGGAAGGCTTTCCGGGAAGCCGTCTGGGGGCTGATGATGCCCGTCATCATCCTCGGGGGAATCATGACCGGGGTCTTCACTCCGACTGAATCGGCCGCCATCGCGGTCGTTTACGGTCTCTTCGTCAGTTTCTTCATCTACAGGGAATTGCAGGTCAAGGACCTGGTTCCCATTTTTTACCGGGCATCCCTGAACTCCGCGATGATCATGCTTCTCATCGCCGCGGCCAGCCCCTTCGGCTGGGTCATGACGATCCAGCAGGTTCCCCAGGCCGCCTCGGCGGCGATCCTCGGGCTATCCCGCAACCCCGCCGTCATCTACGCCCTGATGCTGGTGATCTACCTCATACTGGGAACATTTATGGAAACGGGAGCCATCATCCTGCTGGTCGTGCCGATCTTCGCTCCGATCGCCATGCAGCTGGGGATCGACATGATCCAGTTCGGAGTCGTCACCGTCATCGCCCTCGCGATCGGGATGGCCACCCCGCCCGTGGGAATTGCCCTTTTTGCCACGTGCAGCATCGCGGACATCACGATCGGCCAACTCACCCGAAAGATCATCCCGTTCCTCTTCATCCTGATCGCGGGGCTCTTTATCCTTGCCTATGTCCCAATTCTCTCGACGTTCCTGCCGAACCTGATGTTCAAGTGACACCCGGGGCACTTGACCTTTGTTTCCAACTTGACTTCCGGGTGAAAAAAGGTTATCGTATCGCGAAATTCCCAGCGCTCCAGCGAAAGGAAGATCCGCATGTCCATGAATCGGCGTCCTGACATGGCCCTCCCGTGCAGCCCTCGCCCCGTGAGCTTCAAGCCCGGGGAAGGCTGGCCGTGTCCTGGAGCCTGATTCAGCAATTTCCAGGGATTTCGGGCCGCCGACCTTCGGGTCGGCGGCCCTTTTTTTATCCTTCAACCATCCACCCAGAGGAGGAATGCACCATGGAGAAACAGAACCGCGCGCGAATCGCCATCATTGGGGCAGGAACCATCGGAGGAGCCCTGGCCAATGCACTCGGCTCCGCCTGGCCCGTCACCGCCACCCGGAGAGACCTGAAGAAGGCCCGATCACTGGAAGGCATGGGAGTCACCCTTTCGAGCGACAACAGGGAGGCAGCCGCCTGGGCCGATATCGTCCTGCTGGCCGTGAAACCGCTGCAGGTCGTCCCCGTCCTGCAGGAAATCGCCCCCTTCACGGACGGCAAGCCCGTCGTCTCGTTTGCCGCCGCCATTTCGCTCGACATCATGAACCGGGCGGCCCCTGGAACCCGCTTCATCCGGGCCATGACCAACACGGCCGTCGAAATCTGCCGGGGCTACACGGTCTACGCCTGCTCGGGCCTCGTGAACGAGGCCGACCTGAAACTGGCCGGGGCAATCATGGGGCACGTGGGCGAGACCCAGCCCGTGGACGAATCCCATCTCGACGTCCTGACTGCCATGGCCGGAAGCGGACCTGCCTACCTCTACACCGTCGTGGAATCCCTGATTTACGGGGCCCTTCGCATGGGCCTGCCCCGGGACCTGGCTCTCCGCTCCGCCGCCCACACCCTCATCGGGGCCTCGGAACTGCTTCTGGCCTCGGGCAAGCATCCCGCGGAACTGCGCGACAGCGTGGTCACGCCGGGCGGGGTCACCATCGAGGGACTCTACGAACTGGAAGAGGGCCGCGTCCGTACCGCGTTCATGAAGGCCGTCTGTGCCGCCTCCACGCAGGCCCGCAAGCTGGCCGAGGACGCCCGCATCCAGGCGGAAAAGGCCATCACCCCGCCGTTCGGCACGGACAGGGATCCTTGCGCCCTCACTCACGAGCAGATTAAATAGACCGTTCTTGACAAGAATCGAATGCCCCTGTATGATGGCGCAAATTTTCCAAAAGGTGAGGCTTCCAAATGATGAAGCGGCAGATTGAGAGCAGCAACTCCATCGGAAACAGGACGGGCCAGGCTTATCTCTATACCAACGCTCCGGCGCAGCGTCGCCCCGGAGGTGCCCGGTCCTGTCCTCTCACCGCCTGATTCGAAAACCGTGAGAAGGTTCAAGGCCGTCAGCCCCCAGGGCTGGCGGCCTTATTTTTTTGGGGGTGATCGCAATGGCAGGGTTTGACATGTGGGTTGGAACAGCAGTGGTTTCCATGATTGCAAGCGTTCTCTGGTCATGCTGGACACTTGCAAACCAAAGGAGGGCTAGAGGATGAATTTCGGTTTTATTCTTCTGTGGTGTGCATACGCGTTCCTGCTGGTTTCCCTCGCCCGCTGGGCACGAGGGAAGGACCACCTGCTTCCCGGCCGTGTCGGTTCGGCCGTCCAGGCCCTGGCCTACGTGGCCACCTACGTTTCCGCCGTGGCCCTCGTAGGCTTCGGGGGACTCTGCCACCGTTACGGGCTCCAGATGCTCCTGATCGCCGCAGGAAACATCTGGTTCGGGACCTGGTTCGTCTACCGCTACCTCGCCTGGCCCACGCGCCTCTGGCAGCGCCGCCTGAACGCAAAGACCCCGGGGGCATTGCTGGGAGCCGCCATCGGGTCCAGCTCTTTCCGGGTTTTCGCCGGCCTTTTGACCGGGGGGCTTTTGATCGTCTACGCCTCTGCCGTCTTCAAGGGAGCCGCGATGATGCTCTCGGGGGTGACGCCGCTGCCTTTTTCCGCTTCCCTCTGGATCCTGGTCCTCATCGTTGCCCTGAGCGTCACCTGGGGCGGCCTTAGGGGAGTCCTCTACACGGAAGCCCTCCAGGGCGGAATCATGGCCGTAGGCGTGGGCCTTCTCCTCTTTGCGGTGTTCAAGGCCGTCGGAGGCCTGCCCTCCGGCCTCCAGGCGCTGGCCGCCCTTCCCCCGACTGAACTGGCCAACAGGGGATTCACCCGGCTCAGCGAGGGGTCCCAGGGACTGTTCGTCCTGACCCTGGCCGCGGTCACCTCGATCGGGGTCTGGGCACAACCCCAGCTGATCCAGCGACATTTCGCCCTGTCATCCCGGGAGGAAGCCAAAAAGGCCGCTCCCGTGGCCATGCTGGTCATCGCCCTGCTCGTCGGAGGCACCTACCTGGCGGGAGGCCTGTCGCGGCTTTTGATCAGCCCCGGGGAGGTCACCTCTCCCGACGCCGTAATCCCGCTGCTCGTCTCAAGGCTTCTTTCGCTGCCCGGGCAGCAGCTCTTCGCCATGGCAATCGTCTCAGCCTCGCTTTCCACCGCCTCGGCCCTGCTTCACATAGCCGCCGGGAGCCTGGGGCACGACCTGACAGGCCGCCGCCTCGAGGGAGCGGCCTGGAAAGGTGCGACCGCCGTTTGCGCCATCGCATCGGGCCTTTTCGCGGCGAAAAGCGGCACGATCATCGCGCTTCTTTGCACGACCAGCTGGAGCCTCATCGCCTCCGCCATTCTCATCCCCTACCTTGCCCTTTTGGCGGGTAAGGCCGACCGGCTGGCCACTTGGGCCTCTTCCCTCGGGGGTTTGGCCGCTGCCAGCCTCTGGTACGCCGCAGGCTTCGGCCCGACCGCGAAAGGCCTCATGGGCGTACAGGTGCCGCCCGCGCTCTCCGCGATTCATCCCTTCTTCGTGGGGATCGCCTTCTCGACGGGGCTCTACATCCTGGGCTTCCTTGTGAGCCAGTGTTCCGGGGAAAAAGAATCGGTTTCCGCCGCCGAGTAGCCTGGAAAAAACACTGGAGCCGGTCCCGGTAAAACGGGCCGGCTCCAGTGTTCCCGCGAGAGCGGATCCGCTCTATCCCTCGATCATCTGGTCCATACCCGCCCCCGGCGGGATCATGGGAAAGACTTTCTCCTCCATGGCGATCCTGAATTCCACCAGGGCTGGCCCGTCCGTGGAAAGCGCCTTTTCGATCGCTCCGTCGACCTCGTTTTCCGCGGAGACCCTTATGCCCGGAACCCCGAAGGCCTCGGAAATGCGTGTAAAATCGACCAGGCCATCCGTGACGGTATGGGCGTAGCGTTCCTTGTAAAAGAGTTCCTGCCACTGCCTCACCATCCCGAGGGAACCGTTGTTGAACAGGAAGATTTTCACCGGGATGGCATAGCGGGCGCAGGTGTCGAGTTCCTGGATGTTCATCAGGAAACTGCCGTCCCCCGTGATGCAGGCAAGGGGACGGTCGGGGGCCGCAAAGGCGGCACCCATGGCAGCGGGCAGCCCGAACCCCATGGTCGCAAGTCCCCCGGAAGAGATAAAGCTCCGAGCCCCGCAGGAGTCGAAATGCTGGGCCGCCCACATCTGGTGCTGTCCCACGTCCGTCACCGCCAGGACCCGGTCTCCCATGGCCCTCCTGATGGCAGTCAGGATCCGGCGGGGAGAGAAGCCCAGGGTTTCCAGCGCCAGCCGGGCCCCGTCCTGTTCCTTCCACCCTGAAAGGGCACTAAGCCAAGCGGGGGAAATCTTCCCCCAGCCATTGAGGGCATCGAGGAGGTGACCCAGGATCACCGAGGAAAACCCGACAAGGGACCATTCGGAGGACACGTTTTTCCCGATTTCGGCGGGATCGAGGTCCACGTGCGCGATTTTCGCCGCCGTCGCGAAACGGTCGGGCCTGCCCGTCGTCCGGTCGCTGAACCGGGTCCCCACGGCCAGGATGAAATCGGCCTCCTGGATCGCCCGGTTGGCCGCAAGGGTTCCATGCATGCCGCACATGCCCAGGAAAAGCCGCTGGCTTTCGGGAAAGGCGCCCTTGCCGCGAAAGGAAATCGCCACGGGAATTTCATGCCTTTCCGCCAATTCGAGCAGGATCCTGGCCGAATCCGGATCGTTGGCCCCTCCCCCGACCAGCATGAGCGGCCTTTCGGCCGCCTTCAGGGCGGAAACTACCTCGGGCAGGTCGTCGAGGCGTTCGGGAACGTCGGGCCGGTACCCGGGAAAGAAAGCGCGATCCGGGTAGACAAAAGGAGCGCGGGCACGCTGGATGTCGACGGGGATATCCACGAGCACGGGCCCGGGGCGCCGCGTCGAGGCGATGGTGAAGGCCCCCTTCATGGCGTACGCGAGACGCTCCACATCACGGACCGGGAAACTGTGTTTCAGGATCGGCAGGGTCATGCCGATCATGTCGGTCTCCTGGAAGGCATCCGTCCCAATGACAGCGGTTGCCGCCTGCCCGGTCAGGGCTACGACGGGGACGGAATCGGCCCAGGCCGTCGCCAGCCCGGTCACCAGGTTCGAGGCGCCGGGACCCGAGGTCGCCATGCACACCCCCGGACGCCCCGAGGCTCGGGCATAGCCGTCCGCAGCATGGGCCGCCGCCTGTTCGTGGCGGACAAGGACGTGAAGGGGCTTTTCCACGTCGTGGAAGGCATCGTAAAGCGGAATGACCGTTCCTCCCGGAAGACCGAAAACGAACTCGACCTTCTCTGCCTGCAGGGAACGAACCACCATCTCGGATCCGGTCAGGTTTTCCATGGACCCTACCCCCTTTCCGCCTCGAGGGACCGGATGACGGAACGGCCCACCTCGGCCGTGGAGGCGCCTCCGCCAAGCTCGAAAGGCAAGCCCTCGGTCCCGGATTCCGAAAGGGTTCGCTCCACCGCGTTTTCCACCGCGGCGGCCGCTTTTGCCTGTCCCAGGTGGTCCAGCATCAGGGCGGCCGTCAGGATGGCCGCCAGCGGGTTGGCCTTTCCCTGTCCGGCGATGTCCGGCGCGGAACCGTGAACGGGCTCGAACATGGAAAGCCCGGCCCCGATGTCCGCTCCAGCCGCCATCCCCAGTCCGCCGGAAAGTCCTGCCAGCAGGTCGCTCACGATATCCCCGAACATGTTGGGGCAGAGGAGAACCCCGTAGGCCGCGGGCTTCCGCACCAGGTGGTAGCAGAGGGCGTCCACGTTGGCCCTGTCAAGGGCCAGGTCCGGGAACTCCGCTGCAAAAAGGGCACCCGCCACTTCTTCCCAGAAACCGTAGATCTGGGGAAGCGCGTTGGATTTCGTCACGAGGGTCACCCGTGTCTCTTTCCGCTTGAGGGCCATCTCCCCGGCATACCGGGCGATCCGCTCGATCCCCGGTTTCGTGGCAATGCCCAGCTGGACGGCCATCGGGACGGGAGGATCCGTCACGGCCGAAACCGAGCCGTTCAGGGTGTAGGCCGCCCGCTCGCAGGAGAGCGGGAACGTGACGTTGCCGTCGTTCGAGACCCCCCCGATTCCCATGTAGAAATCCTCGGTGTTTTCCCGCACGACCACGGTATCGAATTTCGCACCCGCCGTGTCGACCGGCAGAGGGACTTTCGGGAAGGCTTTGGCGGGCCTCAGGTTCACGAACTGGTCAAAGGCAAAACGCAGGGCCAGGAGGATTCCCCGCTCGAGGATCCCGGGCTTCACCCGCGGGTCCCCGATCGCTCCCAGGAGGAGGGCATCAAACCCTTTCGCCTCTTCCAGGAAAGATTCCGGGAGGACTTCCCCCGTGGCAAGGTAGTGTTCCGCCCCAAACGGATAATCGGTCCAGTCGACGGAAAACCCGAACTTCCTGCCTGCCGTCTCCACGACCTTCTTTGCCTCGGCCGTCACTTCAATTCCGATCCCGTCTCCGGGGATGACGGCCACTCGGTATCGTTTTCCGGTCACGAAGGGTTCCTCCTTCTCTCTTCAAGGCGCGCACGCACGGTCGGGACGAGCCCGCCGCGAGCCACCAGGTCCCGCAGGAACGGTGGGAAAGGTTTCGCTGAAAATTCCTCGCCCGTGTCCAGGTTGCGTATCCTTCCCTGGGCCAGGTCCACCTCGACCCGACTTCCCGCCTTGATTCCCCGGGAAGCTTCGGGGCATTCCAGGATCGGCAGGCCGATGTTCAGGGCGTTGCGGAAAAAGATGCGGGCAAAGGAAGCCGCGATCACGCAGGACACGCCGGCTCCCTTGATCGCCAGGGGGGCGTGTTCCCGGCTCGACCCGCAGCCGAAGTTGTTCCCGGCGACGAGGACATCGCCCGGGGCCATTCGTTTCATGAAATCGGCATCCATGTCCTCCATGCAATGGGGGGCCAGTTCCACCGGGTCGCTGGTGGAAAGGTAGCGGGCGGGAATGATGACGTCGGTGTCGACGTTGTCCCCGTAGACCCAGGCCTTTCCCGAAAATCGGTCGCTCATTCGCTTTCGCCTCCCGCCGGCAGTTCGCTTCCGGTCATGATTTCCCTCGGATCCGTCACGCGCCCTGTCACCGCGGAAGCGGCCGCCACGAGCGGGCTCGAAAGAATTAGTTCGCTCGCCGCGTGCCCCATCCGTCCCACGAAATTTCGGTTGCTGGTGGAAAGGCAGCGCTCGCCGGGAGCCAGGATGCCGTAATGGCCACCCAGGCAGGGACCGCAGGTCGCGGTACTGATGGCTGCCCCCGCTTCCAGGAAGGTTTCGATGTAGCCCCGTTTCAGGGCCTCGGCGAACACCTCCGCAGTGGCGGGAATGACGACCAGCCTCACCTTCTCGTGGACCGTGCGCCCTTTCAGGACAGCCGCCGCCAGTTCCAGGTCCCTCAGCCTGCCGTTGGTGCAGCTGCCGATGAAGACCTGGTCCAGTTCAAGTGCGCCGCACTCGGAGGCAGGTTTCACGTTCGAGGGCAGGTGGGGCAGGGCAACGACAGGCTGGAGCCCGGAGGCGTCCATCCGGATCGTTTGCCCGTAAATGGCATCGGGATCGGGGAAAACCGGTTCGAACGGCCGTGCCGCCCGCTTGTTCGCGTAGCCCAGGGTCTTGCCGTCCGGGACGAAAAGGCCGGCCTTGGCTCCCGCTTCGACGGCCATGTTCGCCACCGTGAACCGATCGTCCATCGGCAGGGCGTCTATGGCCGGACCCTCGAACTGCAGGGCGGCGTAGCGGGCCCCCTCCACCCCGATCATGCCGATGAGCGTGAGAACCAGGTCCTTTCCCGTCACCCAGGGGGAGGCCTCCCCCTCCACGACGACCCGGATCGTCGGGGGAACGCGGAACCACGTTTCCCCGAGAGCCCAGGCCGCCGCGAGGTCCGTGGAACCGACCCCCGTGGCAAAAGCCCCGAGGGCCCCGCCCGTGCAGGTGTGGCTGTCCGCCCCCAGGATCACCTCGCCCGGGAGGATCAGGCCCTTCTCGGGGAGGAAAGCGTGTTCCACCCCCGCCCGGCCGACCTCCCAGAAAAGCATTCCCTGCTCGCGTGCGAAGTTCCGAGCGGCCTGGACCTGCCTTGCCGAGGCGATGTCCTTGTTCGGGGTGAAATGATCCGGGACGATGGCGCACCGGTACGGGTCGAAGACCCGTTCGGCCCCCATCCGAGCGAATTCCGAGATGGCCGGGGCCCCCGTGATGTCGTTGGCGAAGGCGAAATCCACGCGGACCCGGCAGATGGAACCGGGTTCGACGGGATCGGTCGTGTGGGCGGCGATGAGGGCTTCAGCCAGCGTTCTCCCCATTGAGGGTTTCCCCCTTTGCCGCGGCGAGGGCATAAAGCCGGTTAACGGAATTGACGTAGGCCTTGATGCTGGATTCGATGACGTCGGTGCTGGCTCCGCGCCCCTGGGCCTTCAGATCCCCGAGGCGCAGCGTGATGACGGCTTCTCCCATGGCGTCGGAACGCTCGCTCGTCGCCTGGATCCGGTAGCTGGTCAACTCGGGCGAGATTCCAACGAGGCGCCGGATGGCGCTGTAGGCCGCGTCGACGGGGCCGTTGCCCGCCGCCGCGTCCGTGACTTCGCTTGTGCCATCCCTCAGGGTGATGGATGACGAAGCCCTCCCCCGGCCGGCCACCTGGACGGAGTACTCCTTCAACTCGAAGCGGCGTTCGGGAACCACCACGAGGACCTCGTCCACGACCAGGGCCTCGATGTCGCCGTCGGAAACCGTCTTCTTGCGGTCGCAGAGTTCCTTGAAAAGCAGGAAGGCCTTTTCCCTCTGGGAATCATCCAGTTCGAAGCCCAGGGTGTCGAGACGCTTAAGGAAGGCGTGGCGCCCGGAGTGCTTGCCGAGCACGAGGGACGTCCCGGGGGCTCCCACGTCCTCAGGCTTCATGATCTCGTAGGTGGCCCGGTTGCAGAGCATCCCGTGCTGGTGGATGCCCGCCTCGTGGGCAAAGGCGTTCTCGCCGACGATGGCCTTGTTGGGCGGCACGACGACACCGGTCAGGCGCGAAACGAGCTTGCTCGAGGCATAGAGACGGTTCGTCTCGAGCCTTGATGCCACGCCGTACCGATCCGGGCGGGTGCGCAAAGCCATGACGACCTCCTCCATGGAGGCGTTCCCTGCCCTTTCGCCAAGGCCGTTGACCGTGCATTCGACCTGCCTCACGCCCGCGCGAACCGCTTCCAGGGAATTCGCCACCGCAAGACCCAGGTCGTTGTGGCAATGCACCGACCAGATCACCCCGGGTGGGGCCTTCACCCCGTCGAGGATCGACTTCACGAAGCGCCCGAATTCCTCGGGAGCCGCGTAGCCCACCGTGTCGGGGATGTTCAGGGTCGTAGCCCCGCATTCGATCGCCAGCGAATAGACCTTCACCAGGAAATCGATCTCGCTCCGGCTGGCGTCCTCCGCGGAAAATTCGACGTCGGGAACCAGGGAGCGGGCCTGGGTGACTCCGCGCCGGACCTCTTCAAGGACTTGTTCGGGCGTCATCTTCAGCTTGTGCTCCATGTGGATCGGGCTCGTGGCGATGAAGGTATGGATCCGGGGTCTCGCCGCGAACCGCACAGCCGCGGCGGCTGCGTCGATGTCCCCGGCCCGGGTCCGGGCCAGTCCCGTGATGATCGGTCCCTTGACGTCCCGTGCGATCGTCGACACCGCCTCCATGTCGCCGGGCGAGGCGGCGGGGAAGCCCGCCTCGATGACATCCACCCTCATCTTCGCCAACTGGTGGGCGATCTGGATCTTTTCCGCCGTATTCAGGTTGACCCCCGCGGACTGCTCCCCGTCCCTGAGGGTCGTGTCGAAAATTCGTACCCAGTCCTCCGGCATGGAAAGTCCTCCCTACGCCTCGGGCGGTCTCTTTGCGTCGAGCCAGGGCATCATATCCCGGAGCTCCCCGCCCACCTTCTCGATGAGGTGGCAGCGTTCTTTTGCCTGCCAGGCCCGCATGCGCGGCCTCCCGCACTGGTTTTCCAGGATCCAGTCCTTCGCGAAGGTCCCGTCCTGGACCGCCTTGAGGAGGTCCTTCATGGTCTCGCGGGTGTGGGCGTCCACGACCTTCGGGCCGGCCACGCAGTCCCCGTACTTGGCGGTGTCGCTGACCGAGTAGCGCATCCAGGAGAGTCCGCCCTCGAACATCATGTCCACGATGAGCTTGAGCTCGTTGAGGCACTCGAAGTAGGCGATCTCGGGCTGGTAGCCGGCGTCGACAAGGGTGTCGAAACCCGCCTTCACGAGTTCCGTCACACCGCCGCAGAGGACGGCCTGCTCACCGAAGAGGTCGGTTTCCGTCTCCTCGGCGAAGGTCGTCTCGATGACGCCCGCCCGGGCGCAGCCGATGGCGGCCGCGTAAGCCATCCCGATCTCGCGGGCCATGCCGGTGGCATCCTGGTAGACGGCCAGGAGTCCGGGAACGCCCTTGCCCTCGGTGTACATGCGGCGGACGAGATGCCCCGGGCTCTTGGGAGCCACCATGAAAACGTCCGCCGTCTGCGGGGGGACGATCTGCCCGTAGTGGATCGTGAAGCCGTGCGAAAAGCCAAGTGTCGTTCCCGGCCTCAGGGCGGGCCGGACCTCGGTCTCGAAAACCTTTGCCTGGACGTGGTCGGGCATCAGGAACATGACGACATCCGCTTCCGCTACCGCTTCGGGAACGCTTTTAACGATAAAGCCGTCTTTTTCCGCAACCGCTTTCGACCGGCTCCCTGCGTGCAGCCCGATCACAACCGCAACCCCGCTTTCCCTCAGGTTCTGGGCGTGTGCGTGTCCCTGGCTGCCATATCCCAGGATGGCCACTTTCCTGTTCTTCAGGACTTCCGGACGTGCGTCGCTTTCGTAAAGGACCTTTGCCATTTTCTAATCTCTCCCCTTGATTCAGAATGTGGAATCCATTGACTCAGAATGTGAAAGCCACGGAAGCAAAGTTTTCCGCGGACGAAACCCCGACTTCCTCACCCACGCGCAACACTTCTGCAAATCCCGCACGTTCCATCGCCACCGACCCGCTCGAGGTCATTTCGAGGATCCCGTAGGGCCGAAGGGCCTCCACGCAGGCCTCCACCTTGCCCTTGTCCCCGGTCAGCTCCAGGACGACCGCTTCCGCCCCCACGTCCACGACCCGGCAGCGGAAAATTTCGGCCGTCTGGAGCACCTGGGGCCTCATCTGGATAGGGGCCTTCACCTTCATCAGGAGAAGCCACCGCTCCACCGACCTCCCGGGAGCGAGCCGTCGGACCGAGACCACCTCGATCAGCTTGTCCAGCTGCTTGACGACCTGGTCGATCACCCCGTCGTCACCGTTCACGACTACCGTGAACCGGGAAAAGCCCGGGACGTCGGTGCGTCCCACGCTAAGGCTCTCCACGTTGTAGCCGCGCCGGTAGATCAGCCCCGCCAGCCGGGTCAGCACGCCCGGGTTGTCCTCGGAAATGACGCTCAATGTCCTTCTCATCACACTGGCACCTCCTCGAAACGGTCTCTCTCTGTCTCTGGAAAATAAAAAAAAGGCCGGGACCCGCTGGTTTTCGCGGGTCCCGGCCTGGGTTGACTTACACGCGGCGCTTAGGCACCGGCTATCCCAGGAGGGAACCCGTGTCCAATAATCAGCGCCAGTACCAGGACGAGCTGCAGGCTGAGAGCATTGCTTGTCTTCACGGATTTCCCCTCCTTTTTCCAGGATGCCGGTTCTTGGCTTTCGCCGCCCGGTTTAAGTTTATTGGGGGGAATCATAAGGGGCTTTACTATCCTTGTCAAGTCCCCTCTTTGCATGGGTGAATAAGCGGATATTTCCAATAACTTTAAAGGTTATAAACAAAACAGGAGGTTTCACTTTTTTCTTACAAGTTCGATTTCCACGATGCCTGCATCTCCGTCACAACGAATCTCGGCCGAGTCGGTCATCATTCCCACCAGGGACAGTTCCGTGTCGTAATCGACCGAGCCGGCCAGTTCCCAGAGTTCCTCCTCCATGTCGGCCTGGCGGGGCATGCGCAGCAGCTTCCTGAGTTTTTCCAGCTTCGGGCAGATGTTCCCGCGGCTGTTGCCCTTTATCGACACGAGAAAGGATTCCGGGGTTTCCCTGATATGCGAATGGACTTCCGTGGCCCCCATGGAAAAAAGGACGTTTTGCAGCTCCGAAACGATGCGGACAACCCGTTCATGTTCGTGAATCATGACTTTCCCTCCCACTCCTGAGTGCCTCGATGACGGGAACGAGAACGGCTGCCACCGCTCCGCCCGAAAAACCGTTGTTGTAAAGGTTGAATCCGCCGTGCAGGGCTCCCACGTTCAACACCAGGGAAGAATGCAGGAACCCGGCGACGATTCC
>Ga0209269_1000760_pt1 | contig 23813 bp, 17 predicted proteins | sample MTBAKMMethaMetaG_FD_187455 | JGI IMG/M metagenome (GOLD analysis project Ga0209269, IMG submission 187455) | Enrichment culture microbial communities from Arthur Kill intertidal strait, New Jersey, USA, that are MTBE-degrading - MTBE-AKM (Arthur... | ecosystem: Environmental > Aquatic > Marine >... | reverse complement strand
TGGAAGTTAACCCCCACCTTCAAGATATTAGCGAACAGGAAGCGGCTCGGGCTGCCTGGTTGAACTAATCTTCCTCATTATCAAATTCAGCTGAATACCAGTGATCTTCCTCATGCAGTCCGTGAGATTCCTGATCTTCCGGTGTAAGCGGATCATCCATGCGCACCTGCAAGATAATCCCTGCTGTGCGGATCCCATTGGGAGTCATGACACGCCGAACTTTATATCGCAAAAAGTATTGCTTGATCAATTCCTGGTTAAGTACATCTTTGACCGTGCGAACACTTACCGCCGCGCGCCGCGCAAGTTCGGCCATTTCAGTTTCCACTTCGTTGCGCAGCTCTCCGGTTAATGGATTCCAATAACACATTGAACGCGAAGCCAGGATGATGGCAACCGCAGAATGCCCAATGATCGGCTGCCACTGTTGCAAAAAATACATGGTCACAAACATTCCCCGCTCAGGCTGGATGACAGCCGCTCGTTTACTGCCATAAGCGCGTTGAAGCATTACCTTCCGTGGGGAAGGAGGAGGTGTTTTTGCGCTGCTCTTTTTCTGGTTTTGCTCGGGTTCATCAACTGGCGTTTGCGTCGGTAAATTGGGTTCCTCTTCGGAAAGCTGATCCTCAGATTCGACTTTGATGTCTGGCTCTTCAGAAACCGCATATCCGTTTGAAACCACCACGCGCAGATCAACTGCTTCCCCTAAGACCCCTTCCAAAAGACGGGTGATGCGTGAACGCAGTCGATTATCCACCCAATCGCGCGCATACGGATTAAACGCACCCAGTGAGAAGACACCGTCCTTAAATCCAAGCGGATGGAGCGGTTGAACCCAGGTATCAAAAAGGGTTCTCGACATCTCCATCTGCAGTTGATTTAACACCATCTGCCAGGCTTCCCGGTATCCGGAAACCTTGAAAGATGGTGGTTTACTTTGGACAATGTGCTCCATTATTTCACCTTCCAAAAGGCTTCATGCCTTTTGTGAACGGCAACCCCTAATTCGTGTTTGTATTGGCAGGTTTGGTATTCTCTCTGGTCAATCCCCGAATCTGACCCTGGAGAAAATCCACCACCATTGAGAAGTCTTCCCGCCGAATATCTTCAGATCGACTTACCCCGGTTAATCGGGTGACATCCATATAAATGCCTGGGTATGGTTTTGCAACACCCTGCTCTTGCAGCAATGTACCCAGGGTTGCCACCAATTGGCGGAGCTGGCCAAGTTCTTCGGGAGTCAAACGCGCTTTTGGACCCGCAACTTTTTCCAGGCTTGTCACCTGCTGGCGAAGATCGCTAAACGCGTCCCGAATTTGCTGAACTTTCTCTTCATGCGCCCGGCGCAGTTCAGCCAGCTCCGCTTCTACTTTTTTTGAGATTTGATCCTCAAATTGTTCCTGCTCAGCAACCATCCGCGCAACTGATTCACGCAGAAACTGCAATTCGCCTCGCTCACTGATCCCAAAATGTTCGGCTAATACAGTATGGGCTTCATCCAAAAAAGCAGTGAGCAGTTCTCTGGTCTCTGGATCTTGAACTCGCTCCAACTCCACACCGGTTAAGAACAATGGAACAGATGAGGACATCAAACATAACGTCGGTTGAGCTCCACCGGCAGTAGTCATCAGTATGGTTGCCGTATATGGAGCAAAATATCCCTGCTGGCGTAATAAGCGCCTCCGCTGTGCGCGTTGATCCAGACCAAATGCTTCACACAAGGAACGAACCGAAACATAGCCTTTTCCATCGCGCAGATCAGCCGTGGCGATTTCCTTTCCCCGAAAAGCCAGCTTTCTTTCCTGCTCGGGTTTGAAAGTAAGAGTACCACCAGACATTCGATCTTTTCCTTTTTCCAAGGGGGGGCTATGATGGCCTCCCCTTTGTTATCTATACGATAAAATTATTTCTTCCATTTATTCGCCGTATTTTTGGAAGAAATTATTTTTCCCCAATCATGCGCTGGACCAACTCCTCCAACGTCTTCGGATTTCCTTGATCCTGGATACGCGCAAGGCGAGCAGAGCAAACCCGGGCAAGAATGCCTACGGTTTCTCCGGTGGATACTTTGCGATCCAGCAGGTCAGAAAGCCGTTTTTGCCATTTATTTAGCTCATGAATCTCACCTTGTGAAAGGGTGGTGCCAATTTTTCGCCTGGGAACAGGTGAAGGCGGCCGTCCAGGGGTTCTGGAAACCTCAATTTCGGTAATCATTGATCGGGCTTCGTATAGCTGAACCCAGGCTGTCTTTGTGGAAGAAGATGAAGAAGATCTTGGAGGGGTCATTTTTCAATCACCTCTTGAACGATTTCCAGATTGATGAATTGCTCATCACTGGCCAGAAGATAATCGGTTGCCAATGCGCATAAACGGATTATTTCGCGCGGCACACCATCCGAACGTTCATATAACAGTTCGAAGGCATCGTCATCGATCAGGGGCTCACTGCGCCCTGCTACTCTTAAGCGGAAAATGACCATTTGTAGCGCACTGGCAAGGGTTAGCGGCGGCAGAACCAACCTTACAAAAACGCGTGCATTAACTGCTTTGTTGGATTCAAATAAAGGAATAATTTCTCTTTGTCCAAACGCCAATACCTGAACTACTTTGGAGTCGTAGTCAAAATTGTAAAGACGGTGAATCACCTCTAACGCCTCGGCACTCATCAATTGAGCGTCATCCAGTAGTACAATTACATTGCGATTGGCAGTGTAAGCCTCGGCGACTTTTTTCTCCAATCCTTCCATCTGGCGTTGAAAACTTCGCTGAGGGGGAACATCTAAAGCATTGGAAATTTGTCGAGCAGCATCCATTGCCGATTTGAATGCGGCAGTATGGATGTAGCAGATTTCCACTCCGTCCTCGGAGGCATATAAATCATAAAGCCGGCGAGCGAGAGAGCTTTTCCCCATTCCCATATCGCCGTTGATTAATGCCAAACCACGCCTGCGAGAGATTACTGCTAAAGCCTGCCGGTATACTGACAGGTGCTCGTTTCCGAGGTATAAATAACGAGGGTCTGCAGACAATTTGAAAGGATCTTCTTTGAGACCAAGACGTTCAAGTCGCGCAAGACGCCACTCATCATCGCTAAATGTATCCAACATAGGCCATCTCCTCCAAAGTTGTCCTTATTATTGCACTGAATCGATTCATTTGCAATAGAATTAGCGTAACTATTTGTTAGATACTAGATAATTAGCATAATTTTATTGAACCTAACCCCCTTTTGTGCTAATATTGACATTGAGTAGGTAACAATTGCTGCAATTATACTTTTTTAGGCTTAATTTTTGTAAATCTTCATGAGGAAATCCATGGCAATTACCATCACCATTGCGAATGAGAAAGGCGGAGTGGGAAAAACCACAACCGCGGTAAACCTTGCAGCAGGCCTGGCCTTGCGTCTAGAAGAGCAAGCCGGAGCTTTAAGCCGCGTATTATTAATTGATATGGATCCCCAGGGACATGCTTTGTTGGCCGCGGCATTTGGAAAACACGAAGCTCCTGCCAACCAATCTCTGGCCGCTTTATTGACCGAAACGCCGCCACCCTCGGCGCAACGTTTCATCCAGCGTGGCATGCATCATGAAAACCTTTATTTCTTGCCTGGAAACCGGGCGGCAATGGTGGACGCAGCCCGAGTTCTTCCCAGCCTGATGGCCAATGAAAGCCGCTTGATGCGCGCGATCGATTCTCTTCAGTCGCAATTCGCCTACATTATTATAGATACCCCTCCGACCATTGGAGATTTGCTTGTGAACGCGCTGGTTGCGGCAACAGATGTGATCGTACCGGTTGAAACCAGCTATTTGGGAGTTTCGGGACTATTGGAGTTACAAAAGACGATCGAACAGGTACGAATGCATTTTCGCCCTGATCTTCGCATATTAGGTTACCTGCCTACATTATGTGATGAACAGCGTGGAGAAACTCATGATATTCTCAACGAACTGGGCTCAAGATTTCCAAAACAGATTTTCAACCCCATCCACAAATCTTCTGATCTGGCGTATGCGCACTCCACTCATATGGACGTATTCACTTACCGCCCTCCAAGAAGCCGGACCGCTGAAGCAATCGCTTCCAGCTCTAGAGCGACTCAGGAATACGCCGAATTGGTAGAGGTGGTCTTAGGCGCGACCTGGAATCGCATTTCTGGGAGGTAAAAGACTATGGCACCCAGCAAACGCAAACGCTTTAGCGCGTTTGATGATTTTCAAGCTCCGGAGGAGCAAAATCCCTTACCAGCTCCAAGTTCTTCCAGTGTTTCATCGCTTTTTACCCAATCAGCGCGCGTGGAGACCATTCAACAGGTCGAACGGATTGAACGGCTAAAACCCAGCCAGATGCTACCCGACCGGTTTCAACCGCGCCGCCTGCTGCCATCCTCTTTAAGAGACGCCTTCTTTTCGGGTGATTTGGATTGCTATGAAACTGCTACTGAATGGTACGCGCTTTCCCGGCAGGATGCCGGTCATCGGGCAATTGTGGATCGCCTGCTTTCCATGGGAAGTTCTTTTGAGGAACATGGTCAGATCAAACCTATTACCGGTTCCTGGATTCCAGCTGACGACGGCAGTTACATTTTTCAGATTGAAACCGGCGAGCGCCGCTTTTGGGCTGCCTGTCTGCAAACCATCAAAGACCAGAAAAAAGATGAACCACTACTGCGTGTGGAAGTGGTCGATAAACCCACCCGCCAGCGCCAGGTTTTAGAGAACCGGCATGCCGAGAACCCCTCAGCGGTCAGCCAGGCTTGTGAAATCGCCTCATTAATTTTGGCGGAACTCGGGAACAGCCCCGACGCTTCTTTTCACGATGAATACGAATATTTTCGGCAGGCGCGCGCCCAACGGATGCCTGCTGGACTTTGGGATCAAATCAAACCCATCATGCAGCTCACCCGTCCACGCATGGTTCAACTGCTGAATATTTTACAACTGCCTTCATCCCTTTTGGACTTAGCGGATCGCTACCGCCTTCCAGAACGCGTACTGCGTGAAGTACTGGCTTTTCCACAAGAGCAATGGGAAGAGATGATTCGCATCAGCATTCAAAACGAACTCACCTCTGAGGAAGTCAGTCAGATCGCGGAAAGTGGACCAGCCTCCCAAACTCAATCGGCTTCAGCGCATTCATCCAAGAGCGCGAAAAGTAAAACCAATCCGGGAAAGATAGCGACCAGCGGGATTCGGCGTTTCTCAAACGCTTTATTCGAATTGGACCGCATGCGCCAGGAACAAATTATTGATCAGGTAGCCGACGAATTGGCAACCAGTGAGGAAGCTTCGGACACTTTAAGTTTCTTGGAAGAATTGGTGGCTTTAATCCGGCTGCGCATGTAGTCAAAGTGATAATTTCATTTATCACAAATTTTTATTCTCGATTCGTAACCGTGGTTACGAATCGAGAATATTTTTAAGCAAAAAAATTGTGCTTCTCGCATTTTAGAAACAGTTAAGTCTCTCACAAGGCATAGCCTGGTTACATGCGCTCCGTTTCCGCTTTTGGTGAATTTTACTCCTGGATTATTTCGGCAAAGCTCAAAATTCAATATTTCTTATATATTGCATTTAGACTAGAAGATGCATCTCTATGGGACCAGATTTTCGGCATTGCTTGGATCTCCTCCCGATCCAAAACCGCTTCGAATATGAAGGGGGATGACTATCATAATACCCACCTTATAAACGGTTATGAGAAATTGCTCAAGCTCAGCAGATGATTTTGAGACATTAGATTCTAAAGAGTTTTGCCCAGCCAATTTGCACTGACAACCGACCTGATGCAAAGAAACAAAACCGTTCCCACGGTTTGCATTACACTCATTTCACAACACCCAATTGCAAGGTCAGAAAATTCAAAAAGCAATCAAACTATATTTTGAGTCATTATCAAATATAATTAAACGGTAACAGATGACCTTTCACAATTTTGGTTCAGGTTTAAAAAGAACCTTTTTCAAGGCAATAATTTCTCTTTGTTGATCCCCTTTCAGCAGAAAAATACTAACCCTCCCTTATTCAAAAAAACGACTTTATAACCGGCTTAAATTTGCAATCCATATCGATATATATCTGCGCGATTAATAATTTGTTACCGGACCTCTTATCAATCCAAGGGGCGACCCTGAATATAAAATAGGGTCGCCCCTTAGGGTCTCCCCTTGACATAAGGGTGTGTGACCCTGTAAAATATATAGGGGCGACCCTTAGATCAAAATCATCCGATTTTGGTGAAGTGAATTTTGACGAACACAGGAAAAAAACATGAACATCGTGGCTTTCGCGAATCAAAAAGGCGGTGTTGGTAAGACCACCACCGCGGTCACACTGGCCGATGGACTGGCTCGATTAGGATACAGAACCCTGTTGATGGATCTAGATCCACAAGGTCATGTGGCATTTTCTTTAGGCCTTGAAAAATCACCCGGACTTTACCGATTGATATGTTTGGAGGAAAAACTTGAGAAAGTAGTGATCCAGGCTCGACCAAACCTGGACGTGGTTTGCTCTGATAAGCATACTGAAAAAGTAAAAAGACAAATCACCCTTTCTGATTTTCGTGAATCCATCATCTTAGATGCGCTGCAGTCCACCCGGTACGACTACGTATTAATGGATATGGCACCATCATTGGATGTGCTGCACATCAATGGTCTGGTAGCCAGTGACTGGGTCATTATCCCCACTCGCTTGGACGCAATGGCAGTGGACGGGGTAAAGGAAATCTTGCTCACGATGGGAGAAGTGGCGCAACGGGGCTATTCATTTAAAGGATATGCCATTCTGCCCACATTTTTCGATCGCACCACTCGGGAAACCCTGGCCCAATTTCAAGAGATTATCCGCGCTTTTGGCTCGTCGGTTTGGCCACCCGTTCCCCAAGACACCCGCGTGCGCGAATCATCTGCGTACGGAAAAACTTTGGAAGAATATACTTCCAACAGTCCAGCCATGGTGGGATTCCAGGATGGTCAGCGCCTGGTTGGCGGATATCGCCAGGCAATGCAAAAATTATTGGAGATGACCTATGCCAAATAAACCCTTAGAGCGGAGACCAATCCTCGATCCGGTGGTTGCAGACCTGTTGGCTGGCATGGAACAGAAACAGGCTGAATCACAGTTACCCAGAAGAGTTCGGGAGAAGAAAATTCGAGAACGGCAAAAAATACGCGCGCGCCGGGATCAACGCGTCACATACGATCTCCCTCCATTTTTGCGCCAACGTGTAAAAGAGCTGGCAGAGGAACATAGTGTCCCCGCCAGTCAATTGGTCACCCTGGCACTGATGCGATTCTTTGAAGCATACGATCTTGACCAAATTGACCTGCGTGAATTGAAACAACCATCTCGCAGCCCGCGCTATGATTGGAATTTGATCTTTCCGGAAAAATACTTTCCAAATGACGAAAAAAAGAAACCTAAAAAATAGTAACCACGGTTACACATTAATTATCTACCTTGTTCATGAGATAATTTGATTCTTTAAACAGAATCTCTTAAAGTAGTTAGAAGAGTCGTTAAAGAAGTAGTTAATTAAGAATCACGTGCAAATTCTGCATTCAGGAGAAATGCAAATTTCGCACTCACTAGAAGTGAAATTTTTGCCTTCAGGAACCCCTGAGGGCAAATTTTTCTTTCAGGCCAGAATGCAAAATCTGCTTATTGGCCAGAGTGCAGAAAATGAATTCAGGCCAGAGTGAATCATTTGCATCAAGGCCGGAATGAAAATATTGCATTCCGGCCAGCATGCAGAAATTTCGATCAGGCCAGAGTGAAAATTCTGCATGCAGGTTAATTCGAGTTATCTACAATAAACCAAAAAAAAGGACAGAGCGGTGTATTCGATTTCTTTGGTTTATAGGCTATACTTTAAAGAATCATCTGTTAAGTGGAGGTTAATATGGCTCAATTTGATCTGCCATTAAACGAACTAGAACTTTACCTGCCAGTTCGGGAAGAACCGGCTGATTTTGACCGCTTCTGGAGCGACACTTTAACGCAAGCGCGATCTTTTGACCTGCGCCTAAATTTCACGCCAGTAGATTTTGGCCTTAAGACCGTGGAAACCTATGATGTCTCCTTCGCGGGATATGCCGGACAACCCATCAAGGGCTGGTTTGTGATCCCCAAAAATTCAGTTGGGAAATTGCCTTGTGTTGTGGAATATATTGGTTATGGTGGCGGGCGCAGCTATCCTTATCAATGGTTGACATTTGCGAGCTGCGGGTATGCGTATTTTGTGATGGATACCCGCGGTCAGGGTAGCGTTTGGGTTCCAGGAGATACACCTGATATGGATGATACTGTTTCCTCTCCACAGGTGCCTGGTTTTATGACCCGCGGGATACTGAGCCCTGAAACATATTATTACCGGCGATTGATCACAGACGCGGTTCGCGCGGTTGAAGCTGCTCGCTGTCATCCCAATGTAGATCCGCAGCAGGTTGTGGTGACCGGGGGCAGCCAGGGTGGAGGACTCACGTTAGCCGTCGCGGGTTTGGACCAATCGATTGTTGCCGCTATGCCGGATGTGCCCTTCTTATGTCACTACCGGCGCGCCACACAAATCACGGACAGCCACCCTTATAATGAAATCGTTACCTTCTGTCATACGCATCGCGACAAGATCGAAACCGTATTTAATACGCTCTCTTATTTTGATGGCCTCAATTTTTCCGCGCGGGCAAAGGCGAAAGCGATATTCTCAGTCGGATTGCGCGATGATGTTTGCCCGCCATCTACGGTTTTTGCGGCATTCAATCATTATGCTGCCGAAAAGGAAATTCGGGTCTATGAGTTCAACAATCATGAGGGTGGTGAGCTTTTCCATCGCAAACAGCAATTGGACTTCTTGACTAAGATCTTTTCGTAACCACGGTTACACTTTTAATATCAGGAGATTAGTAGATGCCATCCCGTTATGATATCCGTTTTTCTGCAGAGAAAGCCGCCCAACGAATCCGGGTGATTGAATCACTGGTATATCGAAACCGGATACCTTTACCGCCTTTTCGATACTCCGAATTACCCGGTCCGCAAGTGGATTTACCGGTGGAAGTTGATTTGGATGATAGCTATTGGAACGAAATTCAACCGGGCGATATTTGGGGAGGATATGAAGTTAATTTTGCCATGCGGACGATTTTCACCATTCCATTGGATTGGCGCCAAAAAACTCCTTTCGCATTACATTTGCCGTTGGGAGAAACGCAAGATTTTAACCATCCAGAGGCGCTGATTTTTCTGGATGGGCAATCATTTACTGCTTGCGATCGCAACCATCAGGAGGTAGCCCTTCCAGAGTCTCTGGCAGATGGAAAAACTCACCAACTGACCCTGGCAGGCTGGTGCGGGGTGTTTTTTGGAGACCGGCAGGGAAAGTTTATATTACGGGAATGCGCTCTGGTCCAGATAGATCCCAATGTCCGCGAGTTACTGGCCTGGCTTAAGAACATCCTTGAGGCAGCCGACCAAATGCCCAAAACAAGTCTGGAAAAAGGAGCTTTATACACTGCTCTGGATCGTGTATTTCTCAACCTGGATCTGCGCGAGCCATTTGGCGAAGAATTCTATGCAAGTGTGCCAGCTGCTCTAACAACGCTCAAAGAAGATGTTGGCAAATGTGGCATGCCGCTGAATTTTGAAATCTTCGCCGCCGGGCATGCACATATTGATGTGGCCTGGTTGTGGACCTTGGACCAGACCCGTCGAAAAGCCGAAAGATCATTTCATAATGTTTTGGGACTGATGGAAAGCCACACTGATTTCAAATTCAGTCAAAGCCAGCCGCAGTTATACCAGTTTATTGAAGAATCCAATCCGCAATTGTTCGAAAAAATTAAGATGCGTATAGCCGATAATCGCTGGGAGCCAATGGGCGGCATGTGGGTGGAGGCAGATTGTAATGTTTCCGGCCCCGAATCACTGGTGAGACAATTCTTGTTAGGGCGAAAATATTTTTGGGAGAAATTTGGGCAAAATTCAGACTCGCCGGTTTTGTGGCTTCCCGATGTTTTTGGCTACGCATGGAATCTACCACAATTGATCCATGAAGCCGGATTGAAATACTTCTTTACAGTAAAGATAGGCTGGAATCAATACAACCGATTGCCGTTTCAATCATTCTGGTGGCAGGGATTAGACGGCACGCGAGTTCTAACCCACTTCAGCCCAACCCTTGAAACTGGAGCCACACGAGCTGGAACCTATAACGCTGACGCTTCCGGTGATGAAGTGATGAATACCTGGAACGAGTACTCCCAGAAAGATTCAAAAGAACCCGGCAAGGTCTTGCCGGTCTTAATGTCATTTGGATATGGAGATGGTGGTGGGGGTCCTACCCGTGAAATGTTGGAGAGCATCGATATTTACCGGTCTTTCCCGGCGATGCCTCAAACCAAATATGCGCGCGTTATTGATTTCTTTACCCGATTGGAAGCGGAATCCAAATTAGAGCCTTTACCGGTCTGGAATGGTGAATTGTATCTGGAATATCACCGCGGTACGTACACCACCCATAGCCGGAATAAGCGCGCGAATCGCAAATCAGAGATTCTTTTACACAACTGCGAGTTTCTCAGCTCGGTGAATTCTTTGCTGACCGGTGAGACTTATCCACTCACGCAATTACGTGAAGCCTGGCAGACGATTTGTTTGAATCAATTCCACGACATCTTACCTGGAAGCAGTATCGGAGAGGTATACGCGGAGTCTTTAACGCAATATAGCCAGGTAAAGCAAACAGCAGACACCCTGATTGAAAATGCTTTACAAAGTATTTCATCAAAAATGGGCGGAGATTGTTTCGTGATCAATTCAGCGCCTTTTCCCAGCAATGAGCCCGTATTCTTAGCCAAAGACCAACTTAACCCGGCAGTTACAAACCGCTTGAAATCTCAAGGAGTGCAGGTGCAGGATAACGAGGAGGGCTGGTGGTTGGATGTAGGAGAATTGCCAGCCTACAGTATCAGTAATATTGAAAATCTGCTTTCAAAAAGTCAAAACCATGGCGAGATCGGCATGTTGATCGCCAGCTCGTCTCTTCTGGAAAACCAACACCTGCGCGTGGAGATCAACGATCAGGGAGATATTATCCGCATATTTGATAAAACCGCTCAACGGGAATTGTTGCCGGGCGGGTGTATTGCCAACCAATTCCAGGCATTTGAGGACCGGCCATTGTATTGGGACGCGTGGGATATCGATATCTTCTATGAGGATAAGCAATGGCTGGCAGAGCCGGCGCATTCCATCCGGGTGGTAGAATCTGGCCCTTTACGTGCAACGATTGAAATCCACCGCCGGATTCTCAATAGCTTGATTGTGCAAAGAATTTCATTGGTTCACAATAGTGCGCGTCTGGATTTTGATACTCATATCGATTGGCACGAGCGGCATATCTTGCTCAAAGTGGCTTTCCCGGTGGAGGTATTAAGCCCAACCGCCAGTTACGAAATTCAATGGGGGCATGTGCAACGACCAACACACCGGAATACCAGTTGGGATTGGGCTCGTTTTGAAACCTGCGCCCAAAAATGGGCGGATCTTTCCGAGGGAGATTATGGGGTAAGCCTGCTTAATGATTGTAAATATGGTCACGACATTCAAGAGAATGTCATGCGAATCAGCCTTCTGCGTAGTCCCACTTCGCCTGATCCGCAGGCAGACCAGGGTGAGCATCAATTTGTTTACAGTCTGTTTCCCCATAAAGGACCGGTTAATAGTGAAACAATTCGGCAGGGTTATCTATTAAACAATCCTGTTCAAACATTTTCCCGCGAATCTACACATACAGATTCAACAAATAGTGAAGCAGTGTGTTTGTTGCGGGTTGATCAGCAGAATATCGTGATAGAGACAGTGAAGCAGGCCGAAGATGGCAATGGTTGGATTGTGCGCTTGTATGAATCTTGCCGGCAGCGAGGGAAAGCGCGCCTAAAATTCGCATTTCCAATTCAAAAAGCCTGGCGGACTAATATCTTGGAACAAGACCAACAGGAACTGATCTGTAACGGAGATACTGTTGAGATTGAATATCGTCCCTTCCAGGTCATCACATTGCGGTTAATCCTGTAACTCATAAATTCACATGTAGAAGCAAAGTCCCCGCCCAGTTCAGGAGCGGGGACTTTGTCCATCAGGAGAGGCTAATCCTCTGCGGGCTTGAAACGTTGGAATAATTTAACCAGAGCATAAACCAGTGGAAGGAACAGTGCGCTGCAGGTAAATACTGCTGGGGATACCGTAGTGGTTGATTCCACCACCACTTCATATTTCGTCCCACTGCCGGTCAGGCGCTCATCAAAAGGTCTAACTGCCAGATAATAAGTCCCGTCTTCCGGGGCGGTCCATTCGAGACTGACAGGTTGATTAAAATCGGTTACGCTCGTTTCTCCTAAAACCTGATATCGATCGGGGGCAAGTAACTGGAAGGCAGCTGACACCCCTGAATCCACCGGCTTTACATGGATGGTGTATTTTTGATCCGCATTCGCGGAGAAGCTCATCCAATCAACATCTTGTGAACCACAGAAGTTGTGCTGTTGCCCCTGATTGATGTCCAATACCGCGGCCCCTGGCCATGTGTTATCCAGTCCGGTATTTTCATAAGCATCGGGACTGCATTCAAAAGTGATTTTTGTGCTGGCATCCGCGATTTCAGAGAACGATTCCTGATTATTGCTGACATCCACGCCGCGTAAGCGAAAAGCATATTGGTATCCGGGGGCGCCCCAGAACCAGAAAGATCTTTGATCATTGGGGATATTGTTTGCCAGATTTGTCCATTCAGCGCCATTTTCTTGAATCTGCAAATCGAAATAGGATAAATCTTCAATCCCTTGATCGACATTCCATTGCAAGTAAACAGCGGTAGTGGGTGATTCCGCGGGCAAGGCCAGCAAAGTTGTGGTTGGAGGGGGGTCTGCCAGGCCAACTTCAAAATCAATGCGAGCTTCACTTTCCCCGCTGATATTTCTGGCCCACACAGTCCAGTTATAAGCACCCGCCGGCAACTTGCCAACTTTCCAAATATTTTCAGTTTGCCAGCTGGTTTCCAGCCGCCAGCCCTGTTGGCCTTCCAATACACTGCGGAACTCAACCCCACTTTTTCCAGATGCCCAACTCAACTCAAGATCTGTCCGGTCATTCAAATCGGCAGGAGGTGCTTTGAGAACCGGAATGGCTGGAATCTCAGGGCGACTTAACACTGATAATGAAGAAACGCTGGCCGCGCCAATTGGGTTGTCAGATAGATTGGCATCGTTCTGCAGAATAGTTTCACTGGTGCCTGTCAATCGAGGGTCAGCAAATACCTTGGCGATCACATTCGTGCCAACCTGAATGGATTTGGCACTGTTGTCGGGCAAATCTCCAAATTGGCTGCTTTCTTTATACTCTCCAACTGCAAAGGTGTGGCATGTGCCTTCATAGTTGGGTTGGCTGAAAACAGCTATTTCATTCGGACCCGGTGTACAGGCGGGAGGTTGACCAGGACAGGAATAATTCTTATTGAGCTGTGTTAAGCCAGGCAGATCCGCGGAGAGTTTTCCAGAAGCATCCAGAACTTGAAGTGAAATGAAAAACTGGCCATTTGGAATATTTTCATCACAAAGGTTGATTTTGCTGGTGAAGGAATTTTGTGTGATGATCGGTCCAATTGGGAACCATTCGCCTGTGGTGTTTGCCATCACCTGAACGGCAGCGATTTCAATATCGTCTTTGGCCCAACCACTGACCGTCAAGTCGGGTTGGTTAAAGTTGGTGCCCGTGATGGGTTGGGTGATTCCTCCGGTGGGGCGTTCCTTGTCCCCATTTCCGGAAACATACCAGTTCCCGGTCTGGCATTGCGAGCCATAACTTGGATATGTAGAAGCTTCGTAGCATGTTCTTGGTCTGCCGCCATTATCGGTGACATCGTCAAATGATATGTCTACTGAAGTTCCCCAATGTGAAGTGGAATTGGTGTGAACATGAAAATGTAAATGATGCCCTGTACTGTAACCGGTGTCGTCCACAATCCCGATGAATTGACCCTGCACGACTTCCGCGCCGGGGACACGCAATTCAGCCGGGATACTATCTTGGGCGAGGTGATAATAAACCTGGTAAGTGGTGGGCTCGGTGGTGGTATCTTCCAGGATGATGTAGTTGGTATTGGAGGTATTGCCATTGGGGTATTGCCAGACAGCATATTTCACCCGGCCGCCTCTTGCAGCCAGAATTGGCCACATCGTTCCATCGGCAAAGTCGAAGGCGTATAAACAAGTGGACGGGCAGGACCGGTAAGTAAAGACATGACCAATACTGCCAGAAACACGGCGGGCAACCCCTGCTTCCCAGGGAAGTTTGTAGCCGGTATAAACTTTATGGTCCTTGGGGGTTTGTTGCACCGCGGGTAAATAATTTTCTCGGGTAATTTCATCAATCATACTGTCCGGTATGCTCTGCAGCTCAGTCACCCATTCCACATCGGATTGCAAGGTGATCTGCCAGGGTGCTGTAGGGCTTTCGCGTTTGGCGATCGCCAATCCGGGCTCTCCAGGTAATACTTCTCCTGTTTCGCGGTCAACCAGTGCTAGCCAGATCAATGCCAAAGTTCGATCAGGATTGTATTGAATATGGTCAATTTCCACGTCATTGATCAGATAAGCCAGCACATCTTCTTCATTTTGCTGAACTTTTTCCGAGAGGGTTTTTTGAAAAGCAGTGAGTTCCGCTTCGCCGGGTACCGAAGTAAGCTGAAAATCAACGATTGAAGATTCTGTAGGGTTTATATTTTCCGTTTGTCTGGGAGTACAAGCAGAAGTAAGTACCAAGAGAATGGTGATGACCAGCCAGATGCCTGAGCCGGAAAAAGGTTTTCGATGCATGGGTGAGTCTCTCCCTGAAATAGGATAGATAAATCAGCTGGATTGTTGCATGATGTATGCCAGCCGAAAATCCTTGTATCCGGATAGTTGGGGAGAGAGAGCTGTATGATACAATTAGGATAATATTGGTGTGAATATTAGTGAGGTTGTATGGCACAAAAACCTGAGAAGATTAAACCGCTACCTGGGCAGGAATCAGTTTGGGATTATCCTCGTCCACCGCGCTTGGCGCGATCTGAAAAACACGTTCAAGTGGTGTTTAATGGTGTGATGATTGCAGATAGTGTTCAGGCGTACCGAGTCCTTGAAACCAGTCATCCACCCGTATACTACATTCCGGAGCAAGATATTCAAATGAAATATCTAAGCACTACCGGTCGCAACACTTTTTGTGAATTTAAAGGAGCTGCTATCTATTATTCTGTCCAGGTTGGTAATAAATCTGCTGCGAATGCAGCCTGGAGCTATCCAAATCCTTCAGCGGGGTATGCGGAGATTCGCGATCATCTGGCATTCTATCCGGCATTGATGGATCAATGCTTTGTGGATGGAGAAATGGTTACTCCACAGCCGGGTGGGTTCTATGGTGGTTGGATTACCAGAGACGTTGTAGGACCTTTCAAGGGCGAACCAGGAAGCTGGGGTTGGTAGAGTGAGATTGGTGATATTGTTAGAAATACATTGGGAAGAATAGGTTTGATTATTTTTTCAAGCCCATTCAAACTCAAAGTATAATAATTGGTTGAAGATGACCAATCCACTATCAAGAGTAACTTATATGCATAATCACAATCACCATCATAATCACGACCATCAACACGGTCACGCTCATGAGGCTACCGGAAATATAAAAGTAGCCTTTTTCTTGAATCTTACCTTTACAATCCTTGAAATCATCGGCGGATTATGGACGAACAGCCTCGCGATTCTTTCAGACGCACTGCATGATCTGGGGGATAGTTTTTCGTTGGGCATGTCCTGGTATTTACAGGGTCTTTCAAATAAATCTCGAGATAATCATTATTCATACGGTTACCGCAGATTCTCCCTCTTGGGAGCGATGGTAAACACCCTGGTTTTGTTGGGTGGTTCTTTTGTCATTCTCGGGCAGGCTATTCCCCGGATCTTAAATCCGGAGGAATCCAATGCGCAGGGAATGGTGCTGTTTGCGATTGTCGGGGTTTTGGTCAATGGAGCGGCTGTGCTTAAACTACGCGGCGGTCAATCCTTGAATGAAAGGGTGGTTGCCTTACACCTCCTTGAAGATGTTCTTGGGTGGGTGGCTGTCTTGATCGTCAGTATTGTTCTGATTTTTACAGATTGGCATTTCCTTGATCCGCTCTTATCCGTGGTCATCACACTTTATGTGTTGTTTAATGTGTTTAAAAATCTAAAGAAGACCCTGTCACTATTTCTTCAAGGTGTACCCGAGGACATAAACCTGGAATTAGTAGAAGAAGAAATATCCAAATTGGAAAATGTGATTTCTTCCCACCACACGCATGTGTGGTCATTGGACGGTGAACAGCATGTATTGACCACGCATGTGGTTATTCCAGATACAGTCAGTCGAGAAGATGTGTTACGCTTAAAAGAGGATATTCGGCAGATCACAGAAAAATTGAATTTCGCTCACACAACTGTGGAGGTTGAGTTTTCTGATGAGAAATGCCGCATGAAAGAAGATTGTTGATTTCCTGTTCAATTGGTAATAAAAAAAACGCGTCAATTATAAAGGGGGGGCCATCATGGCCCCCCCTCGTCATGTTTACTGGATATAATCAATTTTGTAGCAAATTCAGTTTAATCATCTCAAGACTCCTTCGCCTTGATGAATTCACACTTCGAATGGAGTGGTTACCCCAATGAACGAACTTTCCCTCCCTATATACGCGGCTTTATTGGTTGGGTTTCTTGTAACGATTGGATTGGCATTTTACACGATTCTTCAAAGATCAGCCCGCGGCGCATTGAGCCTTTGGATTATGCTAATTTCATTGGCGATATGGAATTTATGTTATCTATTTGAGCTGGCAGCTTTTTCCATTGAAGAAAAATTATTCTGGTATGGAGTTAAATCGATTCTAACTGCGATCCTTCCCCCGGCATTACTCCTATTTAGCTTGGATTTCACTCACAAGCCACACTGGAAGAAATGGTGGCTGGGTTTGCTATTGTTGTTTGAACCCGTATTTGCGCTAATTTTATATTGGACGAATGACTTACACCGATTATTTTTCAATTCAAGCGTAGTGAAGGAGATTTTTCCAAATATTCGTAGTCTCATTTTTGAATTTTCCAGTGGGTATTATTTCCATCTTATTTATTCATATCTATTAATCGTGATCGCGATCGTGGTCATCCTTATTCAATACATACGAGCACCAAGATTGGTTCGCCGCCAGTCAGGAATTGTTTTAATTGGAATGCTTATCCCCATCATTCTTGGTCTGCTTACGATGGGATATCCAAATATTTTTCGGCAATTGGAAATAATTCCATTTTCGTTATCACTTTGTATGCCTTTGATCGCAATCGGGGTTTTTAGATACCGCATTTCCGATTCGATGCCAATTGCGCGCGATCAGATCCTGGATACCATTAAAGATGCAGTGGTGCTTTTGGACATAGATTTAAGAATTCTGGATGTTAATCAGGCAGCTAAAAAAATATTGGGGAGTCGGGGAAAAATACCAGTAGGCAAATCCCTGCCTTCCATTTCACCTGTTCTGGGTCGATTAGTAGTGGATAAGGAAAAAAAGCATTCATTCCGGACCGAGGTCGTCCTTGAAAATGGGGATGGAAATCGGATTTATGAGGTACGATGTTCTCCAATAAACACCGAAAGTGGACAGGTTACCGGACAGTTGCTACTACTGGATGATATTACAGATAGAAATGAAGCTCAAAAACGTCTGCGAGAGAGTGAAAATCGTTTTAGAAATGTGGTGGAATTGTTACCGGATGGGTTGACCATTCATTGTGATGGAAAAATTGTCTACGCAAATGAAGCTTTTTCCAGAATGGTGGGTACTGCAAATCCAGAACAGTTAATCGGACGAGATGTACTGGAATTTGTGCATCCTGAAATGCGCGAGATTGTACATGAACGAATAAAAAACACGTATTCAGGAAAAATTGAAGCACCAATGGTCGAAGAACTCTTACGGATTGATGGCAGGATTGTTTTTACTGAAGTGGTCAGTGTGCCATCCAATTATCGGGGGAAAACCTTTGCGCACGTCATTCATCGTGACCTGACTGAGCGCATGCGGGCTGAACAAGACCAGCTGTTACAAATTTCAGCGTTGAATGCGGCTGCGAATGCGATTGTGATTACAGATCGGACAGGAAAGGTCATCTGGATAAACCCCGCGTTCACCGATTTAACGGGTTTCAGCAATCAAGAAATTATCGGGACAAACCTGCGTATTCTTAAATCCGGGCAGCATGATATTGGATTTTATCAAAATTTATGGGAGACAATCCTTTCAGGAAAAGTGTGGCGTGACCAAATCATCAATCGACGAAAAAATGGGGATTTATATGTCGAAGATATGACCATCACGCCAGTCATTAATTCCAATGGAAACATTACCCATTTTGTGGCGATTAAAATGGATGTCACCGATCGCAATCAGGCTGAAGAGGCTCTTCGAGCTTCAGAGATGCTTTACCGCACAACCATAGATGCGATCGATGACATGATTTATGTGATCGATGCGGACTATCGTTTTTCATTATATAACTCTACTTTCTCAGAATGGCTTAAAGAAAATGATATCGTTCAAGGCAGTGTGCTTGGAAAACAATTACCCGAAGTTTTCCCCTTTTTCACTGATGATCATTTTAAAGAGTACCGGCAGGTATATGAATCAGGTAACACCCTGGTGACCCAGGAAATCACTGAGGTTGCTAACACCCAAATTGTGACAGAAACTCGCAAATCTTTAGTCCAAGAGGCTGGCAAGCCCCCCAGATTTGTCACGGTAGTGAGAGATATCACTGAAGCCAATCGCCGGCAAAGAGAACGCGAAGCGGTCATAAAAGTTGCCGCCGCAATGCGCGAATTGAATCAACGTTCAGAATTGCTCAAAGTATTATTGGAACAATTGGTAGAGTTGCTTGCCACAGACGCTTCAACCATTCTACTTTGGAACCCAGCCACTGATCGTCTGGAAATTGAATTAGGATCTGGAAGTTGGGAGAACCTGACTGATATTCAATCGCATATATCGTTCGATTTAAGCCGGGAGGTTCTCCAAAAAGGCGAGTTGTATATAAACAATGATGCTTTTGCGTACCCTGAAGATATTCGCATAGATTTACCGAATGGCGTGAAAGCCGTAGCTGGTGCGCCTTTAATAACGTCAAGACAGACGATAGGGGTTTTATGGCTGGGTAGAAACCGCGAATGGAATGAAAGCGAATTGCGTATATTAACCGCGATTGCGGACATGGCAGCCAATGCGATTCAACGAACCACCTTGTATCAGCAAACACAACATCGCCTTGAGCAATTACAGGCATTACAAACGGTAGACCAGGCAATCACCAGTTCTTTGGATCTGCGAATTATTCTCGATATCCTCTTAGAAAAAGTGACTGATCAATTACATGTGGATGCCGCGGATATTCTTTTATATGATCCTGAAACACAAATGCTGCGGTTTGCTGCCCGGCGTGGTTTCAAAAATCAATCCACTCAGCGGACCTTTATTAGGTTGGGGGAGGGAATCGCGGGGCAGGTGGTTGTAAAAAACGAGATTATTTCTTGCCCTGATATTCGAAATATGGGGACTCAAGAAATTTCTTTTCGGCTGATGGCTTCTGAAGGATTTGTTGCTTATTACGGCGTGCCATTAACTGCCAGAGGCCAGGTCCAGGGGGTTTTGCAAATTTTCCATCGTTCACCATTTGAAGCTGAACCAGAGTGGCTGGATTTCTTGCAGGCATTATCTGGTCAGGCTGCGGTTGCAATTGATAACGCAATGCTTTTTGATGGGATGAGCAAAGCCAACATCGATTTGCGTAAAGCGTATGAAGAAACCATTGAAGGGTGGGCATTGGCACTCGAGTATAGGGATCAAGAGACAGAAGGACATAGCCGCAGAGTGGTTGGATTGACTGTTCAATTGGCTGAGCGGTTAGGTATAGTTGGAGAAAGCCTTCTAGATATTCGCCGCGGCGCAATTCTTCACGATGTGGGTAAAATGGGTATTCCAGATAATATCTTGCAAAAGCCAGGTCCTTTAACTGATAATGAAAGAGAATTGATGCGACAGCATCCACTGTATGCATATAAAATGCTTTCGTCGATTGATTTTCTGGTATCTTCTCTCGATATTCCGTATTGCCATCATGAGAATTGGGATGGGAGTGGTTACCCGATGGGATTAAAAGGAGAGGAAATCCCCTTGGCAGCCAGGATTTTCGCGATCGTTGATGTTTGGGACGCGTTGAATTTTGACCGCCCGTATCGCAAAGCTTGGGAAAAAGAGAAAGTGGTTGAGTATATTCGCAGCCAGTCTGGCAATCAATTTGACCCCCATGTTGTAAATGAATTCTTCAATATGCTGGATGAGATTGGTTGGGAAAAGTCGGCAAGCAAGAATCAATAACCCCGTATCCTTTTACCATAAAAATCGTCTTAAGAGTAACAGATGAAGCACTCAGACAATGCAATTTTGCAACGTGCTCGCCAATTTGATTCACAAACTCTGGCGTGGATCTATGATGAATATAGTTCGGCAATATTCGCTTATGCTTACCGGTTGACTGGCAGCGCATACCTTGCAGAAGAATGTGTTTCAGAAACTTTTAGCCGGTTGCTGCAAGCGTTACAAATGGGTGGCGGCCCGGAAAGTAATTTAAAGGCGTACCTTTACCGCACAGCCCATAACTGGATTACCGATCAATTCCGGCGCCAGACTCCGCTTGTAGATGGGTTGGATGATGAAATAGAGATAGTCGCAGATAACAAGATTTCAACGCAGGCATTTTTAGAACAGAAGGATGAAAAGAAGGAAATTCGCAATGCTTTGCGAGTGCTAACACCAGATCAAAGACTTGTAATTACATTGCGTTTTCTGGAAGATCAGACAATTAACCAGGTTGCTGCTGCTTTGGGAAAACCCAATGGTGCTGTCAAATCACTTCAACACCGTGCTTTGCAAACACTTAAGAGAGTATTGAATAAATCAATAAAAGGTTCTCAAGATGAATAAACCGATTGATGACCAAAAATTGGAAATTGAAATCCAGAACCAATTCAAGGTTTTGCGTGATATACCGGTTCGGGATGCAGATGCGGTAATTGCTGGAAGAGAGAAATTCCTTTCTCAAGCAGCAGAAATCCGGGCAAATTTACCCGTATCCAAATCAGAGGGTTCACGTCATAGTAATCAGAGTAGAAATCTCAGCACCCTGTTTGGATTACGAAAGGAGCCCTTACCTATGTTGGCACAAATTGGATTAGCCATACTTTTGGCATTTACCTTATTGGCAGGTGGCGGTGGAGCTACAGTCTATGCCTCACAATCCAGTCAACCGGATGATTTGCTATACCCGGTAAAAACCTGGAGTGAAGATATCCGATATCAGTTGACCAATTCAGAAATGGAACAATTGCAGCTTTCTCTTGAATTTACCGAGCGCCGTTTGGAAGAGTTGCAATGGATGCAGCAAAATCAAACTCCTGCCGAAGATGCTCTGATTGAGCGGCTTCAGTTGCATATCCAAAACTCTCTGCAACTGATGACACAGTTGCAGTTGTCTGAGCAAGATCAACTGCAGATTCGAGATCGATTGCGCACGCAAGATCAACTTATGGAACAGCTTCAATTAATGCAAGGAATTCCAGAAGATGGATTGCTATTGCAGGCACGTGAAATGATTAAGTTACAACTTCGCCTGGCTGGAGTTGAAATTGAGGATCCTGTCCAAACCCAGCAACAAACCCAACAACAGCAGCAAACGGGTCAATCTGAAGATTCTCCGCAGAATCAACAAGAAGGTCAGGGGCCTCTGAACGGAACTGGAACCGGCAATGGCCCTGAATACCAAAATGGACCAGATGAGCCTGCAGGCGTATGTCAGGAAAACCAAACAGACTGTGAGCCTGTCCAAAACCAAGAGCAGAATCAAGAACAGAATCAAGAACAGAGTCAAGAACAGAGTCAAGAACAAAATCAAGAGCAGGATCAGACTCAACAACAGAACCAGCAACAAGAACCGGGAGGGGAGCCAGCTCAAAGCAGCCCTGAGCCAGAACCGAAAGGTGGGAAGTAAGCAGGAGTAAATCTCTCATAGTCGGAAAGCGGACTATTAATGTTGAAAAACAGACACTCACTCTTGAGTGTCTGTTTTTTGACAGGGAATCCGCCTGAAAACCACCTGCTTCAGCGGGTGGATGAAAGGCGGGAGTGTGATAGACGCACAATTGGATTAATAATCGAAAATATGTGCTAAAATAACCTTAGATATGCTCATCCGCAAAGCCTTTCGCTATCGTCTATACCCAAACGCCGCCCAGAAACAACCGCTGGAAGTCAATTTCGGGCAGGCGCGATTCGTGTATAACCACTTTTTGTCAGAACGCATTGCGTTCTATGAAGCGCACAAGACTGAGTCAAAGAAAGGTTTGACCTACTGCGACAACGCCAAGCGGCTGAGAGAAATGAAACGTGAGGCGCAGTTCGCTTGGTTGAATGAGGCACACTCGCAGGTCCTGCAGCAAGCGTTGAAAGACCTCGACCGGGCCTACCAGAATTTCTATACCAAACGGACCAAATACCCCCGATTTCACAAAAAACACGGCAGACAATCCGCGCGCTACCCCCAGGGTGTGCGGGTGGGCGAAACCTGGCTTGCCATCCATAAGATAGGCAAGGTGAAGGCGGTCATCCACCGCCCGTGCGCAGGCAAAATCAAAAACGTGACCGTGACGAAAACCAAGAGCGGTCGCTACTATGCCAGCGTGCAGGTGGAAGTGGAAGTGCCTGAACCCGAGCCGCCCAACCAAGAGGCGGTTGGGGTGGACATGGGATTGAAAGCCTTTGTGGTCACCTCGGATGCGGTTGTCATCCCCGCGCCCAAATACCTACTCAAATCCCAAAAACGGCTTGCTCGCCTGCAACGGCGGCTGTCCCGTCGAAAAAAGGGGTCGCGGGGAATCGAGAAGGTGCGGAAAGCGCTCGCCCGCCAACACGAGAAGGTTGCCAACCAACGACTGGATTTCCTGCATAAGACCAGCCGGTGGTTGGTGGAGACCTATGGATTGATTGGCATCGAGGATTTGAACGTGGGCGGAATGGTCAAGAATCATAAGCTGGCACGGGACATTTCGGACGCAGGCTGGGGAGAATTCAGGCGGCAGTTGACCTACAAGGGACAGTGGTACGGCTCACGGGTGGTTATTATCGACCGGTTTTTTCCCTCCAGCCGCCGTTGTTCGGCCTGCGGCTATGTTCTGCCAGAATTAGCGCTGTCAATGCGGGAGTGGGACTGCCCCGCCTGCGGCGCTCACCACGAACGTGACCTGAACGCGGCGGTGAATATCAAAATCGAAACACAAACTAGGGTCGGGACGACCCGAAGTTACGCCGGGGGAGAGGGTGTAAGACCATCGTTGGCTGTGGCTGTCCTCTACGAACCCGGAAGCCACCCGCTTTAGCGGGGAGTAGTTCACTCAATCGGTTCGATATTTCTTCCCGGAAGAAAACAAAAACAAAGAAGAATTTGGATATAACCGAGTCCAATGATGATAAATTTACCTTACCCGATGAAATTCAAATCATGACCAAGGTGGAAGACCTGGATGGGAAAAGAAAGATCAATCAAAACTTCATTTGGTTAGTTTGGTTAGAGATAAAACTTTTCCTTAAAGGATCAAAGTGGTACTGGTTGGCTGGAATGGTTGCCTTTTGGATTTTTT
>Ga0209269_1000758_pt1 | contig 23885 bp, 22 predicted proteins | sample MTBAKMMethaMetaG_FD_187455 | JGI IMG/M metagenome (GOLD analysis project Ga0209269, IMG submission 187455) | Enrichment culture microbial communities from Arthur Kill intertidal strait, New Jersey, USA, that are MTBE-degrading - MTBE-AKM (Arthur... | ecosystem: Environmental > Aquatic > Marine >... | reverse complement strand
CCGGCCTTACACGGGTCTGTGGGTTAGCTTGGTAAACTTGTAGGTTCGGGACCTATAGCCTCCGGTTCAAATCCGGACAGACCCATTTCATTAATATTAATATTAGTTATTCCACCACCCATATCCAATTGTTACAGGTGAATGGTTTATGGATATCTGTTTACTCTCCCACGATTTTCTTCCAAATCCGGGTGGCATCGCCAATCATGTAAATGAGTTATCTAAATCTCTGATTAGGAAAAACAATAATGTCCATATCGTCTGTTCAACAAAACATATTTTCTCCACCCGTGAGAAGAATACTTATAGATTTTTTTATCCGAGAATTCCCGCTTTGGGAACGATTGTAGCATTTCCTACAGAGTTCGCTTTATTGAACCGAATTATTAAATCTGATTCTTTTGATATTATACATTCACACAATTTACTACCAGATTCTGCTACCATGTTATCATTGAGTAACATTCCAAAGGTCATCACCGAACACTCCTCTGGATTCTTACAAACAGTTGATAATAAATATTATGCAAAAATATATAAAAAAATATTCAGCCAGGCAAATCAAATCATTGGTCCCAGTCAAGAAATTGTAAATAAAATAATCAATCTTGGTTTTGATGGTGATCGCGTTCACTATATTCCAAATGGCGTTGATACTGAAGTATTTCATCGGACCGAGAAAAACACCTCAATACAAAAATCCTTGAAAATAAAGGACGAGGATTTCGTAATAATTTGTGCGCGTAGATTGGTCAATAAGAATGGTGTAAAATTTTTATTAGAAGCGATGCCTAAAGTTATTTCAAAACATAATAATGTAAAATTAGTAATCATTGGTGATGGTCCCGAATATAATTATTTACAAAATATAACTTTAATAAATAATACCTCTGGCCATATAATTTTTACAGGAAATATTAAAAATATTGATATGCCAAAATATTACTCCATCGGAAATATTGCCGTATTGCCATCACTATACGAAGCTACTAGCATCGCAGGATTGGAGGCGATGGCGTGTGAATTGCCTTTAATTGGAACCGATGTGGGGGGAATTCCACAAATCATAGAAAATGGAAAAACGGGGTTGATTGTGAAATCTCAATCTAGTGATGAGATTAGTAGTGCAATAATAGATATAATTGAGAATCCGAATTTGGCTGAATATATGGGTCATGAGTCTTTTCTCAGGATCCATAAAGAATTTTCATGGGATTTCATATCTGCTTGTATTGAAAATGTTTATAAAAAAGCAATAAAAAATAATAATTAATAATTATAAAGTAAAAATCTCATGATGTGGTAAATGAATAAAAAAGAATTAATAATTTAACTTGCGATTATGAAGATACTATTAACGGCAGACCCTAAAGATTACATGGGCGCTTCAAATCAAACATTAATTGACATTTCAAGAATAGGGAGTCAGTTTAACTTTGATATTTATTCCCTTGGGAATCTAAAAAGACCATTGGAATATATTAAAGTATTTAAAACAATTTTAAAAATAAATTCAGTATTGGTAGCGTACCCATATTTTTGCAGACCTATTGATAACCCATTGAGATATTTTGAACTTGCTTTAATAAAAATTGCATCGAAACACAGTACTATGATTGTGTATGTCGTTGATTTACCATTAGAACAAAAAATTGCAAATGGATTGAGTGTATCGAAAATTGATAAAAATCGTCGGTTTGAAAAATATTTTTTTAATTCTTTTAATAAAATATTGGTGTTCAATGACGAGATGAGATATTTAATTGAAAAAAATTATGGTATTGATAAAAACAAATTCGAAAATTTTGAAATATTGGATTATACAGTAAATCAACCTAAGTTTAAAGAAAAAAAATTAGAATCCCCATACCATATTGGATATGCTGGTTCTTTCAATAAAAATCAAATCAACGAATTTATTAACAATATTTCGATTAATGGAAAAGTTAAATTGGATGTTTTTGGAAGAAATGGTGTTTGGATTAATCAGATGAATAATAAAAATATAAAATATCATGGATATTGTGAAAATCCTTTAGAGGTCGTCAATAAATTAGCAGATCTTTGTCACTTTGGACTCATATATTTTGGTGATAACAATGAAGGTATGAAAAAATATTATGAGATTACTTCAACCTCAAAATTGTCTGCATATTTGGTGAGTGGAGTCCCGATAATGGTCTCTAATCAATATCGATACATATCTAAATTAGTTGATAAATATAATATTGGTATAAAATTTCAATGTATGGAAGAGATCCCCCAGATTATTGAAAACATAACATCTGAAAATTACAATACTATGAAAAAAAAAGCATATTTACTTGGAAATAAAATTTCGGATGGATATTTTTTAAAAAGATGTTTATCTCTTTAAAAATAATAATCTAAATGGGTACAATATTATTTTTTGCGTAGAATTCTAATAATTTAATTTATTTCTTCATAATAAATATTTTCAAACATTGTTGTTATATTTTCCTGATTCAATGATGCAGCTTCTTCTTTTAATTTCATCCTCAATGAATTTTGTTCATTTACTGTCATCTCTAACAAACTACTAATCGATGAAAATAAAGATAAATAATTAGGTTCAGATATTATGACAGAGGGTAACCATTCAGAAACACCACAATATTTTGTCACGACTACTAGATTACCGCATAGTGCAGCTTCCATTGCAACATTCCCAAATGATTCGTACTGATCTTTAGATGGGAGAACGAATACATCGGCATCGACATAAGCTTCTAATTTATCTTGACCGTAAAGAGGCCCTGGAAAGATAATAGAATTAGTTAAATTATATTGATTTGATAAATTCTTTAATTCTTTAAGATACCCTTCATCGGGGCCTGCAATGACAAGAGTTAAATTATCAAATTTATTTATTAATTCAATAAAAGCTTTGATCAAAATTTCAGCCCCCTTTCGTTTATGAATCCTACCCATAAATAAGATCATCCTATTATTATATGGAATAGAATATTTTTTTCTAAATATACCAAAATTTGGGAGTTCGTCATAATCTTCAGAATTAAATCCGTTGGGAATATGAATTATTTTATTATGTTTTAAATTTTCAATAATAGAAGAAAATGCTTGTGACTCTATGATTGAGGACGCAATAATTATATTCGAATAATTTATAATTTCATATCCAACAATTTTGTCAAATAGTTCTTTAATGAAAGGTTTGTCACCCCTTGGTAAAGATCCTCGTGGTTGTAATACTATTGGTATGTTGTATTTTTTTGCATATCTATACACCATTATAGCAAAAACTGTCCGATGCTCATGAATATGGATAATGTCAAATTTTTGAATCTCAGTTTTTAAAATGTGTGGTAAATAATATGGAAATGGGCGAATGAAATTGGATATGAATTTAAAATATTTTTTACAATTTTCGAAATAATAAACTTTTACACCGTTAATATTTTGAGGTTTGTTTGTAATTAATTTTCTATCAATATTAAAATAGTTACTTGTATAAACAGTGACATCGTGTCCTTTATTAGCTAAACTTTCAGATAATTGATAAACAGATCTGGCTACACCTCCAGATTCCCATAGAGGATAATAATATTCACAGACTTGTAATATTTTAATTAGAACCATCGCCCCTGGAATCAACAATTTCCACAGATCATTGCACAAATAACCAAGTGTTAATTAATAATTATCTATATAATATATATAATAACCATTCATTGAATAGATTAATTGATGATTGATATAATTAATTTTCATTAATGATAATTGATTATCCGTAAGCTGTGCTGCATAAGGCGCCTCCATCCCTACTGGACCATGAATGTATTGGCCATTTTCAAATAGCGATTTTCTTATTAATATTAAAGACTCATTATTATTAAATATATTTTTTTCATCCATCATAATTCGAGGTCCGTTGAAGTCGTAATAATTTTTCATACGACTCAGTGGCATTTCCATTATCGCACTCATATTAGATGGAGTCGTCTTTGCCATAAAAAGCGTCATCCACATCTCATTTTCGGATCGTATGTTATACATCTCATCGTTTAATTCGGCAGGATACACATCATCAGTGAATCCGATATACCTGGTAATATTCTGAGATATGGGATAAACAAATATTGGGACGATTAATAGAGAAGCAATAGCTATAGTAATTACAAGGTCTGAGGACTGTCTATTAAATAATTTATTGATTCGGTGTTTAAATATAACTCCAATTTTAATTATTTGAATCGTCAATAAAGAAATATTAATGCAATTAAATAATATTGTATACCTCAATACTCTTGATATATAAAATGAATTTGATAAATCAGGAATTAAATACCATAATCCCACCAGAACTGTTGAGAATAACGCAACGATTAAAAAAGAGGCTTGAACGGGAACTAAATTCTTTTTCAGTAGTAGATATATTACTAGTAAAGAACCGATAATGATTAAAATCGCTTGCAATCTAAATAACATCATAGTAGGATCCATGCCACTAATAATTCTGGTTACTTCATTATGTGTAGGATCTTGAACACTGACATTAAAAAAGATAAAATTAAAAATATTTTGCAAATAATTCGTAGCAACATTGGCTACTATTGATTGAATGATGGAGTAAGACCACCAAGTCAATAATATTACTATAGGAAATAATAAATAAAATATTTTTGGATGGCATCGCTGTTTTCTTAAGAACGCAATCGATGCCCCTATGAATATAATAATAATTAAAACTCCGAAATATGAAGACGTATAATGTGATAATATAAATCCTAATGTAAATATTATAAAAACTATTATATAACTCTGTTTTTGCCAAATTTTTAAATTTAATACTATTATATATATTGTAAATAATAACAACAATAATGCGAGATTTTCTCTTGTCATTGATAGCCCTAAAATAACATTCGTTGGATGGAATGCAACAAATAGAGATGACAAAATCGCAATTTTATCAGAAAACAGTTTATCGACAATAATGAAAATAATAACGGGTATAGTCGCATTGGTTATCAAATGAAATAAATTCCAAGAACATGTAATAATTGGTAAATTTGTGATTGAACTTATACTATAGACGGATATATATGATAATGGGAAGTCCGCTAAAACTGATCTCGTTATAAATCCATCATCGATAATATTTTTAATAACAGCATATTCGGCAAAGGCATCCATCCCTAAAAATAGACCGTATTTGATATGGATTCCAATAACAGTTACAATTGATGTTAAAAATAACATTAATATATAATATATTTTATATTTATTATTATAAGAAAAATCATAAATTAAAAATAATAAAAGAGAAATAGCTATTATAATATTACTAAACATATAAATATAATAAGAATATGAATCGGTGTAATTTTTTGCAGAAAAGCAAATTCCAATTGTTCCAACGAGAAATGTAATACCTATTAATTTACAAATGATTTTATTACGATTACTAGATTCTGAAAACTGTTGAGCAATCACATACATACCTCATTGAGTGCTATTTCAAATTGCTCAACCATCAGTGACCATTCATTAGAACGAACAAAGTCTTGGGCTTTTATGCCTTCAAATATTACCCTTCCTGAAGAAATTAGATCAAGAGCTTGAATCACCACTTCTTTCGGTTCTTTAAGGTATATTACTCCGTTACCTTCTTTAAACTCTTTTTTAATTCCAGATAAATCTGAGACAAAAACGACTTTACCAGCGGCCAGGTATTCATACAGTTTGATAGGAACTATATTTTCCATTATTCTACTACGTTTTGATGGTAACAAACAGATATCTGCTGCAGCTAAATAGTCCGGTACCTCGTTGTAAGGCTTCCAGTCCTCTATGATTAGACAGTTATCTAGATTATACTGATCCCTGATCTCGCGAAGGCGATTCCATAGCTCACCCTTACCGAGAATTAATAATTTCAAATTTTTATTTTTTAACCTAGCCATTTCTATTGCAACCTCATCCAATCCCGAGAAATCATACAGCCACCCCATGAAGAATAAAACCGTATCATCATCCTTGAACCCGTACTTCTCTCGGATCGCTGAACCATCCGCCTTCGAGAAGCGATCGAAGTCCACTCCAGCACGAATTACGAACAAATTTTCCGGATCCGCGCCCATGTCGATGCAGTAATCCTTCAGCCCTTCATTGATGGTTATTACAGCTTTGGCCCTTTTATTGTTCCCCGATTCGATGTTCTTCGCAATAGGTTGGAACAATTCCTCTGGAACAAGACGATGAAGCTCATCGATGATGTAATAGACAAAAGGGATGCCACGCTTGTTACCCTGATGTATGGCCATTCGCGCGTTCAGCAGACCGAAACCAACGATCACGTCGGGACAGAAATTGATTATTTCGCGTTCTATGGCCAACCTATGCGTGACCATCAGTGAAAGATAGCATAAGATCGGAAGACGAATTATCTGCGGTCGGATCACGGTGACCCCTGGAGGCACTACTTTGTAAACGTCTTTCCGGACATGTTTCGGAGAGACGAAACCCTTGTGCATCTCTTTCTTCCATCCGATGGGGAAATCGATTACATGGACCTCGTGCCCCCTCTGCACCATCCTCTCCATCAGATGATGGCTCTGATGCGGGCCTCGCTCCAGCCAATCCGACTCCTGGACCACCAGTATTTTCATTATATGACCTTAGACCTTAGAACTCGGCGCTCTTCCTGATCTGTTCCCAGTTCCCCTTGAACCACAGATGAAGGTTGCCCAGCCCCTGGTCGAACTCCACCTTGGGATGATAATCCAATATCCTCTCAGCCTTGTCGATGGAAGACAGCAGCCTGGTCTTCACGTCCCAATTACGGCGCTCGGTGAACTTGATCCCCTTATCATTTCCGGTCAACCGATTCACCGTCACGGCCATGTCCACCACCCTGTTCTCCTTTCCAGAGCCGAGGTTGATGGCCTCGCCGATCGCTTTGTCCACAACACCCATGGACAATAATCCATCAACAATATCCATAACGTAGGTCCAGTCGCGGGTCTCCGTCCCATCGCCCGTGATCGGAAGCGCCTGCCCGTTCATGGCCCAGTAGAAGAAGTTCGGTATGACGTTCCGATATCTCCCAGGAACCTCTCCTGGACCAAACACATTGAAGAAACGCGCGTTCACTATCGGAAGATCGTACAGGTTGTGGAAGTAATTGGTGTACAGCTCCCCGAGCAACTTCGTAACTTGATATGGAGTATGCAGATGAATAGAAATGTCGTGCTCTTCGAAGGGCATCTTTGATTCCAGACCGTAAACGCCGCATCCGGATGAAGAATAAACGAAACGATCGACCCCGACCATGTGGGCGTGCTGCAGTACTTTGAGTATACCAAGCCCGTTGACCATCAGGTCCTTCTCCGGGTTATCCACGGAGTTCTGGTTCGCGAAGTGCGCCGCCAGATGGAAAACGTACTGCGGCCGCTCCTTGAACACCCGGCGCAGCATCTCGTCGTCTAGGATGCTTCCATTGACGAATTGAACGTTATTCCCCTTTGGAATGTTCCATTCGTAAGCGGACGACAGATCGTCCAGGATTATGACCTTCTTGGCTTCCAGACGGGATAGCTTCTGGCAAAGGTTGCTTCCGACGCACCCCGCTCCACCCGTCACAAGGACCGTCTTCCCTTTGTACGCTGATTCGACGTCCACTCACTCACCGATCCGATAATACCACTTCATCCAGTCCACCGTTCTCCTGATCCCTTCTCTGGGGTCGACCTGAGGGTCGTGTTTCAGATCGCGTATGGCCCGGGAGGAATCGATCTTCTTCTCCCCGGTGGTGAACGGTTCAGCTTCCTTGTAGGTCACCAGGGAATCGTCCACTCCCACGGCCTTCAAGATTATATCGGAATAATCAGCGATGTCCATCTCCCACTCCTGCCTTCCGCCCAGATTGTAAACCTCCCCGGGAACGAAGTTGTCGCAGATGTTGGCGACCGTTCTAGCAGTATCGGAAACGAAATCGATGATGCGCTTGTGTCCTCGGAAAACCGTGTACGGCTTTCCGTGCAACGCGTGGTAGATGAACTTCGGTATGAATCCCCGATACGGTGTATAATGCTCCCCGGGGCCGTAGCAGTTGACCGGACGCACTCGTACCGTCTCCGTACCGAACATCTTGGCCGAGTTCAGGCACATCAGCTCGCCAGCCCACTTGGTGATGGCGTAATCGTTCATCTGATAGGTGTCGGAGATAGGATTGTTCACCATCACGTCCTCTGTCATCGTTTTAGCGTAATCGCCGTAGACCTCGGCACTGGAGAAGAATATCGTACGGAACTTCTTCTTTTCCTGCAGCCTCAGAAGATGCTTTGTGCCAATGACGTTGGTCTGCCAAAGGTTCTCGTAATAATCCTCACCGTTCCATCGGCCGTACTCAGCGGCCAGATGGTACACGTAATCGAACTCGTTCTTCTCGAACAGCCGTTCCAGTTGACGATAGTTCTTCACATCGCAGCGAACGTAACCGTCGCGTTCGTTGTTCAGCAGATCGGCCGCCAATACATCATGACCACGAGACCTTAACTCGTTCACTAAATTGGTGCCGATGAAGCCGGCGCCACCAGTTACCAGAATGCGTTCGTTCTCCATCCTATTCACCGATAACGGTTGGTCGATAATAAGGTTGCTTTTTAATTGTTTGGCCATCATTTTTAAAAAATGAATGGGTAAATCAGAATCGTTGAACGTTGCATCTTCTGAAAATAACTCGGTAAATGACAAATATATTGGCCACTTTCTTTGTCGAAGGTCTATGGGTAATTGGTTCGTATGAGATGCAAGGGCTGCGGGGCGTCAACCCCGGATGATGAGCGTTATTGTGGCACATGTGGTCACGACAATGCGAATTTCAAGGACGTTGAGCAAAGGCATGCGCATAAGGTCGCTGTGGACAGGAACAATAACTGGAAGACATTGGTAGGCGTCGTTATCGTTGTTCTCATAGTGATATTCGCGGTATCGGTGTTACCGATGAATCGAGCTGATATCACCGTGGAGGTGTATTCCACGCACATATTGTCTCCGGTCGATTATGCGTTATACATCAATGGGGATGAGAAGGCGGACGGGGTCTTAGAGCCTGGGCACGGGCAGATGTGGGCCCTCAAGTACCGATTCCCTCTGGTCGAGAATGGAGATATAATAGTGGTATCAGCCATTAGCACCGGTGGCGTCCTAGGTTCTCAGACCGATCACCAGACCATCCATGTTATTGATGGCAACTCGTACAAGGTGACCTTGTACGTCTGATCATGCGACCCATACACAGGACGGTTGATGTCCTTCTCAATGGAGAAGATGATGAAAAAGCGGTTAAGGGTTTGTTCAAGGTGTTTTAATTCTCCGAGAGCGTTAAGAAGTTAGGGCATTTTTCGTTTCAGCCAGTCAGTAAAATGGGCCAATATCCGGTTCAATTCTTATGTAAATGATGAAGTACGGATCACGCTCCGCCCCTTTCGCGCTTGCGTAAAATGACAACGACCAGCACAGCCACCACTACCACGGCGGCAATTCCAACGATAATAAAAACGGTGTTGTCGATCAATGACTTATATGTTGGGTCATCACCCGGTTCGAGGGGAGTAGCATAGATCATCGATGACCTTTCTCCGAACCCCGCCGGGTTGTGCGCAACCACTTCGAACGAATAGTTTTGACCGTTGTTCAAACCGGTAATGTTAATATTCAGCTTTGTTACGTTATTTAAGTAGACCACCCCGTCCACATAAACCACATAATAGTCAATCACCGGATAAACTTCTGAGCTAGGTAGATCCCAGGTCAAGTGAACGAAGCCGTCTCCGGCAACGGCAACGAGGATTTGAGGAGAAACGGGGGTCATGACCAACGGGTATGTGGGGATGCCTTGCCACAGAGGCGTTGCGAAGCCGCTTGCCCCAATTTGATAGTAGATCATCATCTCTTTGTTATGACCATATGTCCAGGCGATATCAGAATTTGGGGAATCCCCCAAAAAAAAGATGGAGGTCAAAGAATTGCATTGGTAGAAAACTCCAGTTTGAATGTCTCTAACGCTACGCCCTATAGTAAAGGATGTTAGAGAGGTGCAGCCAGAGAATGCAAATTCTTCGATCATCGTCACGCTGTCGGGGATCGCCACCGAGGTCAGGGAGGTGCAGCCAGAGAACGTGTATGATTCAATGTATGTCACGCTCTCAGGGATGGTCACCGAGGTTAGGAAGGTGCAACCAGAGAATGTTCGATCAATAATGCTCGTAACGCTGTCTGGGATTTTAAAATCCCCGGACTTTCCTGGAGGAAATTGAATGATAACGTTCTTTTCTTTAGTGTACAATACCCCGTCGACACTGGAATAAAATTGATTTTGCTCATTGACTAAGATAGAAGTCAGGGAGGTGCAACCATAGAACGAACCTGCCATTATGTTCGTCGCGCTATTTGGGATGGTCACCGAGGTCAGGAGGATGCAACCATAGAATGCACGATCCCCAATGCTATTAACGCTGTCGGGAATTTGGAACTCTCCAGACCTTCCTGCGGGATATTGAACTAGAGTGGTCTTCTCCTTATTGTACAATACCCCGTCGATGCTGGAATAATATTGATTTGGTTCTTCGACGAGGAAAGCGGTCAGGGAGACGCAGCTAGGGAATGCACCTTCCTCAATGCTCGTGATGTTATTGTTAATGGTCAAGGAAGTCAAGAAGGAGCAACCTGAGAATGCCATATCCCCAATGCTATTAACGCTGTCGGGAATTTGGAACTCTCCAGACCTTCCTGCAGGATATTGAACTAGAGTGGTCTTCTCCTTATTGTACAATACCCCGTCGACACTGGAATAATATTTATTGAGGTCGTCGACGTAAATCGAACCCAGGGAGATACAAAAAGAGAACGCGTATCGATCAATGACGCTTACACTCTTGGATATGTTGATGGAGATTAGAGACGAGCAATTACCGAATGAAGCGTGTCCTATATCCGTCACATTCTCTGGAATAGTGACTGAGGTAAGGGAGGTGCAATAAGTGAACGCAAAATCCCCGATGGAAATCACACTGTTGGGAATGATTAACGAGGTCAGGGAGGTGCAGTGATAGAATGTTTCATACCCTATGTATTTCACGCCCTCTGGGATGGTCACTGAGGTCAGGGAGGTGCACCAGGAAAACGAGTGTCCACCAATATTTGTAACACTATTTGGGATGTTAATCGAGGTAAGTGAGATGCAACGATAAAAAGCAAATACTCCTATGCCAGCAACACTGTCTGGGATGGTCACCGAGGTTAGGGAGCTGCAATAAGAGAAAGCTGAATTCCCGATGCTCGTCACGCTGTCGGGGATCGTCACCGAGGTCAGGGAGGTGCAGCCGGAGAACGCTCCAATCCCTATATATTCAACACCATCGGGGATTATGAAATCTCCAGCTTTTCTTGCAGGAGATTGAATTAGCGCGGTCTTATCCTTATTGTACAACACCCCGTCGACACTGCAATAAAATTGATTTAGTGTACCGACAAAGATAGAAGTCAGAGAGGGGCAATTGTAGAATGCTGATCTATAGAATGGTGAATCACCGATGCTCTCTACGTTGTTGCCAATGGTCACCGAGATCAGGGAGATGCAGTTTGAAAATGCATCTACTTCGATGACGGTTACACCTTCCGGGATGGTCACCGAGGTCAGGGAGTTGCAATAAGAGAATGCCGAATTCCCGATGCTCGTCACGCTGTCGGGGATCGTCACCGAGGTCAGGGAGTTGCAATAAGAGAACACCCAATCACCTATAGAAGTAACTGGTTTGCCTTCAATCGTATCTGGAATCGTCACATCTCCGCCGATTCCATTGTACCATATTATTTCGACCTCAGCATCACCGTTTATTAACTGATACTCAAAATCGCCATTGGTAAGGGCTGATGTTGGGTTACTAATAATCACTATTCCACTTGTTAATAAAAATAATACGAAAATATATACCCAGACCTTTTTTAATTTAATTACGGAGCCCGCCCCTAGTCTCAACTACCCCGCCCCCTATTAGTTCTCCCTTTTTAAGGAAATATAGTTCATTTGATGGTATATTTCACTTGTTTGTGTTTTACTCGAAGAACAATATCAAACACCCGATCCTTCCCGATTCTAGTTGAGTTATTACTTCTGATGATCCAGAACATTAGAATGATGATTGTTCTAAATCACCCAATATTATAGAATAAGGGTGGATGTTTTGATTAAGGGTTATTTCTTGGATACATTATTTAAATTTTGGATATTTTTCCTTTTGGCCAGTGGGTAGAATATGCACACTCCCTGATGAACCTATCAATAACCTCCATCAATTCCTTACATACCAAGGAGTCTGCCGAAAATAGATCATCGTCCTTCCCTCATCGACCTCTCCACGTTCCTCATCACCAGGCTCAGCGAGTTCAGTACCAGAGCGGCGAAGGAAAGGAACACACCCATGGCCAGGATGAAGATCCCTGCTATCCCCTGCGTCACCAGGGTCCAATTGAAGATCACAGGCTCCTCGAAAAGCGTGGCGGCGCATATGATCAGGCCCAGAACGAAGAACACCAGCCCCGGAACGCCGAACACCAGCAGCGGCCGCCGGTAACCTATGTACGATATCACCCCTCCAAGCACGGAAAGCCCGTGCTCCAACGGCTTCTGCTTGTGCCCGTTCGGCACGTCGTACCTTACCGTCACCGGAACCTCAGTTATCTGCAGCCCGATCTCGCTGAAGTAGGATATCATCTCCGACTCGATGGTGAAATGGTCGGAGTTGAAGTTCGTGTTGTTCAATGCCTTCGGCGACAGAGCACGGTAACCTGATTGCGAGTCCGTAACGTCGACGGTCGTACCAACAGAGGTCGCCCGGTTCAGCACCCTCTGCCCGACCCGACGGTGCTTCGGCGTATCCGTAACCTCCGTCCCTATGTAACGTGAACCGATGACAAGATCGGCCACGCCTTGCAGCACTGGCGCCGCTACGGTCGGGATGAGCTCCGGATCCATCTGCCCGTCGGCGTCGATCGTGACCGTCACCTCAGGATTCAGTTCACGAGCACGAACGAAACCGGTCATCAGTGCGGCGGCCTTGCCCTTGTTGACCGAGTGACTAAGAACCTCGGCCCCGGCCATCTCCGCCAAATAACGAGTCCGATCCTGCGAACCGTCGTCTATCACGATCACGCGAGAAGAGTGTTTCCTGGCCAGCATCACGACCATGGAAATGGTCAGCTCTTCATTGAAAGCGGGAATGAGAACGACGATATCCTCTTTATTGAGTTCCATCCGGAAGGTTCCAGAGATACGGATATAGATAAAGGTAATTGGGAGAATTTCGTAAAAGCGAACTGGTATCTGATGCTCAGTTTTGTCATGACTGTGTTCAAATCGAAAGATCAACATCCAGATTATAATATTATTACTAAATGTATATATTAGTTGAAAGTGGTTCGACCTCGAAATTTCCAGAAAATTCGTACATGAACATCATTATCTAGCGGGCATGATGATTGAACAGCATGCCCCTCTCCTTCAACGAGTACTATCCCGGTGGACCTGATCCCAAGTTCACCGTCTATCACATCTGGAAGTGCTACGATCTCATTTGCAGGGAAGGACCAGTAGGCAGAAGAGCGATCGCCAAAATGATCGGCCTGGGAGAGGGAAGCACCCGGACCTTGCTGGACAAGATGGCCGCCGAGGGAGCGGTGGAGGAGACCAAGACCGGCTGCGTCCTCACCCAGAAGGGACGAAACAAGCTGAGGGGGACGGGCATAAGCATAATCGGCCACGATATCCCTGACCTCCTACCAACGGACTTCAAGTGCGCCGTTCTGGTCAGAGGAAAGGCCGACCGCGTCGACAACGGCACGGAGCAGCGGGACGATGCCGTGCGCGTAGGGGCCGAAGGAGCAATTACCCTCGTAGCCAGGAACGGCAAGGTGACCTTTCCTAGAGATGAGCGCTTCCCGGACCAGAAGGACCTGGAACCTTGGAAGTCCCAATACGGGATAAGAAATGGCGACGTCATCATAATCGCCGGCGCCGCCAGGTACGAGGACGCGGAAAGAGGCGCCATAACATCAGCGCTCAACCTCAGCACCAGGACCAGGAGGTGCTGGAACGAGGGCACTAGCATGATCACAGGTGACACCGAACAGGAAGATGTGAAGTGCATAGCGTTGGCGATACACGAGCTTGTCGGACGTTTACCGGTCACCATGCGGACCAAGAACCACTATGGAGTTAGGTGTGAGGACGGGCGCATCATAGAGACGAACTACACCGGCCCGGTGCTGGAGGAGACCCTGGCCAGGGGCTGCATCGTCCGGGCCCATTCCAAAGCCGGTAAGTATAGGGGCGTGCCCGTCCTGGCCGTACCGCTAGTACGCAACAATGAGGTGATAGCGGTCGTAGGCGTCTTCGACGTCACCAAGGGATCGTACGCGGAATGGATAGGCCGCCTCAGAGGCGACTAGAACATACGCTTCGCCCTATCGTACGTCTCCTCGACCACCTTCAAAGAGCAGCCGATATCCTCCCGAACGAACTCGAATATCGAGGCGAACTCGTCGATGTTCCTCTCGAATCGCTCCCGATCCCCCAGCCCGGTGTCCAGCTTCATTACCTTTTTGTAGCCCACGTTCTGGAATATGTACCTGGCCCCTTCGATATCGTCCGGGTCGGGGAGTATCTGCACCTTGTGGAAGAGCAGTCTCCAATGCTCGGCCCACATCGGCGTCAGGAAGAACGTGCCGGAGGAGCGCTTGAGCATCTGGTAGTATTCCTCCGTTCCGCCTAGCACCGTCCCGATGCAGTCGTCGACGATCTCGCCCTTGCCGTCCCGCAGGATCACCACTGGCACGGAGAACTTCTCCATGGCCGCATCGAACTTACGGAAGGCGTTCCCGCACAGCCCGTAGAAAAGAAGGATCGCGCCGCACCTCCCCTCTAGCTTGCCGATGCAGTCGATGACCTCCTGGTTCAGCTTCTCCGGCTTGCTGTGCAAGGCCATGGGCTTTATCCAGAGTAAAATTGAAAAGCCCTCGGGCGCCGGGAAGGAGGGGATCTCGCCTTCCTCGATGACCTTCACGGGGCATCCGGGGGGATGCAGCTCCAGCTTCTGTAATAGTCCCTGGGCATCGTCGCTCCTTACCACCAGTACCTCACTTATCTCTCTGTCGCGGGAGACCAGGTGCACCAGCTCGTCCTCGAAGAGCTGGCAGCTTATAACTCCTAAGGTACGGGAGGGCATCAGACCTCACCGATGGACATCTGGAAAAGCTCCAGCCTCAATATCTTCTTCTTGCAGGCTCGCTCGCACCTCCGGCAGGCGGTGCCCATGCACTTGTCCGACCGGATGATGATCCGGCACCCTTTATCCAAGTGCACGACCTTGATCGCATCCTCAGCGCAGGCTTTGACGCAGCGCAGGTCTTCGATGCAATCCGGGATGTCGTTGTAGAGCTTTATGCCGATATCATCCACCACGGTAAGACCATGAACCCCCAGGTCTTGAATGTCGCGCTGGACCAGCTTGATGGCCTCGATGTTCTTGTTCAACGGAGGCCTTGGCTCCAGACCGAAGTGCTTGAGCATCTTGTCCTCCCCCTCGAAGGACATTCCCTGTGTCCATACACCTAGTTCCACCGCAAAAGCGTTCTCGAATACCTTCGAATTAGCGAACATTATGTGCGCGGCGCGGATATCGTTGGCGGTCGACTGCAGTACGTCCAACAGTTCCGGGCGCATGACGATGTCCCGGGACATGGCCAAGGACGTGTTCCCGGCTTGCACCGTCCTCTGTACCGTCCCCGGTACTAGGCCGATCTGCGCGGCCTTCCTGGAGTCCATATAGGTGCCCGACGCCCCGGACATGTACATCGACTTGATTTCCTTCAGGGATATCCCGCACTCCGTCGCCAAAGTTATATGCCCGGCGGTGAAGGCGGCTATGGTCTTTCCCACTTCCACCAGGTCATCCTGGTCGAAGACCACCCCTCCCTGCAGCCGAACGCACTTGTCCGGTGTAAGGACCTTTCCGGGACGAAGCAGCCCGGTGCTGAGACCGGTGGCCACGAGCCCGATGACCCCGGTGCCAGTTATGCCCTTGATTGGTATATTACCGGGGATCACCACCTCCCCGGTCAAGGGGTTCACCACGTCCGACGTTTCGGCGATAATGTGCTGGTTGAGGACCGTCGTCCTCCAGAGGCCGCCACCATGATCGTCCACGTCCGATATCGCCCCAGGAGCGGCCAGCATTCCCATTTTGATGTGCTGTCCCTCTATGGCCGGCCCGGCCGCGGCGCTGCCGGTGAAGATCTCATCACCGACCTTCAGGGCCATCTCGGCGTTAGTGCCGTAGTCGGTTACCATGGCCACGTCCTTAGTGTTCAAAAAGTCAGTTTTATACATCATGGCCAGGGCGTCCGCCCCTATCTCGTGCTTGATGGACGGCGGGACGTAAACGTCCGCCTCAGGGTTCATGGCCAGACCGACCTCGGCCGCCTTCAGTATCTTGGAGTCCCGTCGAATGTTGTCCACGCCCAGCTTCTGCTTGGCCCTCTCCCCGGCATAGGCTAGGTCTCGGATCTCCATGTTCTGGAACAAGGATAGCTGAATGGGGTTTCCGCAAACGGCCGACCTCTCCACCTTGCTGAGGTCTATGTGCAGCCTGGTCAGCAGGGAGTTGAGCGCCCGGACGATGAGCTGGGAGGATAGGTCCCTCCCGACATCGATGGCGAAGTGCAGATGATCCATGACGTTCGCCCCAGGCAATGGATGACCGAGGGTGATGGCCGTGGCGATGACCTTGTTGGTCGACAGGTCAATGCTCTGCGCTCTCAGGCCGCTGGTGCCAATGTCTATCGCCACTCCGTATCTCTCATGCTCCATCCGTTTCCCCCCTCATTTCCGCCGGTGCTCCCGAGCCGTCCGCGATAGCGCCTGCATGTTCTCCAGCGGAGTTTCCGGAGCGAACCCGCAGCCAGGAGCCAGTATGTCCGTTCCCGCATCTATACAGCGGATGGACTCGGAGACCACGTCATCCGGCTTCTTGAACAGCAGGGTGGACGTCGGACTCACGTTCCCGATGGTGGCGGCCTTCCCCTTGAGCTGCTGCTTCACCCAGCCGATGTCCATCTGCTGGTCGACGCTTATTCCGTGCGCCCCGGTCTGCACCATGTAGGGCATGTTCTTGATGGTCTTGCCGCAGATGTGCAGTATGGTGTATCCTTCGTTCTTCTTGATGGCGTCCACCACCCGCTTCTGATAGGGCATGGCGAAGTCCGCGTATTGAGGGGGACCAAGCACATCACCGCTCGACGTGGCATCGATCATGGCGATGACGTCCGCCCCGGCCTCCATGGCCGCTTGCGCGAAAGCAATGTCCCATTCTGTGGCCTTGTCCAAGATCCCTTTGATGAAGCCCGGGTTCAAGGCCACGTCCATGATGGCCTCCTGGCTCCCCCGGAGCTGACCGGCCAGCATGAAGGGGGAGACTATGGCGCATATTATCGGCGTGTCCTTGCATTCCTTGGCCAATATCCGAATGGATTCCAGGACCACCGGCGCCCGGCCGGCCTTGGTCGGGTCGGGGATCTCCGCGGCCTCCAGTGCATCCGGGTTACGAATCGGCGCCTCCAATATCGCCGGCTGTCGGTCTATCCCTTCCTTCCCGGTCAACGCGCCGAACGCCGTGGCGTCCACCGAGACATCGAACGGTACCCGAACGCTTTCGATACCACCGAGCGTATGCGCGGACATGCTCAGTTTCGCCATCAGACCGGGGTCGTTGTTGGCGTCCGGCCAATACGCGCCCGTGGCCTTCATCAGGTCGATAGTCCCGGTCTGCAGGGGGCTCACGCAGGGCACCCTGTCCACATCCTCCAGGTTCAGCACATCGAATAATCTGTTCCTCTCGTCCAATGTCCCAGTCACGGTATCACCTCAATATCTGCCGTACTTCTGCGCCGCCTTGATCAGGGCGAAGATGTTCTCCTCCGGCAGGGCGTGATGCACCTCGCAACCCGCGCTCAGCCAGTATCCACTTCCCGGCATTCCGATCTCGATGGCCTTCTTGGCCGCCGCGTCCACCATCTCCGGCGTCCCGCCGTACATGACACTGTTGCTGTCGGACACGCCTACGTTCCCGGCCAGAATGACCTTCTTGCCGTACTTCTCCTTGACCATCTGCAGGTCGACCAGCTCATGGAAGGCTATGGCACCCGTACCTGTCCCTACCATGGAGTCCAGGAACGGTGTGGCGTTCTGGCATTGATGGAAGCAGTATGGCACCCCGACGTTCTTCACGATCTGGGCTTGGTACTTGGCCACGAACTCCTCGAACTGGGCCGGCCCTATGGTCAAGTGGTTGAATCCCCCGCCGACCGTGGCCAGGGCGTGAGCGCCCGCGGCCACCATGGCCTTGCCGAACTCGATCTCATACTCGGTGATCTTGGAAAGCAGCTTGTGCAACGCTTCCTTGTCGTTGGCCATCATCGGCAGCACGGTCGAATAATGACCCTTTATCACATCGGTGGCCACGTCCGGCGGTGAATTGACGAAACCGACTATGGGCACCTTGTTGCCGTACTTCTTGCTCAGCTTCTTGATGACCTCGAGTATCACCGGGTTCCTTCCCGCTCTTTGCACGTCAGGGACCTCGAGCTTGTCTATGTCCTCCCTGCTCTGCACGGCGAATTGCGAGACCACCGGCATGCGCATTCCCCCTCCTACCTTGAGGGAGTAGTCCACCTTGCTGCCTAGCGCCTCGCCGTCCGCCCTGAAGTCCAAGGGCAGGAAGAAGTTGTCCGCTCCGTAGTGCTCGTACTGCAAGAGAACGTTCCGATACAGCTTGTTGGGGTTGTTGAGCATCTCCTGCCACGTGTAGTCCTCGCGCACCGCCGCGAACTGGGCGGCGGACTGGAAGTACAGCACGACCGGGACCCGGTCGGGCTCCTCCCTCTTGATGGTCGCGACCACTCTTTCCAGTGGTGTCATCTCTCTTGACATTTCTTATCCCCCCCTTCAGCGCCCCTTTATCCACTTGACCGCTTCAGATTCGTTCTTCCCGTAGAAGTCGGCCCCGATCTCCTGGGCGAAGTCCTCGTCTATCGGCCCCCCGCCGATGAGGACGAACTTTCCCTTCCGGCAGTCCTCTTCCGCCATTCCTTCCATCACCCGCCTCATGCTCTTCATGGTGGGCGTCATGAGAGTGGACATGGCCACGAATTTTGGCTCTTCGTCAACGATCTTCTGCACGAAGTCCTCGACCGGCACGTCACGACCCATGTCTATGCAGTCGTATCCGTTGGCCTCGATCATGGTCTTGACGAGATTCTTCCCGATGTCGTGAATGTCGCCCTCGACCACGCAGATCACCATCTTCTCACCGGCCGATCTGGTGTTCTTAAGCATCTCCGGCCTCAGAACATTGAAGGCGGCGTAGAACGCGTTGGCCGAGGCGAGCACCTGGGGAAGGTATATCTCCTCCCGGTCGTACATGCCGGCCACTGTCTTCATCCCTTTGATCAACCCGTTGTTGATCGCCTCCACGACGTCCAATTTGTTGGAGAGGACCTCGTCCGCCGCTGACTTGGCAAGCTTCTCATCCATACCCAGAACTGCTTTTTCCAAGTTAGCTATCGCTAATTGATTGCTCATTTTTCCACCTTTCCTGGCACAGGGATTCCCGCACCGATCCCTGCCCCAATCTTAATCAAAAGTCGCCGGGCTTATAATGGTTTCTTAGGTGGGATAATCCATCCCGGTGGACATAATTATAATATTTAATATTTATTATAATATGCCAGTATAATGTTTTATAATTAGTAATTAATTTTTATAACAAAAACACCGACAAAGACATATATCCAACGCAGAATGCAATTGAGGATAAGATTGCGTGTCATCGTCATCTCGGGCTTCACGGAACCGGGCAAGGAACGCCTTATTCGAGAGATAGCGAATAGTGCATACATTTCCAACATTGAAGATCGTCTCGACATTCTGTTGTTCGAAATGTTCGAGAAAGACCTTTCCCTACCCTCGGACCATGATGGACTGGTGGTCAGGGAGATGGGCGGAGGTTGCCCCTGCTGCACCTTGGAAGGGGAGCTGAGAAAGGTGTTCGTCGCCAGCGATCCCGACAAGGAGCGTTCGATGGTGATTGAGACCGGAGGAGGGTGCGACCTTCAGAGGATGAGGAACATCATCCAAGAGGAGTGCCCATCCTGCGATGTCGCCTGCGTGGTGGTCATGGAATTCCCTTACATGAAGGACATTCTGGAGATAGTCCCGATCATGGCCGAGAACATTGTGAACGCTGACCTTCTGATGATCACGGAGATGGATGGATCGGGGGTCAATGGCCCTTGCACAATCCTTAAGGACGTGCTCCCTGCCCTGGCGGCGGAAAAGGATGCGATGGTCGGGCATGATGAACGAATCGTCATCATCCCCATCTCTTCAAAGGGGAACATTCTGATGTATGAATATTTTGGTGGGTGATCGCAATAGTAATTGTGATGATGGATATTTCTCTTTAAACCTTCTAAAAGTCCCCATTCTTGACCTTCCAGGTTCTCAAAATCTCATTCCCATGCCTTTCCATAAGAAATGGGGCGTAACTGTTTTGTTGCAAAGAATGACGGTTACAATTTTTTTATTGATGCGTTAGGGTGATCATTGAGCCGCCAATTCATAATTTTTTAAAATTTATAATGCAAATACTTTACATTTACAAAATTATTAATATGCACACATCCATGATTCCGAAAAGATTCGATTCAATAAATATAACTTATAGGGGTGAACAAGGAATGATAGAAAATTACGATGAAGAAGAAAAATTGTTCGTAAAAGGAATGAAGTTATATCTAGTGATCGAAAATGGAACTGACCCGGAAATCGCTAAGATCGTTCAGAAGGACTTTCTTCGTTTCCGTGAGAGGATAACCGAGAAGGTCTTAGAGTATCACCTTCGAAACGATAAACTTCGTGTCGATTCATAAAAGCCATGTGGTCTAAGTAGAAACGCATGGAAGCCACGATGAATTCGGACCTCGATTTGAACTGAGCGGCTTCCACGTATCGATCGACGCTTTCGATCAAGCCAGAGGGGACCCGGACATTGACATTGATTGCATCCCCTGCGGGCCTAGAATACTTGACCATGCTTCATCATTAGGTAAATTCAATATATTATACTTATCGTATTAATGACATATTTGTCATATAAAAGCATACCAGGGATGCACACGAATTATTGCATTAGTTACTTCCATTTTTGATTGGCTTGTTCTAACTTCAGTATCTTATCAGAATCACAAATTATCCAATCAAGTTCTATGCTGGACAGGGAAAAGATTTAGGGGGCGTTCAGGAAAAAAGGAGAGGGGATCTCCTGGGCCCCGTTTCACAGACGATATTCTCCATAAGTAAGGAATACCGTTCGTGAATGTGAATGAGCAAGGAATATTTCTCCTCAATCATGTCGATCAATAATGATAAAAGAGGTATATAATCTTTATATTTACTTTACAATTGTACTTTAGGTATAAACGAAATGTTTATAATATATAATTTAGAAAATATTTATTGCCGTAAACATTTACATTTGTAAACATAATACTTTATATTTGTAAACTATATATCATTTCAACCCAAAATTGGAGGGATTAAATGTCTAAGGAGAAAGTTGGGAATGCGGGAGCGTTGGGATTGTGCGCTTTTGGGCTCACGACGTTGGTCCTGATGCTTCACAACAACGGGCTATATGGAATGAACACGATGATATTGGCCATGGGAATGTTCTATGGCGGTGTCGTTCAGTTGATAGTTGGAATCTTAGAGTGGAAACATGGCAACACCTTCGGAACCGTCGCCTTCACCTCATACGGGGCGTTCTGGCTCTCGTTCTGCTTTATGCTGATGCTACCTCTCTTCGGCCTTGCTGGACCAGACGTGGCTGCCGTGGGATGGTTCATGTTATTATGGACCGTGTTCACCTTCGCTATGTTCATAGGTACCCTCAGGATCGCTAGGGCTCTGCAGGCAGTGTTCGGTCTCGGTTCGATCGGATTCGCTTTACTGGCCCTGAACGACCTCACTGGCATCGCCGTCTTGGGTGACGTCGCAGCAATCGTAGGCGTTCTCCTGGGATGCACCGCTCTCTATACTGGATTGGCTGAGGTATTGAACGAGGTTTACGGTGCAACGATTCTCCCGATCGGACCTATGGTCCGGAAGGAAGCGGCTGCACCTATCGAGGCCGCTGCTTCTGCATCGAAGTAGTCCAAGAGAACGAAATCCTTCATATTCGCCTCCCCGGTACTCGGGGAGGTTTTTTCTTTAAACCATCATCAGAGAATTGAAAAAATTGGCCATCCACGAAATAATAATCTTATCACCACATTTTTTTCAATTTTTTCATCCAAAAAAGAACCAAGTTTTATATTTATGTAGTGCATTTACTATGCAAATAAGGTGTATTCATGGTTAGAGATATGGGGCATAGAATGCAAGTTGAAATGGCCTTGAAGTTTGAAAAACCAGAACGAACCCCGGTGCAAAATTTCTCCAACATAACTGCTGTGCACAGTGGTGGGTATAAGTTCGTGGATGCGCGCTACAATTCAAAATTATCCGCGAAACTCGCCTTGAGGTTCGCTAAGCTGACCCAGTCCGATTTTGTGAAACCTGCCCTGGACACTAACGGACAGCTAATTGACGTAGGCCTCAATATTAAACAACCGGACGACAACTACGGTCGCGTACTGGCTGAGATGATCAAGGAACCAGAGGACATTGATCGCCTCGAACTTTACGATCCATTCGAGCCGAAGGAGTGCCCGAAGTTCACGGCCGGTTTCGTAGACAACATTACAGCGGTTTCCGAGACCATGGACGAAGATTTCCACGTCCTGGGAATGTCCTGGGGTCCGTTCACGACCGCCGCCCATCTCCGGGGGGCGGAGAACATCATGATGGACATCAACTTCAATCCAGAACTGATCCCCAAGATTATGGCCAAGACCGCGGCATTCTGCGAGCAGATACAACTGCGCTGTATCGATGCAGGTGCCACCGCCCTTTGGATGTCCGACCCGACCGCTTCTGAGGATATGATCTCAAAGGATATGTACCGAGAGTTCGCTTTCGAGGGCACCAAGCAGGTCTGCACTGGTGTCAAGAGCAAGACCGATGCCCCGATTTTCGTCCACATGTGTGGCGATACCATCGAGACGATGCAGTTGTTGCCTGATGCTGGCGTTGAATGCTTCAGCTGCGACAGTAAGGTCGATCTTGCGCTTGCCAGAAAAAACGTCGGGAACAGGATGGCGCTGATGGGCAACATCGACCCGGTGAAGGTACTATGGCAGGGCACCCCAGAATCGATCACAAGCGCGTCCTTCAAATGCATAGAAGATGCCGGGCAGGATGGCGGATTCATCTTGGCGCCTGGTTGCGAAAGCCCGAGGGATTGCTCAAATGAGAACATGATCGCCATGGGCATGGCCGGCATCGACTATTGGATGAAATAAAACTTACCAACATTCAGGAGGTCGTTACAAACATAACGATTTCCTGAACATTTTATTTTTTTAATTTTAATTGTTTATTTCCGTTACCGATCCAATAAATAATCCATAAGATATTGAAAATGAAAATTATATCAATAGATTTCAGTCGGCCTTTCTTCGATCTGATTTATATAACATCATGTGATAGACGTGTTACCGGGATCGGGAGAGCCCGCAGTGATGTCCAAGGGGACGTTGGCAAGCTTCCGTGTTCGCACGGGACCGGCACCCCCTGGATATCACGAAAATAATTTTGACAGCGTATATTATGGTCATTAAGTACG